>VAPC010012599.1_pt1 | contig 33297 bp, 35 predicted proteins | sample 3395121 | NCBI WGS metagenome assembly VAPC01 (sample SAMN08290434, study PRJNA428436) | hydrothermal vent metagenome | isolation source: Deep-sea hydrothermal vent chimney | place: Indian Ocean: Southwest Indian Ridge | depth 1711 m m
CCAACCATGAACATTAAAGGTTCTGCCGCAGGCGGAGGACTGTCTCAGTGTATTCCCCTGACACCTTTTTCACTGGGTCTTACAGGAGATATTAATGCAATCATGAATGCCCATAACCTGGCAATGGTAGCACTAACATCAAGAATTCAGCATGAGTTCAATTATAATGATGAGCAGTGGGCAAAACGCAAGCAAAAACGTCTTAATATTGATCCCCGCAATGTAGAAATGAAGTGGATAATGGACTTCTGTGCCCAGGCCATGAGGGATATAACCATCGGACAGGGCAGCAAGATGGACGGCTTTATGATGAAATCGGGATTTGCCATTGCTGTTTCGTCAGAAGTTATGGCAATACTGTCCGTGGCAAAAGACCTGAAAGACATGCGTGAACGCATGGGTAAAATAGTTGTTGCATATGACAAGCAGGGTAATCCGGTAACAACAGAAGATCTTGAAGTTGCCGGAGCCATGACTGCCTGGATGGTTGAGGCCCTGAATCCAAACCTCATGCAGACTATTGAGGGACAGCCTGTGCTTGTTCATGCAGGACCATTCGCAAATATCGCGATTGGTCAGTCTTCTATTATTGCAGACCGCGTAGGACTGAAACTTGGAGACTATCACTTAACAGAATCAGGCTTTGGTGCTGATATCGGGTTTGAGAAATTCTGGAATCTCAAGTGCAGGTTCTCAGGCCTTAAGCCGAATGCAGCAGTGCTCGTTGCAACAATCAGGGCCCTTAAATGTCACGGCGGAGCGCCTATTCCTGTGCCCGGAAGACCGATGCCAGAAGAGTATCTTACAGAGAATGTTGGCTGGGTTGAAAAAGGCTGCAAAAACCTCATGCACCATATCAATACAGTTAAAAAAGCAGGAATCAACCCTGTTGTTTGTATCAATGCTTTCTATACTGATACAGAAAACGAAATAAAAGCTGTCCGCAAACTTGCTGAAGAAGAAGGAGCAAGAGTCGCTGTTTCCAGGCACTGGCAGTATGGCGGTGAAGGTGCGCTTGAGCTTGCTGACGCAGTAGTTGACGCCTGTGAAGAACCCAATAACTTCAAACTTCTTTATGAACTTGATATGCCTTTGAGAAGCCGCATTGAGCTGATAGCTGAGCAGGTCTATGGTGCAGACGGTGTTGAATACTCACCGGAAGCTCTTGCAAAAGCCAAGAGAATGGAATCCGACGCAGAGATATCCAAACTCGGCATCTGTATGGTTAAAACACATCTCAGCCTCTCGGATAATCCCAATCTTAAAGGTGTACCCACAGGATGGAAACTTCTTATAAGTAACATACTTGCATATAAAGGTGCAGGATTTGTTGTTCCTGTTGCAGGAGCAATTAAACTTATGCCCGGCACAAGTTCTGACCCTGCTTATCGTCGTGTTGATGTGGATGTTAATACAGGCAAGGTTAAAGGTGTGTTTTAAACAGGCAAAACAATCATAAGCAGCCCCTTGGATTAAGGGCTGCTTATTCACTTAAAGTGTTTTGTTAAGAATTAACGGTCAACGTATTAAATTAAAAGCATTTTGTGCGTTTTATATAAAGGATGTTAGATATAGACTATTATCTTATGTCCTAAAGGAGTGATTTTCTTGATAGTCGGTAACCTCCCCAATATTTTAACAATAACAAGGATATTGCTTTTGCCCTTTTTTGCCGCTATGCTCATCTACGGAAACTACCAATACGCCCTTATACTCTTTATTGCCGCGTCTGTTACAGATGTCCTTGATGGATTTGTCGCAAGGATAAAAAAACAAATGACTGATCTTGGCAGTATCCTTGATCCTGTAGCTGATAAGTTTCTTCTAATGACAGCCTTTATTCTCATGAGTATTAATGCAAGTGAATGGATTCCGAAATGGCTGACTATTATTGTAATAAGCAGGGATTTAATAGTTGTAACAGGCTGGGTGATTCTTTATTTTGTTACACATATTCCAAAGGTCGATCCCAGTATTCTGGGAAAGGCCGCAAATGCCCTCCAGTTTATCTTAATCGGGATTGCGCTTTTATCTATTAATATAAAAGGTATATCTTGTAATATAGAAAGCGGGTATTGTATTCCGCTGCCATTCCTTATTACAGTCGCAGTTATATCTGCTGTATCAGGTCTCCAATACATATATAAAGGACTAAAGCTCGCTAATACAGAAAGTGCATAAAGATTGTTAAAAATTGTTTAATGTTGCTTAACTATTATGTAGTTTAAAATAGTTCAAACTCGTTCAATTTTGAACTGTGTTGAACTTTGAAAGTTGAATTGTCTTAAACTATATTGAACAATATTAGGAATTCAGATGGGTGCTACTATTTACAAAATTACTGAAGACAGTATCGCACATGAGACAGGTCTTGAAAAGGGAGATGTCATTTTAGATGTTAACTCAAAACCTGTTAGAGATATCATAGATTATATGTACTATTCTCCCATAGAGGCAGACCTTAACCTGAAAGTTCAGAGAGAGAATAAAACACTCACGTTTAAAATAAAGAAAAAAAATAAGGTCGATATTGGTTTTGAGTTAAAACCATTCAAGGTAAGAGCCTGCAGAAATAAATGTATTTTTTGTTTTATTGACCAGCTTCCTAAGGGCTTGAGGAAGCCTCTTTATTTTAAAGACGAAGACTACCGTATGTCTTTTCTTTACGGTAACTATGTAACTCTTACAAATCTTTCTGCATCAGATAAAAAACGCATCCGAACACAGAAACTTAGCCCCCTGTACATCTCAGTACATACAACCAATAATGAACTCCGGAGGAAAATGCTGGGTAATCCCAAGGCACCGGACATACTTAAAGAAATACAAGAACTCACTTCGCATAAAATAAGAATGCATACTCAGATAGTTGTATGTCCGGGTTTAAATGACGGAGAGGAACTTTCAAAAACCATTAAAGACCTGCAGAGATTTTATCCCTATGTGGCATCAATAGCAGTTGTTCCTGTAGGAGTAACAAAATACAAAAAAACTCACTTTAAGACCGTTGAAAAATCTGACGCTGCAAAAATTATCGAGATCATCAAACAGTTTAGAAAAAGATTTAAGAGACGTCATGGAGACCCTATAGTACATGCGGCAGATGAACTTTACATTAAGGCTGATACCCCCTTTCCCGCAACCAAAGAATACGGGGATTTCCCCCAGATAGAAAACGGCGTTGGACTGGTACCGCTGTTTTTAAATTACGCAAAAAAAATAAAAGTTCCGAAAAAAATAGAGCCCAGAAAAGTAGCTATTTTAACCGGTACATCATTCATGCCATATCTTGATGAATTTATCCAGAAACTGAACACTATAGAAGGACTGACATTAGATGTTTTTAAAATCGAGAACAAATTCTTTGGGCCAACTGTAACAGTAACAGGGCTGCTTACCGGAAAAGATATTTTAAAGACAATTGTCGGCAAGACAAAAGCTGATTGTCTACTGGTGCCAAACGTAGTTCTCAGGGACGGACATACTACGTTCCTGGATAATGTTACATTAAAAGATATAGAGGAAAGTTTGAGTATACAGGTCAAGGTTATTGAGCCAACACCTGACGGATTTTTGAAAGGAATAACTGATGGGTGTAAGTGGGAAGACTAAAATAACAGGTATTTTTGGCCATCCGATAGAGCATACACTTTCGCCTTTAATGCATAACGCTGCTTTTGCTGACCGCGGACTCGACATGTATTATCTTGCCTTTGAGGTTTTGCCTGCAGATTTGCCTGACGCTGTAAAAGCGATCAAAGCATTAAACATGCTTGGTGTGAATATAACAGTACCCCACAAAGTGAATGTAATGCCCCAACTTGATGAAATTAATACAGAGGCCAAGTTTATAGGTGCAGTAAATACAGTGGTTAATAAAAATGGGAAATTAACAGGTCATAACACTGACGGATTGGGATTTATGAGCTCCCTGGCTGAGGCTAAAATATCAACCGCCGGGAAAACAATATTAATAGTTGGCGCCGGTGGTGCCTCAAGGGCAATAAGTTACTATTTGAGCCAGGTTAAGGACTCAAAGCTTCTGTTATATGACATTGACAGGCCGAAGGCGGAAAAACTGGTAAATGATCTCGGCAAAATCAGGAAAAATGTATCTTTCATAAGCGACATTAAAAACATCGGGAAGCCGGATATTATTATCAATGCCACCCCTCTTGGACTTCATGTCGATGATCCCTTACCATTGAACCCTGAGCACATTAAGTCTGAAATGGTTGTTTACGATCTTGTTTATAAGAACACAAACTTTCTTCAGGAAGCAGAAAAAAGAGGAGCAAAAACCCTTGACGGCTCAGGCATGCTTTTATGGCAGGGAGTTCTTGCCTTTGAATTATGGACAGGCGTAAAACCACCTGTTGACGTAATGCGTAAAGTTCTTCTATCTCATATTAAATAAAACATCAGTTATCAGCTGCTGGCGGTTTATTCTCTTCCCACCATTTTTGCCACTCTAAAGCATCCTGAGCAAAATTTTCACCTGTTACTTCTTTCAGTGCTTCTTTTGCGCTGTTCACGACTTTTTGGTTCTCATCACTTAAAGCAATAATTAATGGTTCTATTACTTTAGTATCATTTATCATCCTGAATGCCAGCACTACGCTCTCCCGGACAATTGCGCTCCCGTCATTTAAAGCTGCCATCAAAGGCTCTATTGCCGTCAGATCTTTAATCATTCCCAAAGACCATGCTGCATTTTTCCGTACATATGGACTTTCGTCTTTCAGTGCTTCAACCAATGGTTCTAACACTCGGGGGTCTTTCATATTTCCTAATGCCCATGCCGCATTCAGCCGTACATACAGTTTCTCATTCTTTAATGCTTCAATTAAAAGTTCTATAGCCTCAGGGTCCTTGATTTTCTTTATAGCTTTTGATGCGTTCACACGCATAAGCCGGTTCTCATGTTCCAGTGCTAAGAACAAAGGCTCCAGCGCCGGAGCACCTATTTTCCCCAGGGCAGCAATTGCGTTTACCTGGATAGACCTGTTTTCGTCCATCAAGATTTCAATCAAAGGTTCTATTGCTCTGGGGTCTTTAACCATTCCCAGAGCCCATGCTGCCCTTCTACGGACATCTAAATCCTCATCTTTTAGATTCCGGATAAGTATTTCGACCTGGTCCTCTTGAAAACCAAAAAAACCCCTAAAAGAATCAAGGAAATCCTTTTGAGAATAGGAGAAGGACGGTAAATAAACAAAGAAGATTAGCAAGATGAAAATTATTTTTAAAGTTATTCTCGCTGATATATTCATTTCAATGACAAAAGGGAGTTCTTAAATGCACAGGAGATTATTCTAACGCCTCTTTTTTAAACTCACCTGACATTGCAGAAGAAATAAAAGCTCCTATGAATATTCCTAAAGCAAACATCCAGAGCCAGTCAACACCAATGCCTTCTATTACCCGGGGCATTGTCTCCTGAACATATTCATTATTTATTACATAATCAGAAGCAAAAACCTCCTGTATCATGGCTGCGCTTTGTGAATAAGCTTTTGAAACACCGAAAGGTCTGTCCGCAGTATAAAAGGTAAACATTGCCAGGAGTCCTATTAGCGCTCCTGCTACATAAGGGCTCCATGATTTTTTCTTTAAACACCCCTTAATGCCGTCCCTCTTCTATTTATTAGGTTTTCTTTTCATTTATTCTTGCGTCAAGTACTTCTTCTTTGACCTTTAAGGTTTGCTCGAGCATCATAATGTATTTAATGTATTTAAATCCGAATTTCATCAGCTCTACTTCATCTGTTCTTATTTTCTCAATTGTTTTATCATCAAGATCAAAAACATTTAAAAAACTGCTTTCAAATACAAATCTCCTGAAACTGTCAATATCATAGCTTGCCATATAGAATTGTTTCTGTTTCTTTTCATCAAGTTCAGGCTGGCCCATCATATTTCTTCTCAGCTGTAATGCCTTCCATTCCCTGTTCATTTTGTCATAAACATCAACTCCCTGGTCACTCCGCCACGATTCTATTGTCCACACCTTGTCTTCCTGATAACCAAAACAGTGTGGCTCTTTAATGAAAAAATAAAATTCCTCTTCTTCTCGTCCCTTTTTACCATCCTTTTTTAAAGTCCCCTGCCCTACGGGATAATAGCGGCAGTTAGCAGGCCTGTCAGTGTATATGGTGCAGCCTTCAGGAGTGACAAATGGACATTTTCTCTCTGTGTCATCCAGCATCTTAAGCATTGCAAAGGGATGGGAAGACTTTTCGTCTATCTTCACATACGTATATTTTGACAGGAACTCTCCTGACGACAAACCCAATCTGTCCTTTAACCTAAGGATATCGTAAGGGGTCAAAAGTATGTCTATATCGCTGCAGCATTTAGTAAAACACTTAATACCTTTATGACACCTGAACTTAAATTCTTTATCCAGCCTAAGTTTAGTAGGTACTACTGCATCCATTTTAGACATATACTTTCTCCCTGTACAACGTTCATTATACTAACTTTTAATTATAACAATATCAAAGACTATAAATCCAAAATAGCTACAAAGAATTCAAGTAACAATGATCATCTTACAATTATCGTTTGGAGTCTCTCTTAACAGGCGCCTCAAATGGAAGGTAAATTAAGTTGAATTTTCAACTATTTCGAGGGGATTGGCTTTAAAGCTTACTTCACTATTATACCTGCATAGCCGACCACATGGTCATAATCACCGCTTACATCGCCGGAGGTCATGTATTTCACAATCAGTGCTTCTTTGGCTCCCAATTTTTTAGATGCGTAAAGCATTGCAGTTACAGGCACAAAACCACACATACTTATAGACTCTCTCACAACAGTCTCATACAGGCCTTCAGGGTCAAGAGCCAGGACCCTATCAATAGCTTTTTTATCTTTTATCCTTGCTGTAGAGTCTGCTTCATAATGGCTCATGTCAGAACTTGCAATAATTGTGACCGGATACTCTGTGTTTTTAATAGCATCTGCCATTGCTTCTCCAACCAATCTGCAGGAATCCAAAGAATCGGTCATCAGCGTAATCGGCACAATTTTAACCTCTGAGGAAAAATGAAGAATAAATGGGAGCTGGACTTCAAGCGAGTGCTCCATTGAATGAGCGAGACTGTCTTCTTCAATTGCTTTAGAGTGTCCTAATATTTTCCTGGCAAGGCCCTCATCTATTTTTAAGCTTCCTGTGGGTATTTCCCACTCGCCGAAAGTCATTATCGACACAGGCTTGCCTATTCCTGTGTGGTTAGGTCCAATTAATATAAAGGTTTGCGGAAATTTAATTTTTGAATAAACAGCTCCTGCAACAGCTCCTGAATAAATAAGACCTGCATGTGGAGAAACAGCCCCGATAACATTTTCTTTTGCCTCGTCGGATTTAACATAATGGGCAACCTGTTTTGAGAGGGCAGAAGAGGAAGCTGAATAGAAATGTCCGGCTACTGCAGGCTTACGTTTCATAATTAAAACAGTTAATAGTTATTCGTCAGCCTATTTAAGAAACCGTTTCCAGTTATTAGTTATTGGTTATTAGTTGTTAGTTATTCGATTAACAAATAACGATTAACGAATAACGATTTGTTAAAATACCTGGCGGTCTGTATAATCTTTGAATTTTGTAAATTTATCAATAAAGGTAAGCTTCTTCACAACAGTTGGTCCATTCCTCTGCTTTGCTATATTTACCTCAGCAATACCCTCTTCAGCATCCTTAGCCTTATAATAATCTCCCCTGTAAAGGAATAAGATTGTATCTGCATCCTGCTCTATCGCCCCTGACTCCCTTAAATCAGCAATTATAGGGCGTTTATTGTCTCCCCTCTGCTCACAGCTTCTATTGAGCTGACTGATTACAATTACAGGCACTGAGAGGTCTTTTGAAAGAGCCTTAAATGAGCGGGAAATGTCGGAGATTACCTGTTCCCTGGCGGTAAAACTTCCTTCACCTCTCATAAGCTGGAGATAATCAACGATTATAAGACCCAGCCCATGCTCTGCCTTAAGCCTGCGGGCCTTAGCCCTTATCTCAAGCACTGAGTTAAACGCATCATCTATAAATATTGGCGCTTCTGCAAGTCTGCCTGCTGCATTCACAAGTTTTCTGTAGTCTTCCTTGGTATGATACCCTGAACGAACACTCTTGGAATCTACCTCTGCCTCAGAACAAACCATTCTCAGAACAATAAGCTCTTTTGACATTTCTAAACTGAAGAGAGCTACAGGAACTTTAACCTCAATCCCAACATGGGCAGCAACATTCAAGCAAAAAGCGGTCTTTCCCATTCCCGGTCTTGCTCCAACCACTATCATTTCTCCCGGATGAAACCCGGTTGTCTCCATATCAAGGTCTGTAAACCCAGTTGGAAGTCCGGTTATGAGTTCTTTTTTATTATAAAGTCTATCTACAAGCTCAATGGTGTCTTTTAAGACATCTTTCACATGCACAAAAGAGCCTCGAATCATTTTTTCAGAGAGAGAAAAGATTTTTGTTTCTGCCCTGTCAAGAAGCTCATTTACCTCTATTCCCTCATCATAACTCATAGAGACAATTTCCGTAGCTGTCTTAATAAGATTTCTCAGAGAGGCTTTTTCTTTTACTATTTTTGAATGGTATTTTACATTCGCTGAGGTGGGCACATAATTTACAATGGAACTAAGATAAGAAGCGCCTCCTATTTCCTCAAGCTCCTCTTTCCTGCTCAGCTGATCGGTAAGTGTAATCAAATCAATAGGCTCGTTCTTTTCATAGAGATTGAGCATTGCCAGGAATATCTTTTTGTGGGAATCTCTATAAAAATCGCCGGGAGTGAGTATTTCTATTACAGGCGCAATAGCCTCATTTTCAAGCAGCACCGATCCTAAAACAGATTGTTCTGCTTCAATATTTTGCGGTGGCAAACGGTCAGAGGCAACATCAAGTTGTTTCATGGTTTAAAACCCATTATGGAAAGTCAGTACAAGTCGGTTCGACCCGATTATTGTGGTAACTTTTTTACTTCCAGGGTTACGGTTGCTGTAACTTCCGGATGGAGTTTGATATGAACATTATAGTTACCTAAGCGTTTTATAGGCTCATCCTGCACTGTAATTTTGCGTTTATCAATATCCATCCCCTGCTTTGTCAGAGCTGCAGCAATATCCATAGTGGTCACAGAGCCGAATAATTTACCATCCTCTCCGGCATTAATCTCTATATTCAGCGTTATACCTGACAGCTTACCGGCTAATTCTTCAACTGCCTCCCTGGTTTTTTTTACCTTTTCAAAAATTATATTTTTCTCATGCTCAAATTTTTTTATATTTTTAGGATTTGCCTCTGCAACCAGGTTTTTTGGTATGAGATAATTCCTTCCATAACCATCAGCCACGTCCACTATACTGCCCATGGCACCGAGATTTTCAATATTTTCTTTTAATATAACTTTCATGAAAATTCTCCAATCTATAAAAAATAATTGAACGCTAAAAGGTATTTTAAAATTACCTCAGGAGTTTGGTTACAAATTGTAACCACTATACAGCTAACTTTCAAAATATTAACAGGATTCCCTTACCGATGTCAATCGTGCATTATGAATCATTTGGCGGGAACATCTTACCCGGATTCATTATGCCTTTTGGATCAAAGACCCTCTTTATAGCCTTCATAAGTTCAATACTATCCGAAGAAAGCTCCATTCCCACATATCTGGACTTTGTAAGCCCTATACCGTGCTCTCCTGAAATAGTTCCACCCAGCTTAAGCGTAGCCTCAAAAACATCTTTTACAGCTTTTTCTGCCCTTTGATAATTTTCCTCGTCACTTTTATCGGTCATTATATTTACATGAATATTTCCATCACCTGCATGGCCAAAATTCACTATTTTTAAACGATACTTATCACCTATTTCCTTTAACAAATGCAGCATATCAGAAATTTTGCTTCGTGGAACTACGATATCTTCGTTAATTTTCGAAGGGCTTATGCGGTAAAGAGCTTGCGAAACCGCCCTCCTCGCCTCCCACAGCCTCTGTTTTGCAAAAACGTCATCCGCAACGCTGACATTAGCCCCCAGTGAGCTGCAAATAGAGGCTATTTTCTCGGCATCTTTAGATATTGAGTTCAATGGGCCATCTACTTCTATTAACAACAGTGCCTCTGCATCCTTGGGAAAACCGACAGGTTTGTAATTCTCAACAGCACTAATTGCCCCCTGGTCCATAAATTCAAGGGTCCTTGGAATTATCCTTGCTGCAGCAATTTTAGGAACTGCCATCGCAGCTCCGCTCAGTTTTGTGAATGTACATAAAAGTGTTATTGTTTCTTCTGGAAGCGGCAGCACTTTTAAAAAGACCTTTGTTATAACTGCCAGAGTCCCTTCAGAACCGACTATAAGTCTTGCCAAATCATATCCAACTACTCCTTTATGCGTTTTTACCCCTGTTGTAATGACCCTTCCATCTGGAAGTACCAATTCAAGACCAAGGACATAGTCTCTCGTAACCCCGTATTTTAAAGCCCTGGGACCGCCGGCATTTTCTGCAACATTTCCTCCTATAGTACAGAAGTCCATGCTCGACGGGTCAGGCGGATAAAAAAGTCCTCTGGGTTCCAATGCCTTCTGTAAGTGTGAATTTATAACCCCGGGCTCCACGGCAACTACAAGATTTTTTTCATCTATCTCCAGAATTTTGTTCATTGCCTCCAATGAAACAATTATCGAATCCTTTACAGCTACAGCACCGGCTGTCATGCCAGAGCCTGCTCCCCTTGGAATCAGAGGCGCCTCCTGTTTAAACGCAAAGGCAGCTACCCTGGAAACTTCATCTGTATTAACAGGCCTGACTACAGCGCTGGGGAGACCCCCAATGGAAGATGCATCAAAACCATAGCAAAAGAGCTCTTCTGCTTCGGTCGATACCTTCCCGGGAAGTATGTCTTTAATGTTCTTCATGGTTTGTTAGAGGCTTAAACGGCTTAAACAGCCTGCCTCGTTGTGAAACTTTACGGGGGTTTGAACATTTCTTCATCACATCAGGAGAGTCACTCTTTAATACGAATTTTAGCACCTCGAATCCCATCGTAAGGCAGTGGAATACTGTTCTCCAGAATTTGCTCCACTATCGAATCTAAAAAGGCTTTTTCATTATCCTTCAAGTGTTCAAACTCTATTGCAACCTGATAAAGTGTGTCTCTCTTTTTATCTTTCTCAACAGCGGATTTCCAAAGAACACTGAGAACTTTTGAACTAAGAATCATTTTTTTATTACCACATGTTATCTGGAACTTGCGATAACTGTTGATTTTCAGTTGGTTTGTAGTCTCGAAAAGCATGCCGAAAGTACTTATCTTGGATACGCTGACTTCCCCATCTCCGACTATCTTTGCCGACAGTTGCTCTTTTACATCAATGCCGTCAAATATTATTTCCTTCATTCAAACCATCTCAGCCAAATGCATTGAAACAACTTTTGATATACCGGGCTCTTCCATAGTGACTCCATATAGATAATCAGCGACTTCCATTGTTCTTCTGTTGTGAGTAATGGTAACAAATTGAATATTCTGCGCGAGTTTTGTCAACAAGGAGGTAAACCGGTCTGTATTTGATTCATCCAAGGGAGCATCTACCTCATCAAGTATACATAAAGGCGTAGGCTTTACCATAAATCCGGCAAAAAGCAGAGAAAGTGCTGTCAGTGCCTTTTCACCACCGGAAAGAAGCATTAAATTCTGAAGTTTTTTGCCCGGGGGCTGGGCTACCACATCAATACCCGCCTCTAAAATGCTGCCTTCCGTAAGGATAATCTCTGCCCTGCCCTTGCCAAAAAGGATAGAAAAAACTTCTTTGAATTTTTCATTAAGGGCTTCAAAGGCCTCTGTCAGCCTTTTCTGAGTTGTCCTGCTTATTTTGGAAATTGTCTCCTGCAGGCTTTCTATTGCTTGCCAAAGGTCTTTTTGCTGATTTGATAAAAAGTCATATCTTGTCTTGAGCTCTTCTAATTCTTCGAGAGTACCAAGGTTAACAGGCCCCATCCCCTGAAGTTTTTCATTTAAGCCGGGCAGTTTTTCCTCCTCTTCCGGCAGTAAGGACTCTACCTGACTTTCACCACCGGGCATACTGTCCAGATCAATAGAGTAAGTTTTCTTAATATCCTGCTTTATATGCTCCATCTTAATAGATAACTCGGTCGTTTTTACCTCTGCATGAGCAATCTCTTTACGGATAGAGACCAGCTCGTCAAGATGTGTTTTCTGCTGTTTCTCTATAAGATTCAGTTCTGCTGTTTTAGCCTCAAGTATTTCCTTGACCTTTGAGACCTCTTCCTGTAATTCACCTATCATAACAACCGATGATTTAAGAACATCTTCTTTGTTCTTTATCTCATTCTCTTTATGTTCAATACTCGTTTCAATCTCGAGGTGTTCCTTAGACATTTCCTCTTTTTTCTTTTCTATCTCTAAAAGCCTCTCATTAAGCCTTTCACTTTCTCTGCGGAGTGACTCCATTTTCTCATTTATGGAAGTGCGCGACAGTATTGTCTCGGTAAGTTCAGAACGCATTGCTTCGAGCAAAGTCTTTTTAATCCCGATATTTTTCTGGCCATCACCCATTTTTCTTTCTATAGAGTGTTTTTCATTTTCTAATGCATCGCAAATTTTATTTTTTTCATTCAAAATCTTTTGAGCATTATCTTTTTCTTTTTTGTCTCCCTCTAATTCAATGGAGAGATATCCTGATTTTTTCTGCTGTCTTGCATCTTCTTCCTGCAGACTTGCTATCTTCACTTGTAGTTCGTGATAAGCCTTATCCATCTGAGAGATTTCATTCTCTACAGATACAAGATTGTCTTCAAAAGTGACAATATCTCTCCTTAGAGAAGATATCTCTTTTTCCGCTGATAAGATAAGTGTCTTTTTGTCTCCTGTATTTTTTTCAAGCTCTTTTATCTCGCGCTTTACTTTTAAAATACCCTTTTCTATGCCTCCGAAAACTATACCTGAAGGTTCAAGGACCTCTCCGTCAAGCGTTACAAAATAGGAGGGGCCGGGATTAGTTGAAGATACGGGATAAGACTTATGCCACAAATCAAATGCTGTATTCAAATTATTAACTATAATGACATCATTTAACAGCAAATCGGCAATCTTGACAAAGCCCTCTTTGACTTTAACAAAATCAATGGCTTTACCGATTACATCATTTGGTGAATATGAAAGTTTAGACGGAGTTATCGAAAAAGAAATGGTCTTAGATATAAACGCGCTCCTGTTCATCTTACGCTCTTTTATGAAATTCAGGGCTTTTTTAATTTCATCATGATCATCCACAACAGCTGCGTTCAGCTTGTCGCCGAGTACAGCCTCTATCGCTGTTTCATACTCTGGAGGCGTTTCAAAAACATCCGCAACCTGACACAGCACTTTTACATTATCCTTGACCGAGCTTTTTCTACTCACATTCAGCTCCTTAAGCGATTCCAACCTGGAAATCATAGCAGCGAGGTCTTCCCTGTTTCTATACAGCTTTTCCTCATTGGCACCCAGTTTCTCTTTCTTGTAATCTGCATCTTGAAGAAGCCGTTCCTTTAACTCTTTCTTCTCCTTCAGCCCTGTACCCAAACGATGGTATTCATCGGTTGCTCCTTTTACTGAAATAGCAAGCGAAGCAATACTGTCTCTAACAGAAGTGATATCCTCGAGGCTTTTCTTTTCTTTCTTATCAATAGTCTCTATTACCAGGGACAGGCTGTTAATATCATATTTAATCGTACCGATTTCGTCTGCTTTACTAAAGATGAGTTTTCGTTCAGCTTCAAGGTTTTGCTCTAAATCTGCAATCTCTTTCTCCAGGGTCGAAAATGATTCGTTTTTAAAACTCAGGGTTTTCTCAATACTGTCAAGTTCAAGACTCATCTTGTTATTTTTATGATCTATATCTTTAACCTGATTATTAATGCTTTCTTTTTCACCTGTAAATTCGCCGTCACGTACAATCAGTCTCTGCAGTCTGCTTTTTAGATTTTCACACTCATTCTTAATGAGCAAGATTTTACCCTCTTCCTCTATAAGCTTCCTTTCTGCTGACCCGAGCCTATTCTGAATCTCGTCGAGGGCTTTTTCTTTCTCTGTGCATAAAAATTTCTTCTCTTCTATTAATGCATCTGATGAATGGATATTGGTGGAAAGCCGTGCCTCTTCGGACTTAAGCGTATTCTCTAAAGCTGTGAGATTCACCAGCTCTGCACCAAAGGACGCAACATCCCTCGCAGCCATTTTTATCTCAATTCCTTTAATCTCCTCAAAGAGTTTTTTGTACTTTTCGGCCCGTTTTGCATACCTGTCTATAGAATTAATCTGTCGTTTAACTTCAGTAATTATGTCCTGAAGACGCTGGAGGTTTGACCGGGAAGCTTCAAGTTTATTAAGAGCTTCAGCCTTTCGGACATTATATTTCATCACCCCTGCAACTTCTTCGATTAAAAACCTTCTTTCCTGAGGTTTTGAATTCAGTATTGAATCCATCCTACCCTGCTCCAATATCGAATAGGTTTTTAACTCAAGGCCTGTGTCAAGAAACACGTTCTTTATGTCCTTAAGCCTGCAGGGGATTTTATTCATAAGGTATTCGCTTTCACCTGACCTGTAGAGGCGCCGTGTAACTGAAAATTCTTCAGGTCCGGGGGTATTGCCATTGTTAACGCCTGATATAACGAGGCTGACTTCTGCCATACCCTTAGGTTTTTTCGAAGCAGTGCCAGAAAAGATAACGTCTTCCATACTCTCGCCCCTCAGACTCTTAGCACTCTGCTCTCCGAGAACCCACCTGAGCGCATCGACGATATTGCTTTTTCCACAGCCATTAGGTCCTACGATTGCAGTAATGCCGGAATGGAAATCAAAGACGATCTTTTCAGAAAATGATTTGAAACCTACAAGCTCTATTCTTTCAACACGCATTATTATTGATAATATATATCATTACAGTTTTTCTATCAAGTCATACCCACAGTTTTATTTTCATAAAACTAAACGTGGGTACTCCCGTATCCAGGTTCTGAGAAACGATGAAATATTAGTCAAAGTAAAAAAGTGTTCCCATAGTTTCGGCAGACCCTAATACCTTATATCAAAGCTTCTAAACTCTTCCGAGTACTCGCCCCATTTTTCATCAACCTCTGTCACAGTAGCACCCGGTGGTCCTTTATGACACCATCTGACAGCTTCTTCAAGTAAATCTTTTGGACCTTCCAAAACAGCCTCAACACCGCCATTCGGCATGTTTCTGACCCATCCTGTCAATCCAAGGCCGGTGGCTATCTCTCTTGTGTTGGCCCGGAAAAATACTCCCTGGACATACCCATTAATTTTTAAATGCACACTTCCCTTCTTCATAATAATATAATAAATTATAGGACCGAAGGATTCAAGAAGCAATAAAATTTCAAAATTATCATTGTAAAGTCAGCATTTAACAATAATTATTAAATAAATTTGAAATGCTAATTGTTAATTTTGCATTTTGCAATGTCTGGATTTTCGGCCGTTGTTTTTATATGATTTACATCATGGTCAGTTTTCAGAAAAAGCATTAATGTTTTATTTATAATTAACTTTATTCAATATTAAAATTTAGCAATTAACTGTCAGATTATCCGGAAGGAGGCATCTTGAAGGCTATAGAAATAAAACCGAATATTTACTGGGTAGGAGCAGTTGACTGGACGGTAAGAGATTTTCACGGTTATGTAACTCCCAGAGGAACAACCTATAATAATTACCTTATCACAGATGAGCAGATTACCCTTATTGACACAGTAAAACAAGATTTTTCACAGGTTACTATTGATAACATCAGGAGCCTTGTAGACCCCTCAAGGATTGTAAATGTAGTAATAAACCATATCGAGCCTGACCACTCAAGCAGTATAGAGAAAATTATGGCGCTTGCACCTGATGCAAACATATATATAACAGATAAAGGTAAAAAAGGACTTGACAGGCATTTTAATACATCAAAATGGGAGTTCAAGATTATTAAAACAGGAGACATCCTGAATATTGGCAAATATAATCTTCTTTTTCTTGAGACCCCCATGCTTCACTGGCCTGATTCCATGATGACCTATGTAAAAGAGGCAAAGCTTCTTATCTCGCAGGATGCGTTCGGACAGCACATTGCTACCTCAGCACGGTTTGATGACGAGTTTATAGAATGTGCCTCTCGCGCAGAGCTGAAAGATGCTGTAATTGATTACTATGCAAATATCCTTATGCCTTTTGGACAGCTTATCAAGACAAAGATAGCAGAAATTAAAAAGCTGGACCTTGAGATTGATATGATTGCACCTGACCACGGAGTAATATGGAGAAAAAACCCCGGAGATATTTTACAGAGGTATCTTGATATGGCAAATGGAAAGGCGTCTTTAAGTATAACTGTAATTTACGATACCATGTGGCACAGCACAGAACTTATGATACTTCCCATCATGCAGGGCATAAAAGATGAAGGTGTTGGCTGCAAAGTAATTAAATTGCGTGCAACGCCGATGAGCGTAGCTATAAAAGAATTCTGGAAATCAAGAGGCTGCCTTGTAGGAAGCCCTACACTCAATAACCTCTTGTTCCCCACAGTGGCTGAGTTTTTAACACATCTCAGAGGACTGCGCCCTAAGAATCGAATTATCGGGGCATTTGGAAGCTATGGATGGGGAGGCGGTGCTGTAAAAGAAGCCTATGAAGAATTTAAAAAAATGAAATTAGAACCTTTTGAACCGGGTTTGCAGGTAATGTACAAACCCTCTTTAGAAGATGAGACAAGGTGCTATGAGTTTGGCAGAGAGTTCGCTAAAAAAACAAAAGACTATCACGTAAAATTTCTTGAATAACAAAGAGTTACGCACTTTGAAGTAAAGTGTACTATTAAGCATTGAAGCCGTCCAATTTACAGATTAGACGAGCTGATTATCAATTTAGTTGGATAAAACTTATTTAATTAACTATAATGAACAATTATAAACAAGGAGGCGTATAAGATGACAGAAAAAGGACTTTTTTGTGGAATTAACATACCTAAAGACCAGGCTAATTTAAACGACATGGAAAAAAAGCATATCCCTGTTATTGATGCACCAGATGAAGTCAAACCAGGCGAACCTTTTAAAGTAACAATCAAGGTTGGAGAGCTGCCTCATGTTATGGAAGAAGCCCACCATATTCAGTGGCTCGAAATATACTTTGGCAAGAATTTCTATACACGAGTTGATTTAACTCCGGTTTTTACGCGACCCGAAATTACAATGACTTTTGTCAGATCTGGAAAAGGAACCCATGAAACCGGTACCTTGCGCGTTATCGAGCGCTGTAACATGCATGGTCTCTGGGAAGCTACAAAAGAGATTCAAGTTAAAAAAGAATAAATGGATAACAATATAAAAGCACAGGTTTTAGAAGTCCTGGAAAGTCTGGAGTGGTTTTTGGATTCCCACGACAGTTCTGTAGAATTAGTGGGGATAAAAGGAAACAAGGTAATACTGCATTCCGATGGAGTATGCGCTGACTGCGACACTAACTGCATAGAACAGGCATTTAGAGAAAGAATACCCGCCATAGAAGTAATTTTTGATAGTCAGATGTATGAATAATGCTGCCTTTAAAAAAAGAGGTTTTAAAACTCCTGGGGATAAAAGGAGATGATGAATTAGTCAAGTTGACATCCAGGATAGTCCCACCTCAAAGGTGAGACTATTGGCTATCATAATCTCAATAAAACTCTTTTAAAGAAGTTTCTATTTTAGACGGGTTAACTGGCTGTTTTATAAGCGGTTTTTCCTTAATAACAGGTATCCGCTCTTCTAAAATCAGGCGGTTGTTTTTGTAAATTACGCCTAAAGGAATACGGTCTTCCCATTCGAGTGATTTTTTAAAAGCCTGTATCCTGTCTTCAGGATTGTACTCAGATTCTATATGATAAACCCTCTGTTTATACCATTCATAGGTATTAACTTTATTGAATGTAACACACGGTTGAAGTATATCCACCAGGCTGAATCCTTTGTGATTAACTGCCTCTTTTATTAACCCTTTCAGGTGCTCGCCATCTCCTGAAAATCCTCTTGCAACAAAACTGCAGTCAAGGGCTACTGCCAGTGCCATTGGATTCAGTTGCTCTGAAAAAACTCCAAAAGGCTGGTTCTTTGTCTTCATCCCTTCCATGCTTGTCGGAGATGCCTGCCCTTTTGTAAGCCCGTATATCTGGTTGTCATGGACAAAGAGTTTTACATTAATATTTCTTCTTATTGCATGCATCAGATGGTTTCCACCCTCTCCATAGCAGTCGCCGTCTCCGGTTACAGCCATAACGAGCATGTCATGATTTGAAAGCCTTATGCCGGTTGCCACAGGAAGAGCACGGCCATGAAGACCATTAAAAGTATTGCACTTAATGTAATGAGGGAATTTACTTGCCTGTCCTATTCCGGAAACAACGGTAAGCTGATGAGGCTCTATACCCATTGCAACAACTGCATCTTTAAATGCCTTGAGTATTCCAAAGTTGCCGCATCCCGGACACCATGCCGGGTGCTGTCCTCTATAATCCTGCAATGTGGACATTTAATTCTCCTGGTCTATACTATTTAAATCTAAATAAGCAGGATGCAGTATTTGAGCGGATTAATTTTTTAAAAAAATTTTTATAACATTTTAAATTGTAAAAAATGCCTCGGAGTCCCGAATCTTCGGGACGAGAATGAGCGATAATACTATAGCCTGCTTGTTTAATCATATTTTATACATTATCTGTGCTAATAATCCTTCTAATGTAAAAGGTCTCCCATCATATTTATTAATCTTAGCTTTAAATTCGTATCCTGTCTCTGCCCTCATTAGGCGTGCAAACTGTCCTGTTGCATTGTTTTCTATGCACAGTACAAGCTTTGCATCATGCAGGACATTCAGGTAATTAAATTTATCCGTTGAAGGTAACGGACATATCTCACTGAAATGGAGCATAGCAATACTCCTGTCCTTTGAAATTACATCAACAGCCTCTTTCATGACTCCATACGTAGAACCCCATCCGACAATAACGATTTCAGGTCTTTCATTACCGTATAAAACAGGAGGCGCCATTTCCTGTCTGATAAGAGGCAGTTTTTTAAACAGCCTTTTCTCTACCATTTTTATTTTTGTTTCGGCATCTTCTACAATATGCCCATGTTCATCATGTTCATCACTGTCTGTTACAACCACGTGTTTTGAATCTCCGGGCACGCCTAAGGGTGACACCCCGCTTTCTGTGTAAGCATGCCGTTTGTACTCTGAAAGATTTTTAAATGCATCTCCCCTTAGTCTGTAGTCAGTATATTTAATTCTGCTTAAATCAAAACCCTCAAATGTCCATTGAGAATCAGCAAGATACTGGTCAGTAAGAATAATAACGGGGACCTGAAACCTCTCTGCAATATCAAATGCCTTGTTTGTAAGATAGAAAGCCTGCTCTGGTGTACCGGGGGCAAAAACAACTCTTGGAAATTCTCCGTGAGCAGTATGTAATGCAAATAATAAATCACCCTGCTCAGTCCTTGTTGGAAATCCTGTTGCAGGACCAGGTCTCTGCGCAAGCACAATAACTATGGGGGTTTCTGTCATTGCAGCAAGGGAAAGCCCCTCCACCATCAAAGCAAATCCGCCTCCTGAAGTCCCTGTCATTGCTCTGACGCCGCTAAAAGATGCTCCCAAAGCCATATTAATTGCTGCTATCTCATCTTCAGCCTGTTCCACTATAATTCCGTACTCTTTTTCCCTGGATGCAAGATAATTCATAATCTCTGTTGAAGGGGTCATAGGATATGCTGAATAAAATTTACATCCTGACGCAGCAACGCCAAAACCAATGGCATCATTTCCTGCTATAAGCATTTTAGGCCCTGATACTGGAGGAACATTAAAAGAGCATCTCCTGCAGTTCTTTACTACAAAATCATGTCCGGCAGTCACAGCCTTAATATTGCTCCGGATTACTTCCTCTCCCTTTTTTTCGAATGTCGATTTTATAATTTCAACAAGTATGTCCAGTTTCAAATCCAGCATACCAAGCACAGCACCAATGGCAACAGTATTTGCCATAATCTTGCTGCCTCCGTGCTCTGCTGCTAGATTCGTAAAAGGGATATCAAGGAAATGAGGTTTCTCGTATTTGTGTTTTAATGAGGATGAGTCATAGACAACCAGTCCGTCCTGTGAAAGCTCTCGTTCGTGAAATAATATACTCTCTTTATCCAATGCAACCAGGATATCAATATTGTCTCTTGATGATGTAACAGGCCTGTCTGAAAACCTGATCTGATAAAAATTATGCCCGCCCCTTATGCGGGACTCATAATCCTGATGAGTAAAAACATGATAGCCGGTCCTTGAAAAAACCTTTGCAATAGTGCGGCCTATTGTCTGTATGCCCTGTCCTGCCTCGCCTCCTATTTTTATCGAATAGTCCAATATAACACCTGTTATTTATTATCCGTCGTCCGCCTGTTGTAGCCCCGTATAAGGCGGGGCGGAAATCCCGACCGTTCGGGGCCCCGTAGTCTGCGTACTACGGGGTTACGCGTTGAGAGTTTTCCTGAAATCACTCAAAGACCTGATATGACTTTTTTCCTCCTCTATTATTTCATCAACCACCTCTTTCTCCGTTACAATATCTCTCAGGCTGTGGAAATAAAGCAGTGTCTCTTTTTCAAAACCAATGGCAAAATTGACTGCCTCTGCTGTTGATTTCACGTGCTCAAGCGGCGGCAGAGATTTTTCTTTTCCAAGGAAAAACTCTGACTCAACAATAGCCCTAAGATATTGTGCGGCCTCTTCCCAGTTATCAGGTATTTCAGCCCCTGATTTACTTTTTATTTCAGAAAACTTTTTTTCATGCTGCTGTTCATTTACTGCAAGCGTTTCAAAAAGATTTTTGAGTTCCTCAGACTCATTAAATTTCTCTGCCATAACTGTATAAAACTTATAGCCGAGCTTTTCGGTCTGGATTGCCTGCTCAATAATTTCCCTTACCGAAAATTTTTCCATATTCATCTCCCCAATTTAGATTATTACTACAGAATCGTCACATCCATAAGGATTAGGAATATACTTATCAGCACACCGGTCATTTTCCCAGTGATTGCCATCTATTCCCTAACCTTCTCTCTTCCTTCAAAGTTCTTAATAAATTGGCCTATCTGAACACCAAGATGAACACACTCGATTCCATCCATACACTCATCAATATCCTTTTTCTCAAGATGTGTTGTAAGTTCATGTAAATCCCTTCTGAGTTTCATAATATAAACTTTCTTTTCTCTGTTAAAATTAAGACTAATGGATATTTCATTTTGTACAATCTCAGGATACATCTCCATAATTTTGTCTTTAATTGCAATATCTGTGTACCCCATAAACTCCCCCCTAAAAAACCGTTATTAGTTACTCGAATAACGAATTTATGCCCACGGAGTTCCTCCGTCCACAATGCTGTGCTCTTCCCACATAAACCAGTTTCCGGTATCCGAGAGAAAAAAATACGTATTTGCAAAGATATCATAATGCTGCTGCTCTTCTTTAATAAGTCTCTCAAACAGAGATATCTCCTTTTCTGTTTTTGTTCCAACTAAAGCCTTTTTATAAAATTCAACTCCCTGTTTTTCCATTTGCATTGCAATTTTAAATGCCTCGAGTTCATCTGTGGTTGCTTCGACTTTTTGCATCATATCGTCTTTCATTTCCTCAAAAATCGTCTTAATGTTCTTCATTGGACTTACATCTTTTGGCTTTATGTCAAGCTTCTTGATAACTGAGGAAAGCATTTCAAGATGTCTTTTTTCATCTTCTGCAATAGTCAGAAACATCTTCTTGCCAACTGAATGTTTTGCCTTTTCTGCTGCCTCCTTATAAAACTTGATTGCATCTGATTCCATCTTTATAGCTATTTCAACAACATTCATATTCTCCTCCTGTGTAATTTCATCAATGTCCAAGCTTTTTAAGGTACTGGAGATGTTTGATTTCCTGCTTCATCATTTCCTTAAACACAACCTGCGCATTTGTATCTTCAGCATTTTGAGAAAGCTTACGGTAAAAATTGCATGCCTTTCCTTCCAGTGCAGTTGCCAGTGCGAGAGCTTTTTTTTCATCTCTGAAATCATGCTCTTCAATTTTTTGCTCAAGGTCTTTTACAGGGATTCCCGCCTCGGCAACAGGGGCCTCTGTCCCGGCCCTGAATACCTCAAAGCTTTTTATCTCTTTATTATCCAGTATTGACTGGTAAAGAAACTGGATGAAATCCATATGCTTTTCTTCCCACTCAGAAAGCTCTTTGAATATTTCCTTTGCCTCCGGGTCAGACATCCTGGATGACGCCTGTGAATAAAACTCCATTGAGCCTTTTTCCATCAGAAAGGCTTCAATAAATGCCTGAAGTAAATCTTCCCGGCCTGTTACCATTACACGACTCTCTCTTTATTTTATTTGATAAATTTAAACACAATTGCCTGCCATAACAGGGGATAGACTTTTCACTCATTTATGAATAATGTCGTTTAATACGCTTCAAAACTTACAAATTCTCCAATGTCTCTGCGGAATGCCCTTGGAAGGAGGGTTATGCCTGATTTTAGATTGCCGACTGCTATAAGCATGGGGATTATTTTGTCAGCAGGAATATTGAATTCTTTTTTAACACACTCACTGTCAAAGCCATCCATTGGGTGCGTTTCAAGACCCAGACCTTTTGCTGCAATCATCAGGTTCATAGCAAATAAAGCTGCATTTTTTACTGCAAAAAATTTTCTATTCAGACTGTCCGGCGTACCGTACAGATTATCTGTCATTCCTTTATACATATCTCTCATCTCCGGCTTCATATAACCAAGCTTCTGCCAGCTGTCAAACATCCTTTCCCTGTTTTCCTCGACACCTTTTGGGTCGGCAATTATAATCAACACTGCTGACGCCTCCTCAACCTTGGGCTGGTCAAAAGCACATTTTTTAAGCACTTCTTTTCGCTTGGGCTCTCTTACAACTATTACTTTCCAGGGCTGGAGATTAAAAGAAGACGGCGCAAGGTTTGCAGTTTCAAGAAGTTCCTTGATTTTGCCGTCAGATATTTCTTTACCGGGTTCGAAATAATTAATTGAACGTCTCTCTTTGATTGCCTGAAGAACATCCATAATTACACCTCCTGGTTTTTTAAAAAACAGGAACCTAATCCTTAAAATTTAAGATTAGGTTTACCCCCTTAGAAAACCGCGTCTCACCTAACGGGATTTAATCCTGATAAGAGGATATGACTTTTTCTAAAAACCAGCCATGATATAAATCATAAACTACCGGAAGTTACGTTAATGTTGAAATTGTATCACACATGAACAGAATGTCAATTCCATTTTAAGAAACTCGCAAAAATATATTTCCAGCTACAGATCCAGACCCACCAAAGAAACAGGATTTGCGTTTATATTCAACACCTTTACCCCGAAGTGGAGATGCGGGCCGCTAGCCCTGCCAGAAGAACCCACAAGCCCGATAACATCGCCTTTTGAAACAATATCTTCAAGTTTGACTCTGAATTTTGAAAGGTGCATATAAATAGTGTATATCCCCTGTCCGTGGTCAAGGACAATCGTATTGCCTCCAAAAAACAGGTTTTCTGCCAAAACAACCCTGCCTCTGTTGGCAGCCTTTATCTCATCTCCTTGTTTCCCTTTTATATCAAGACCCCTGTGGGGACTGATTTTTTCCTTGTTGATTATCCGTATAACACCGAATTTAGTTGAGAGTTGATTATCAAGCGGCAATATGAAGTCTCCGTCCCAGAGTCTGTCAGATATTTTCTTCAATATTAATTTTAATTTCTTTGCTTCATGATTAGCCCTCTTCAGGTCTTCAGGACTTAAGAATACTTTTTCAGGAGAAAGGGTCAGATTTATTTTTGGAAAAGTAACAGGCTTTACAACCAGACTTAAATCCCTTGTCTTTTTTGCGGCATTTAATTTAATAATAATATTTCCGGGTTCTGTTTCCATTGAAACTGCTCCGATGGCATTAAAACAGCCATCGCCGCACCTGCTGAAATAAAAAATATCATTACCGAGAACTGCTGAAGGCATTTCAGAAGTTTCCAATCCTGTTACTTTAATTATAAAGGCATCTCCGGGATTGATTTCAGAAGGCACAACTTTTGCCTGAAAGGCAAATGCATCGGCAAGCGACAAAAATACAAATAGTATCGTACATACAAATACAAAGCCGGATTTTCTCATAATTATTAAAGCTCCTTTTTTGCCCTTCATATTCTCTATAACCTAAATTCAAGAAAATACTGATACGGTAAAAAATCCCACGACCAGGTTAAGTAATAACCAGCCTGCTGGAATTCTTTAAGTACTACATCCTTAGCCAGTTTGTGTCCGGGCGCCTGGGGACCAACAGGAAGTGGTTTATCGTAAAAATCAACAATCACTACCCTGCCGCCTGGTTTTAAGCCTTTTGAGACATTCTTGAAATAATCCACTCTGTTTTCAATGTGATGATAAGTATTGCTTAAAAATACAACATCAACAGATGCAGGCTCTAATCCCGGGTCGTCAGTCTTAACAATTAGCGGTATATAATTTTTCAGATTTAATTTCCGGGCATCCTCTTCCATATACTTCACCATGCCAGGTTCAATATCCAGACCAAGTGCCTTTCCATCAGGACCAACGGCTACGGCAAAATGCCGTGTAAAATAGCCTGTGCCTGCGCCTATATCAGCAACAACATCACCGGGTTTCAGGTTGAGCTTTTTCACTACCTCAGACGGTCTTTGCCATTTATCACGTCCAGGATCCTCAAATGCCTTAATCCACCATTTGATTTTCTCGGACTTCTGTCCAGCAGGTTGAACTAGCTCATTATGTTGAGTTACACAACCTGTCAGTGCATAAAACAACATAATCAGAATCAAGGCTGAACCAATTGCAGTTATCTTTAAAAATTCGCGTTTCATAATCCTTCCTTAGTTTGAAATATAAAATTCTGTCTAAATCAATAATTACGGCTACTCATACGATACAAGATACAGGGTACAAGTTGCAGAACATAAAAGGGAAGAATAAATTAAAGAACCAGGCACTAATTAAAGAGTATTTATAAATGCAATTATATCTTCAATCTCTTCATCGGAAAGATGCTCAAACGAAGGCATCATGTTAAAAGGCTGCTTTAACTGCATCTTGATATTCTCTGCTGTCGCAGCGCGATTGCTAACTGGGAGATTTGGTTTTTTAAACACGCCCTTTAGACCCGGACCTACAATTGTATCTGTGCTGTAGGCATCATGGCAGAAACTGCATTTAGCGTCAAACAGGTTCTTGCCCCTGCCAATACTCTCCAAGTCTGTCCTAACCACAATCTTTATACCTTTATCTGTTTTCTCTGCTTTTCCTGGCATACTTCTCTTTTTGTATTGCATAATCTTATCAAATGTCATATCTGTTCCAAATTTCGTGACAAGGAAATAATATCCTCCAGATGTCCCGACCATACCAAAGGTGATAAGAGCAATTAAAAGACCCAAGACCTTTACCTGATTATAGAACTGTCTGTAAATCCTTATGGTTGTAATTTTAACTCCGAAAAGTACTATTATCGTAAGAGCAAATATACTATGGAAGGTGCTGCGGGCTGACAGCTCAGCCCCTGATGAGATGATAAAACCAAGACAAAAATATGCAATGAAAATAAAAATAAGAACATAAATAATACCATTAATCTTATGGATCTTTTTAAGCTTTCCTATATCAAATCTCTTTTCACCCCTTCCAAGTATCTCAAACATTGTAAACATAGCGACAACTGCAATAATAAGCATTAAAATGGATAGCAGCGATTTTAATAAAAGGATTGACATTCATACCTCCCATAACAGGAAAAGATGGAAAATTAATTGCATCTCCACCTCTTCCCGATTTATTTTTTTCAGCTTACCACACGATTTTTTTGCAAACTATTTGCTTTGCAGAGATTTTATATAGGCAACAATATTCATCATATCTTTACCATTTGGGTCTATGGCTGTTCCTTTGAGCGCCATCTTAATACAGAAATTCACAGCCTCCTCAAGACTGTTTTGTTTCTTACCCATGATGTTGAATTCTTTCTTTTCGCCAGCCATCTCCAAACCTTTTCCTCCAAGATGACATGAATTACAGGACTTTCCAGCTGTCCCATTACCAAATATTGTGTCATTGAAAAGGGCTTTTCCTTTCTCAATATTATCTGCCATCGCGCCGTAAGAAGGAGCTTTAGCTTGAACCTGTTCCTTTTCTTTAGCAGGAGCTTTGATTATCTCTGTTTCTTTTGCTTTACAGGCAAAAACAAGGACTGTAACTGCTATAGATAGAATTATAAATTTTAAAACGTTCATCTTTTCTCACCTCCTCTCTTTTAAAAGATTATATCAAAATAAACAAAAAAATTATAAAAGCCTAAAGGTAATTTTGCTTCTCTTAATCACGCCTGCTCTTGATAAAAATATAAGGATTTCCAAAGAAACAGGCTATGATATAAATCATATATCAAGAAAACCCGTAATTCAAGGAATCTGGAGTTTGGAAAATTATTTTGATGCTATAATGGACTATGATTGGACTACGATAAAAGCTGTTGCTTTGATTTTAGAGGAGTGCTTGCAGAAAAAAGTTTCATGCTTATTTGTTTATAAGTTCTTTTTCCTGATTTTTCGATATCAGCGCCAGAGCGAATGCAATCACTAATGGTACGGCTACAACAAACCAGCCAATTGCAATAGCCCAGTCAGGATAACCTCCATAATTGGCCTTAATCTCGGTGAAGAACTGGATTATGACCAACAATGTCAAAGCCAGAGGAATAATATATTTTATGGCATAATTCCACCACTTGCCAGTATTGTGCCCGCTGACACTATTGATGTACTTGCGCAATTTGTCCGCCTTATATATCCAGCCAATTGCTATACATTCAAATATGCCGACCAGAACCAGCCCAAAACTGGTGATAAAATGGTCTACTATGTCCAGGAAATACAAACCAGCCCGGGTAGTAAATATAATTCCCATCACAAAAGCAAGTGTACAAACATAGAAAGCAACTTTCTCCACTGGAATGTGTGCGCTTCTGTCTACGATAACAGTGTTTACGGCTTCAACCAGTGAAAAGGCACTGTCAATGCCTAACGACAGTAAAGTCAAGAAAAATATTGCAGAGAAGAACGGGGCCCATGGCATTAAAGATAAAGCCTTTGGAAAAACCACAAACGCCAGCCCGGGACCAGAGGCAACTGCATCTTCTACACTGACACCGGTTTCTGTTGCCATATAACCAATCACCGCAAAAACAACAAACCCGGCAAAAAGACTGATTGCAGAGTTTATAATTGCAGTTGTGTACGCATCAGCAGCAACGTCCTGTGTTTCTTCATTATAACTTGCATAAGCCACCATGATTCCAAAAGCCAGGCTCAACGTGAAAAAAATCTGTGATATAGCCGCCAACCAGATTTCCGAACTCAACAACGCAGAGAAGTCCGGCTTCAGGTAGTAATAAACACCCGTAAGAGCGCCATCAAGTGTAATTGCCCGTATGAATAAAATTACCAACAAAATAATTGGCAGCGGCATGGTAATTGAGACAATCTTACCAACACTCTTGATACCCCTCCATACTGAAAAATAAATCATGACCCATACTGCCAGCAAAGCAAAAAAGACCTGCCAGTTAATCCCTCCAATTATGCCGATATTATCCGTAATCTGTAAAACTGTGTTAAAGAAATATCCCTTTGCATCTTCTGCCCAGGGCAACTCAGCTTTAAATGAGTTAATGAAAAACAGAAGACACCATGCCATAACCACGGCATAATACACAACCACTACAAAACCGGCAAATATAGCACTAAACCCGATACCACGCAACCGATGATGCACTGTTTTGAAAGCATCAATAGCACCCTTTTGCAACTTCTGTCCAATTGCAAACTCCAGGATAAGCAAAGGAACTCCCAGTACAAACAGTGCAATTAAATAAGGGATTAAAAAAGCCCCTCCTCCATATTTATAAGTCAGGTAAGGAAATCTCCATATATTTCCTAAACCAACAGCACTTCCAATAGCTGCAAATAAAAAGATTGTCCGTGATGTCCATCTTAATCTTTTCATTTCTCTAAACTCTTCCGATCAGTCATAATATGTAGCCGATGCCGTTTCAGCTTCCCACACAGTAACAGAAGCAACAGCAATATTATTGCTGTTTAATTTTTTTTTAATTGAATCATACATCCATTTTGCAACGTTTTCTGAAGAAGGATTAATCTCTGTAAAGGGGAACACCTCGTTTAAGACTGAATGGTCAAGTGTTGATATCAGCTCATTGGTCATTTTTTTTAATTCATGGAAATCCATAGCCAGACCTATGTCATTAAGTTTCTCAGCAGTTATCACAACCTGGACCCTCCAGTTATGACCATGCAAATTTTCGCACTTCCCCTTATATCCTCTAAGCTGATGTGCCGCAGAAAATTGTGTTTCAACCATAAGCTCATACATCTATTCCCTCCTGGTTATTAAATCCAAATGTCAAAACTCGTTTAAATTATTGGTATTGGGGATTTGGTCTATGATTCGTAGAGTTATTATAATTTTGACAGTTACCGCTCATCTCCAAATTCAAAAACGATTTCATCATCCCTTGTGAGTCCATGTTTTCTTGCGAGTTCTTCAAGATATACAGGGTCTTTTTTAATTATATCTATCTGCTTCTTTATCTTCTCATTCTGTCTCTTTATTCCTCTTGTTTCAACCTGAAGGTCGGTCTTGATGGACTTCAGTTTTACATATCTCAGGAAACCGTTTTCTCCAAAGATTACCGAGAGAAACAGATAAATAATAATTAATATTCCGCACGTAAGCATGACAGTTCTTTTTCTTCTCTTTTTAGTCTCGACCTCTTTTCGTCTTCTGTTACCCATTTTAAACTAAACCCATCTGTGTCCCTTTAGATTGTAGAACACCTTTTCCCCTTTAAAAACTGCCGAACTGCCAAGTTCCTCTTCAATTCTTAAAAGCCTGTTATATTTTGCAACTCTATCTGTCCTTGACAGAGAACCTGTTTTAATTAATCCTGTATTACATGCAACAGCCAGGTCAGCAAGGGTTGTATCCTCTGTCTCACCTGACCTGTGAGAAATTACCGATGTATATCCTGAATCCTTCGCAAGATTAATGGCATTAAGGGTCTCTGTTAAAGTTCCTATCTGATTTAACTTAATTAATATGGAATTAGCAATTCCTCTTTTAATCCCCTCACTTAATATCGCAGGATTGGTAACAAAGATATCGTCACCCACAATCTGGACTTTTCTTCCAAGTCTTTCGGTCATAGCCTTCCAGCCTTCCCAATCATCTTCAGAAAGCCCGTCCTCAACAGAAAGCACAGGATATTTACCTATGAGTTTCTCATAATAAGTTATCATTTCGTCTGAACTAAGATGTTTACCTTCAAAGCTGTATCTGCCTTTTTCAAAAAATTCTGACGCAGCAGCATCAACTGCAAGATGAATGTCTTTTCCCGGTTTATACCCGGCACTTTTAATACTTTCGATTATTAGGGCAAGCGCTTCTTCATTTGATTCTAAAGCAGGGGCAAAACCACCTTCATCTCCAACTGATATACTGAGACCCTTTGACTTTAAAATACTTTTAAGGCTATGGAAAACCTCTGCGCCCATTCTCAGTGCATCTTGAAAATTCTGTGTGTTAACAGGCATTATCATAAATTCCTGGATATCAAGATTGTTATCTGCATGGGCGCCGCCATTCAATATATTCATCATTGGAACAGGAAGCTCCTTTGCATCAACACCACCGATATATCTATAAAGCGGCATTTCTGCTTCCATAGCCGCAGCTTTGGCAACAGCTAAAGAAACACCAAGAATAGCGTTAGCCCCGAGTTTACTCTTATTTTCAGTGCCATCAAGTTCAATCATAAAATTATCAATATATGTTTGTTCGCTCCCTTCAATACCTCTCAGCCGGGGAACTATCTCATCGATTACATTCCGTATTGCCTTTCTCACACCTTTACCGTTATAACGATGATCTCCGTCTCTTAATTCAAAAGCCTCTTTTTGTCCTGTAGATGCTCCTGACGGCACAGATGCTCTTCCGAATGCCCCGCTATCAAGGACTACGTCAACTTCCAGCGCTGGATTTCCCCTGCTGTCAAGAATCTCTCTTGCCAGTATTTCTAAAATTTCGCTCATTTGCACTTCACCTTACAATTTTGATTTATTCTATGTTGATTCTTTGACTGTCGTATGTGTAATCCCCGTTAGAAGCTTCGCCCTATTTAGAAATATTTTTTTTAAGGGGTTCACTACGTATTTTATTTGATTCGCCTAAAAGGGCGCTCTTTTCTTCTAATGGGGTAAAAAGAAGCTTCTTCTCTTTATACGCTGCGCCTATAAACGCACTAAAAACAGGATGGGGCTCCAACGGCCTTGATTTGAATTCTGGATGGAATTGACATCCGAAAAACCAGGGATGATCACTTACCTCGATTATCTCCACTAATTGTTTATCCGGGCTTATACCACTTATTTTCAGACCTTTATTTACGAGGTCTTCTCTAAATGTATTATTAAACTCATACCTGTGTCTGTGCCTTTCAGATACTTCATTAACGCTGTATGCCTTATATGCAAAAGAGTCCTCTGTGAGAACACAGTGATAGGCGCCAAGTCTCATTGTACCGCCCTTGTCTGAAGAAATATCCCTTCTCTCTTTCTTTTGAAGTCTGAAATTATACCACTCCGCTATTAAATAAATGACCGGATAGGGAGTGTTTGGGTCAAATTCAGTGCTGTTTGCTCCATCAAGACCGCAAACATTACGTGCAAATTCAATAACTGCACACTGCATACCAAGACATATACCTAAATAGGGAACTTTCTTTTCCCTCGCATACCTTACAGCGTCAATTTTTCCTTCAATACCTCTCTCCCCAAAGCCGCCGGGAACAAGAACACCATCGACATCTGCAAGATACCTCTCAGCTCCTACCTTTTCTATTTCTTCTGAATCAACCCACTGAATGTCAACCCTGACATTATTAGCTATTCCACCGTGTATGAGTGCCTCATTAAGGCTTTTATAGGAGTCTTTCAGCCCTACATATTTTCCAACAATTGCAATAGTTACTTTATCTTCAGGGTCCTTGATTTTTTTTACGACATCCTGCCATCTTGTCAGACTGGGTTCACCTGTTTTGAGCAATAACTTTTTAGCAATTAAATCATCAAGCCCCTCCTGTTTGAGTACAAGAGGAACTTCATAAATAGTTTCAACATCCATTGCTGCAATCACAGCATCTATATCAAGGTTACAGTGCAGAGCTATTTTTTTCTTTACTGAAAGAGACAGAGGTCTGTCTGTACGGCAAAGCAGGATATCGGGCTGAATACCAATTGCCCTTAATTCCCTCACACTGTGCTGAGTAGGTTTGGTCTTAAGTTCTCCTGACGTACTTATATAAGGAATCAACGTAAGATGTACATAAAGAACATTGTCTCTTCCGACATCATATCTGAACTGTCTTATTGCCTCTAAAAACGGTAAACTTTCAATATCACCAATAGTCCCGCCTATTTCAACCAATACAATATCATAGCTGTCAGAAACGGATTTAATGGCATTTTTTATCTCATCAGTTATATGAGGGACAACCTGAACCGTATCTCCAAGATAATCCCCTTTTCTTTCCTTAACAATAACGCTGTAATAAATTTTGCCGGTTGTGTAATTGCTCACCTGAGAAGTGCGTATAGAGGTAAATCTTTCGTAATGCCCAAGGTCTAAATCAGTTTCAGCTCCGTCATCGGTAACAAAAACTTCTCCGTGCTGAAAGGGGCTGAGAGTTCCCGGGTCAACATTAATATAAGGGTCTAATTTCTGGAGTGTAACTTTAAGGCCCCTTGCTTCCAAGAGTGCTCCAATAGCCGAAGAGGCAATTCCTTTCCCCAATGAAGAAACAACTCCGCCTGTTACGAAGATAAATTTAGCCATTCTTCAGCCTTTCTCAAATCCTCAATTGTATCAATGCCAAATGTATCATACGAGGTTTCCTTTACCTTTATCTTCATTCCGGAAGCAAGCGCCCTTAACTGTTCAAGTCTCTCAATCATTTCAATCTTGCTCCGTCCCATCCTTGAAAAATTCACAAGCGCATCTCTTGTAAATCCATATATTCCGATATGTTTAAAGACTGCAACATGCGAAGTCGTAAACGTTATACTGCCTAACCCCTTCCATTCGTCTCTATAATATGGGATAGGAGACCTTGAGAAATACATAGCAAATCCCTCATTGTCTATAATAACCTTTACTACATTCGGGGACAATATCTCTTTAACATCTGTTGTCTTTCTTGCAAGAGTGCTCATTGACGCTCCAGGGTTATCGATTAAAAGCTTCACCACATCATCCACCATCTCCGGTCTTATAAAGGGCTCATCGCCCTGAACGTTTACAATTATGTCACTGTCTATGTCTTTAGCAGCTTCAGCAATACGGTCCGTACCGCAGATGTGTTTGGAGGAAGTCAGAACTGCCTTGCCTCCAAAACTGGTCACGGCATCAAAAATCCTTTTATCATCCGTGGCAACAAAAATATCGTCAATAAGATTTGCAAACGCAACCTGCTCATGAACACGTTGTATTAATGGTTTTCCTTTAAGGACAGCGAGGGGTTTCCCGGGGAAACGGGATGAATCAAATCTTGCAGGGATTAAAGCAACAACCCTTGGCATGTTTTAGTTTACATATTCAATTGTAAAATGTAAACCCGGTTAGAAAGTGTTTAACAGGAAATAGTATCTCCATTTTAGCATCTCCGCCACAGAGGAACGAAGCTTTCTAACAGGGTTAAAAAAAATTTATTTTTCTTTTTTAATAAAATAAATTACAAATTAAACCGTGCTTTAACTGAAGAGATTTCAGAAAAAACCGGAAATCTCTGATTATTCACCCCTAGCTGTTTTGCTTCGCCCCTAGAAATCGTTAAGTCGATTTCAGGGACTAAGTCCCGGAAATGCAAAGCATTTCACGGGGCAAACTGAAGCAGCAGGGGCAAACCGATTAAGGTATAGATTATTAAAAATATTGTAAAATATACTAATGTCAAAAGCAGTTGCACTTTTTTCAGGTGGTCTTGACAGTACCCTTGCAATACTTGTGATGCTCAGACAGGGCATCGA
>VAPC010216481.1_pt1 | contig 32263 bp, 28 predicted proteins | sample 3395121 | NCBI WGS metagenome assembly VAPC01 (sample SAMN08290434, study PRJNA428436) | hydrothermal vent metagenome | isolation source: Deep-sea hydrothermal vent chimney | place: Indian Ocean: Southwest Indian Ridge | depth 1711 m m
ACAACCCGCGGCTGAGCTTAGCATATTATTCGTAGGCGATAAGAAAATGCTTCAGCTGAACTCTTCTTTCAGAGGGATAAGCAGGGCCACCGACGTCCTGTCTTTCCCTCAGATAGAATCCAGGGAATTTCCCAATTTCCGAACTTCCGGGTTTGTGCTGGGTGATGTTGTAATTAATACGAAAAGAGCGGCGGCCCAGGCCGGAGAATCAGGTATTAGCCTTCATGATGAAATTAATCGTCTCCTTGTGCATGGTATCCTTCATCTGATCGGATATGACCATGAGGACTCGCGATACAGGGCGTCGGACATGAGAAAAAAAGAAAAAGAGATATTAAATGCCATTAAAAAAATGGGTTGAAAGCGTCAACCATGCCATTGAGGGCATTCTACATGCCGTAAAGACCCAGAGGCATCTGCGTTATCATTTTATCGCTGCAGTGCTTGTCCTTATTTTGAGTTTTACACTGGGAATCAGCAGATCTGAATTTATAGCTATCGCTATTGCCGTCATAATAGTACTTTCCGTTGAAATGCTCAATACGGCTGTCGAGGCTACGGTTGATATTCTCTTCAGAGAATATGATGAAAGGGCAAAGATAATAAAAGATATCTCTGCCGGCGCTGTGCTTATAACCGCTGTTGGAGCCGCGCTGATCGGATACATTACCCTGCTGCCCTACATTCAGAACCTTTTTGAAAACGGCCTGACAATTGCCAAACATTCGGGTGAGGACATTGCGGTGATCGCCGTAATAGTAGTGCTGATTTTGGTTATAATTACCAAGGCATTTTTCGGCAAAGGTCTTCCTCTGAGAGGCGGAATGCCGAGCGGTCACGCTGCAGTTGCCTTTTCCGTATGGGTAACTGTTACCTTTCTGAGCAAAGCCCTTGTACCTTTCCTTCTTATCCTTGCCCTTGCCGTCCTGGTCGCCCAAAGCAGAGTAACTTCCGGCGTTCACAGGCCATGGGAAGTCATTCTCGGCGCCCTGCTTGGCTCCTCCGTAACCTTTCTCCTTTTTAAAATATTTCTATAAACTATCCGGTATTCAGAAGTACTGCAAAAATATTTGACAAAGGAAAAATATTCTGAAATACTAAATCGTTTTCTAATAAATTAGAAGAAAAATGATCAAGTTCATTAATGTAAATAAATGGTTTGAAGACCGGCAGGTCCTAAACAACATCTGTCTTGAAATTTTACAAGGCGAGGTTATTGTAATCTGCGGCCCCAGCGGGGCCGGCAAAAGCACACTGTTCAGGACAATCAATAAACTTGAACCTATTGACGAGGGTGAAATAATCGTTGATAATTTTCACCTTTCCGACTCAAAAACAGACCTGACCCGTTTGCGGGCGGAGATCGGAATGGTTTTTCAGCACTTCAATCTCTATCCGCACAAGACAGCACTTAAAAACATAATGCTTGCACCTCAAAAAGTTCGGGGATTGAGCAAAAAACAGGCAAAAGAAAAAGCCCTGGCTCTACTTGAGAAGGTCGGCCTTTCCCATAGATGCGACGCGTATCCGTCGCAGTTATCCGGCGGCGAGCAGCAGCGTGTCGCCATTGCTCGAAGCCTTGCCATGGAACCCAAGATAATGTTGTTTGACGAACCGACATCAGCCCTTGATCCCGAACTCATAAATGAGGTCCTTGATGTCATGACGTCGCTTGCGCAGGAAGGAATGACCATGGTTGTAATAACCCATGAGATGGGCTTCGCCCAGAGAGTTGCCAACAGAGTGGTCTTCATGGACAACGGAAAGATCCTGGAAATCGGGGACACCCGCGAAATATTCACAAATCCAAAACACCCCCGGACAAGAGAGTTCATGAGCAAGATCCTGCATATTCCTTTCTCCAATGATATGCAGAATATCAGCGGAACAGATAATGTTTGATCTTAAATATAATTTTGACTGGAGCATCCCGTTCCGGGACCCCTATATGCAATGGATGATCACAGGTATTAAGGTTACTCTTCTGATCGCTTTTGTAACTTTTATTACATCTTTGCTGCTCGGCACTCTGATAGCTGTAATGAGGAAATCCCGCATTAAACCCCTGCGCGTTATGGGGAAATTATATGTTGAAACGTTCCGAAATATCCCGGGGTTATTCTGGCTGCTCTTTTTTTACTTTATGTTCCCCGAGCTGTTACCTTCAGCTTTGGGTGACAGGCTGAACGCATACATCCATTACCCAATACTGGCAAGTATCATTGCCCTGACCCTTGATAACTCTGCTTACGTATCAGACATTATCAGAAGCGGCCTTCTGGCTATACCCCCGGGCCAGAGAGAAGCTGCCATATCAACCGGTTTGAGCCGTGTTCAACAGTATCAATACATACTTCTGCCGCAGACATTCAGAAAGATCCTTCCGCCGCTGGGAACGAGGATGATACATAATTTCAAGAATACATCATTGTGTATGGCAATAACCACGCCTGAGCTTACATGGGCAACTCAACAGATAGAATCACTCACATTCCGCGGACTTGAAGCTACTACTATTGCAACAGCTTTTTATATTACCCTTTCCTTGTGTTTGGGCGGCATCATTATTATTCTTGAAAAAATATACAAAATCGACATTGAAAGCATAACCCATATGGAAGTTATTTAATATCATGAACCATCTGATAGAACAGTTCGGCAACTGGAAATTCTACCTGATAGGCGCCTATCCGGCAGGGCCGTTTGGCGGACTCGCGATTAATATCTTCATAGCTCTGATCTGCCTTACGGCAAGTTTTTTTATAGGTGCCGTCTTTGGGATGGGGAGGCTTTCCTGCAGGAGATATATCAGCCATCCGTGCATTATTTACATCGAAACGATCAGGGCGACACCTTCTCTTCTTCTTGTCTTCTGGTTCTTTTTTTTCATACCCAGCGTATTAGGAGTAAATATTTCCCTTTTCTGGAGCGCTGTTATATCGTTAACCATATATGCCACTGCCTACCAGGCAGAGATCGTCAGGGCTGGAATACTGGCGGTTCCAAAAGGCCAGATGGAGGCTGCCTTATCAAGCGGAATGACCAGGTTCCAGGCCGCAAGGACTGTCATTCTTCCGCAGGCTTTCAGAATGATGCTCCCTTCTTTTGTCAGTTTCTTTATATCCCTTTTTAAAGAAACCTCTGTTATATATATTATCGGTGTTATCGAACTTATACAGACCGGCGTGATAATCAGTCAGCGCCAGCCGGACAGGATGCTGGCAGCATATGTATTCGTGGCTGCAGGCTTTTTCACGGTATGTTTCGGAATGTCACGGCTTGCCAAGATGCTTGAGAAACGCGTAGGAATCCTTGATCTGTCCTCCTACAGGCCCACTGTCTGCAGGACCGACCTTTCTCTATACCCCAAAAAGCCATAGTAAATTAAAAGCCTAAAGACTGTAACGGACAGCCCGGATTTCTTAAGTCCATACCGGCAGTAGTGTTTGAACACGACAGGCCGGCAATCGACATGGTTTACACTATATTTCGACATGTGATAACATTATAGGTTGTAATATCTATTTAAAGGGAGAACCGTATTTTGAAGAGCGCGATCGGAATCGATGTCGGAGGTACAAATATCAAGGCCGTACAGGTCTCAGAGAAGGGAGATATCCTGAACCGCTTTGCTGAACCCACGCCAACAGAACGCGGCGGCTCTCCGGATAAGATTAAAACCGCTATCCAACAGATTCTCCGTAATATCCTGGACGACAGTGTTGTTGGTATTGGCTTTGGGATTGCCGGGCCGATAGACAGAAAAAACGGCATTGTCCTGGAATCTCCGAATATTTCCGAGATTAATGGATTCAGGGTAAAAGAGACCTTTGAAAAGGAGTTCTCCCTGCCTGTAACAGTTGAAAATGACGCGAATGCATATACCTTTGGAGAAAAATGGATCGGTGCCGGCAAGGACTATGAAAATTTCGCCGTACTCACTCTCGGTACAGGCCTTGGCGGCGGAATAATCTATCGCGGAGAACTCTTCGAGGGGTCAGCCGAGATTGGACATATGGTAATTGAACCTCAGGGCCGCATCTGCTCATGCGGCAGTTTCGGCTGTCTGGAATCATATGCCTCCGGCAGGGCGGTCAAGGACCTGGCAATATCTTTGCTCGAGAAAGGCGCAAAAAGCCTGCTGTCTGAATGCTGTGACGGCAATTTCTATAAGATAACACCTGAACTTGTGTATCAGACAGCTCTTGAAGGCGATAATCTCAGCAGAGATGTCTTCAGGGAAGCAGGACGATATCTCGGTATCGGCGTAGGTAACCTCGTTAACCTGTTCAGCCTTGACGCCATAATATTTGGTGGGGGCCTTATAGGCGCCTGGGACCTGTTCATCGAAGAAATGAAAAAAGAATTCTTAAAAAGGTCTCTTAAATCTTTATCTGCCGATATAAAAATTCTTAAAAGCGTTTTTAAGGAAGACGGGGCCTCTATAGGAGCGGCGGGCCTCATACTGCAAACTATAGGCCGTTCCGGATCCTCGGAAATTAATCCGCTACAACCTTCATAACAGCTTACATGTCTGAAAGTAATATAAGAAATTTCTCCATTATCGCCCATATAGACCATGGAAAATCCACGCTTGCCGACAGGATACTGGAATATACGGGAGCTCTTTCCAGCAGGGAAATGGCAGATCAAATACTGGATTCCATGGACCTTGAAAAAGAACGCGGCATTACTATCAAGGCCCAGACAGTAAGGCTTGATTATAAGGCGAAAGATGGAAAACATTATATCCTGAATCTCATAGACACACCCGGCCATGTTGATTTTTCATATGAGGTGTCCAGAAGCCTTGCCTCTTGTGAAGGCGCATTGCTGGTGGTTGACGCCTCACAGGGAGTAGAGGCCCAGACTCTTGCGAATGCGTATCTTGCGGTTGAACATAACCTTGAGATCATTCCGGTGATAAACAAAATAGATCTTCCAGGCGCGCAGCCGGACAAGGCAAAGGAACAGATAGAAGAATCCATAGGCATTGACAGCTCTGACGCAATCTTGACGTCCGCAAAAAAAGGTACAGGCGTACCTGAAGTCCTGGAAGCTATCGTAAATAAAGTCCCTCCGCCATCCGGAAGCCGGGACCATCCTCTTAAAGCCCTCATCTTTGATTCATGGTTCGATAACTATCAGGGTGTAGTTGTACTTGTGCGGCTTTTTGACGGAGAAGTAAAAAAAGGATCAAAGATCACTCTTATGGCAGCAAAAACATCATTTGAGGTCAGTGAAGTCGGTGTCTTTACTCCTTTCAAAAAACCTGTCGGCAGTCTCAGAACAGGGGAGGTAGGGTATATTGTGGCCGGAATCAGGAATGTATCAGACACAAAAATAGGCGATACAATTACAGGGACTGAAAACCCTGCTTCTGAACCCTGTTCCGGCTATAAAGACATTAAACCCATGGTTTTTTGCGGGCTATATCCAACTGAGAGCAGTCAGTACGAAACCATGAAGAATGCTCTTAATAAACTGATATTAAACGATTCGTCTTTTAATTACGAGCCCGAAACCTCCATTGCCCTTGGGTTTGGTTTCAGGTGCGGGTTCCTTGGGCTTTTACATATGGAAATTGTAAAAGAAAGACTTGAGAGGGAGTTTGGGCTTACTCTTATCAACACTGCCCCGACCACCGTTTATAAAGTGATTAAAACCGATAATGAAACGATATTTATTGATAATCCCTCCAAACTCCCCGGACAATATGAAAAGCTTGAAGAACCATTCGTCAAACTGGCCGTCTTTCTTCCTCAGAGATATGTCGGGCAGATTCTTGAGCTTTGCCAGGAAAAAAGAGGTATACAGAAGGACTTCAGTTATATCGGCAGGGACCGGGTCATCATAACATATGAACTTCCTTTATGTGAAATATTATGGGACTTCTATGATAAACTTAAGTCCCTTTCCAAAGGATATGCCTCCATGGACTATGAATTCATTGGTTACAGGGAGGCTAAACTTGTACGGCTCGATATTCTGTTGAATGGAGAGATCGTCGACGCGATTTCTCTTATAGTTCACAGGGACAGTGCCTATTACAAGGGAAGGCAGATTGCTGAAAAACTGCGCCAGGTCATTCCGAGACAGCTTTTCGAGGTTGTAATTCAGGCGGCTATAGGGAACAAGGTAATTGCCAGAGAAAATATTAAGGCTTTGAAGAAAAACGTCCTTGCGAAATGCTATGGAGGTGATGTAACAAGGAAGAGAAAGCTTCTTGAAAAACAGAAAGAAGGTAAACGCAGAATGAAGCAGGTAGGCAGTGTTGAAATACCTCAGGAGGCTTTTCTTGCCGTGCTTAAGGTAAAATAATAAGGCCGTCATGCGTGGCATGCGCTGAATCAGTATAATAAATACCCATCATGTATTACGATTTACTCATACGGATATGAGAGGAGGCAGATTGGCAAAGAAGAAATCTAAATTCAGAGAATATACTGAGGCCATAATTATCGCAATAATATTGGCCCTTATCATAAGAACATTTGTGATCCAGGCGTTTAAAATACCTTCGGGGTCCATGATTCCGACTTTATCCGTTGGCGATCATATTCTGGTTAACAAGTTCACATTTGGGCTAAAGGTCCCGTTCATTGATAACCGGTATCTGGTCATAAAACAGCCAAAACGCGGCGACATAATAGTTTTTTCCTTCCCCGGCAACAGAGATGTCGAGGAGTGCACAAGCTTTTTCAAAAATGCCTCTTCGAGGTTTAAAAATGTCCTGAACAACAACAACCCTGTATATTTATTTAAAGATGACTGCAGGGATTTTATTAAAAGGGTGGTTGGCGTTGGCGGAGATAAAGTCGAAATAAAAAACAAAAAAGTATTCATTAACAATGTCGCTGTCAAAGAATCTTTCGCGGTCCATAACGATAAGGCTACAACTGCATCAAGAGACAATTTTGGCCCGAAAATCGTTCCGCACGGCAAGTTCTTTGTCATGGGTGATAACAGAGACTTCAGTTATGACAGCCGGTTCTGGGGATTTGTAGATATTAATGATATTAAAGGCAAGGCTTTTATTATATACTGGTCATGGGACAGCAATGGCACTTTATTTAATAAAGTGCGATGGTACAGGATCGGTGATCTTCTGCATTGAAATCCAATTAACGATAAACTATGGTAGACAGTGATGCAGATAAATAAGGGATAATAAACATTACAAAAAGGAGGTACCAATGAAAAAGGTTATTTTCTTCATAACACTTGTAATAGTATTAATCTACTGTGGATACCTGTTTGCCGTACCGCAATACCGTTACTATGCCGTCAAAAGCAATCTTGAAGAATACATGCGTATAGCCATAGAAAGGCCTGGGCTTGTCCAGGAGACAGTGATGAGTATTGTGAATGATTACGAACTTCCTGTTAAAAAGGACGATATTCATATAACACATGATGACAAACGATATTATGTAAAAACATCCTGGGAAGAAACCGTTGATATTTTCACACTGTATCAAAAAACCTATTATTTCACCATTGACACAAGTAAAAAGAATTCCGGCAAATAATGTTTACAGGCCTTGTTGAAAACACGTGGAAAGTCAGATCCCTGATACAGGCAGGAGGCGGAATAAAACTAACTCTGGATCCTGCATCTGCAATGGAACTGAAGATCGGAGACAGCATATCTGTCAACGGTGTATGTCTCACGGTTATTGAAACCGGCAGTAGTGTTGCGTTCGAGATATCGCCTGAGACAATGCGGAGCACAAACCTTGGAGAGTTGAAGGTTAATGGCAAGGTTAACCTTGAACGGGCACTGAAGTTGTCTGACCGCCTCGGCGGTCACATAGTGACAGGTCACGTAGACGGTTCAGCTGCTATAACAGACAAAAAAAATGCCGGAGATTATACTTTTTATACTTTTGAGGCATCTCCGGAGATATTAAGATACATAGTCATAAAAGGGTCTGTGGCTATTGACGGAATCAGTCTGACAGTAACAGACCTTGACAGCCGGTCATTCCGTGTGGCCATTATTCCTCATACGCTTACTGCTACCAATATCGGGGAGAAAGGAATAGGCGACAAAGTCAATATTGAGGTTGATATTGTTGGGAAATATATTGAAAAACTTGTCTGTGGGAAAAAAGACAAGGCAAAGCTCGATAATTTATTAAAAGAAAAAGGATTCATAAATGACTAAACCCAGGGCATCAAAAGCAAAAACCGTATCCAGATCCGGCGCCAAATTTAAATTCAACGCAATTGAAGGGGCTATTGCAGATATTAAAAAAGGTAAAATGGTCATTCTTGTTGACGATGAAGACAGGGAAAATGAGGGTGATCTGACAATAGCCGCTGATAAAATAACTCCGCAGGCCGTAAATTTCATGGCTAAATATGGCCGGGGGCTTATCTGCCTGTCTTTAACCCCTGAAAAAGTGGATGAACTTCAACTCCCCATGATGTCTGATCAGAACACTTCTCATTTTGGAACTGCATTTACTGTATCCATTGAAGCCAAAAAAGGTGTGACCACTGGTATCTCCGCGGCAGACAGGACGCGGACTATCCTTACTGCCATCAAACCCAAAGCCAAACCCGGGGACCTGGCCAGACCCGGACATACATTTCCCTTGAGGGCTCAGCCGGGGGGTGTCCTTCAACGTGCGGGACAGACAGAAGGCTCTGTTGATCTGGCAAGACTTGCCGGTCTGTCTCCTGCAGGGGTTATATGCGAGATAATGAATGATGACGGCACAATGGCCAGGGTTCCGCAGCTTGCAAAGTTTGCCCGTAAACACCGCCTTAAAATAATTACCATAAAAGACCTGATTGAATACAGAATGCGCAATGAATGCCTTGTCCGGAGGGTAGCCACAACAAAACTGCCCACTGATTTCGGAGGCGAGTTTATCTCGGTTTTGTTTGAAAGTGTAGTTGACGGCTCTGTGCATATTGCTCTGATAAAAGGACAGCTCTCCCCCAGTGACAAGGTCCTGGTCAGGGTACACTCCGAGTGTCTGACTGGTGACGTCTTCGGCTCAAAAAGATGCGACTGCGGAGACCAGCTGCATAAATCCATGGCCATGATAAAGAAAGAGGGTAAAGGCGTGATCCTTTACATGCGGCAGGAAGGCCGGGGTATAGGCCTGGAAAACAAATTAAAAGCATATGAACTGCAGGATAAAGGACTTGATACTGTTGAAGCAAATGTAAAACTCGGATTCAAACCTGACCTGAGGGATTACGGGATAGGCGCGCAGATCCTGGTTAATCTCGGAATACGGAAAATGCGCTTAATCACAAATAATCCGAAAAAGATCATTGGGCTGGGAGGATATCATCTGCGTGTAGTAGAGCGGGTACCGATAGAAATAAAACCGCATGAAAAAAACATTAAATATCTTACAACCAAGAAAAGCAAGCTGGGCCATTTACTTAATAAAGTATAAACTACCGTAATGCGTTGTGTGTAACTCGCAGCGGGCAGATAACTGCTAAAATATATAAACAACCGTGAACTTTATGGAGGAGTTATGAAAAAATATGAAGGAGAGCTTCAGGCAAAGGGCCTGAAGTTCGCTATAATTGTCAGCCGTTTTAATGATTTTATAACCAACAAGCTCCTGGACGGAGCAGTAGACGCGCTTTTAAGGCATGGTGTTGCGGATCAAAATATAGACACTATAAAAGTGCCCGGAGCCTTTGAGCTCCCGCTAACTGCGAAAATTGTCGCCGGGAAAAAAACTTATGATGCCGTAATATGTCTGGGAACAATAATACGCGGGGCAACACCGCATTTTGAATATGTTGCCTCTGAGTCCGCTAAAGGCATAGCCGCCGCCGCTATGGATACCGGCGTCCCAATAGCCTTCGGCGTTATAACTGCTGATACCATTGAACAGGCTGTGGAGAGGGCGGGAACAAAGAGCGGCAATAAAGGTTGGGATGCCGCAATGGTTGCAATTGAAATGGCACAGCTGTTGAAAAAACTATGAGCATAAAAGCCGGAACACCCTCCAAACTACCGGCGGGCAAGCAGAACACAGATAAAAAAAATATAAATGCCTCAAATCTGGGTTCTGTGTTCTGGGTTCTGGGTTCTGTATGATGAAACGCCGCCGCTCGAGAGAATATGCCTTGCAGCTGCTTTTTCAGCTCGACCTGTCCAAGAACAAACTGGATGAAAAACTGCTTAAAGAATTTTGGGAAAACAATAACGAAGAGCCTGAAGTCATCGAGTTCACTCATGGTATTGTGCGCGGGACGATTAAACATCTTGAAGAGATAGACGAGATTATTAAAAAAGCCGCTGAAAACTGGTCAATCGACAGAATGGCGGTTGTTGACAGAAATATTCTCAGAGCCGCCGCTCATGAGCTCATTTACGGAATAGACATCCCACATTCTGTCATAATAAACGAGGCCATTGAAATATCCAGAAAATACTCAACTGAAGATTCATCAGCATTTATAAACGGAATTCTGGATAAAATTCGAAAATCTCAAAGAACCGCAGATAGTCACTGATAAAAAGAAACAGATGTTCGCAGATGAAAAGTACAAATGAAGATATCTGTGGTAATCTGTAATATATCAGCGATCATCTGTGTTTATTAAAATGCGTTACGCTGTTATCTCAGATGTGCACTCCAATTTAGAAGCCCTTCACGCTGTCTATAATAATATAGAAAATACAGTTGACTATGTCCTTTTTCTGGGAGACTGTGTCGGATATGGTCCGAACCCAAATGAATGTGTAGCGGCCTTAAGGGAAAAAGCACAGGTCATGATTGCGGGCAATCATGACCGGGCTGCTGTGGGTATGACATCCATCGGGAATTTCAATTCCTATGCCAGGACTGCCGTCATATGGACTCATAATGTTCTCAATGATGAAAACCGGGTATTCCTTCAGGGTATTCCTCTTATTGAAAAGTTTAGTGGAATCCTGCTTGTCCACGGAACACCCCTGGAGCCTGAACGCTGGCATTATCTGGCAAGCGGAAATACTGAGCAAAATTTTCATTCTTTTGGCGATAAAATATGCCTGACGGGCCACAGCCATCTGCCTGTTATAGTAGAACGCTCGCCGGAAAATAAAATAACCCGTTATGCAGAATTCGCAGAAATTAAGAAAGATCACAGATATATTGTTAATGCGGGCAGTGTAGGCCAGCCGAGAGATGGAAATCCTGACGCATCTTATGTCCTGCTGGATGAAAATTGTATCGAAATAAAGAGGGCATCTTATGATATAGTATCTACACAAACGAAAATGAGAAACGCCGGGCTCCCTGAATACCTTATAACAAGGCTTGCACGGGGACTGTAACTGGTGAAAATTAGCAATTAACGACTGTTAATTATTTAAAATTTTACACTGATAGATGATAATTTTGCATTTTAAATTTACTGCCGGGAGATCATTTTGATACCACGCTACACAAGGCCGGAAATGGCCAAAATCTGGGAGCCGCAAAACAGGTTTCAGAAATGGCTGGATGTTGAGATCGCAGCCTGCGAGGCATGGGCAAAACTGGGGGGGATTCCTGTCAAGAGCCTGAGGACAATAAAAAAACGGGCGCAATTCAATGTCAAAAGAATAGATAAAATCGAACAAACAGTCAAGCATGATGTAATCGCTTTTTTAACATCTGTAAGTGAATATGTGGGGACTGACGCCCGTTTTATTCATAAAGGGCTTACTTCGTCGGATATACTGGACACAGCTCTCGCCGTCCTTATGAAAGAGGCTGCGGATATTATTATCAGGGACATCGAGGAACTTATGAAGGTCTTGAAATCCAACGCGCACAAATACAAAAAGACCCTGCAGATGGGCAGAAGTCATGGAATTCATGCGGAACCCACTACATTCGGGATCACTTTTGCACTATGGTATGAAGAAATGAAGCGAAACCTTGTCCGTATGAAAACAGCGAGGGAAACCATCGGCTATGGACAGCTTTCAGGGCCTGTCGGAACTTATTCCAGTCTCCCGCCTTCTATTGAAACGTTTGTCTGCAGGAAACTCGGGTTAAAAGCGGCTCCGGTATCTACCCAGGTTATTCAGAGGGACAGGCATGCCGAATATATGAACACACTTGCACTAATTGCAGGTGCGATTGAGAAAATGGCTGTTGAAATGAGACATCTTCAGAGGACTGAAGTACTTGAAGCTGAAGAACCTTTTGAAAAAGGACAAAAAGGCTCGTCAGCAATGCCGCATAAACGCAATCCTGTCGGCAGTGAAAACCTCAGCGGGCTTGCGAGGATCGTCCGGTCCAACGCGCTCGCCGCCATGGAGAATATCCCTTTATGGCATGAACGGGATATAAGCCATTCCTCGGTTGAAAGGATCATAATTCCGGACAGTACGATTCTAATAAATTACATGCTCGTCAGGCTCAGGACAATTCTGAAAGGTATTCAGGTGTATCCTGACAGAATGAAAGATAATATCGACCTAAGTTACGGGCTCTTCTGTTCTCAGCGGGTACTTCTTAAACTTACTGAAAAAGGACTCAGCCGTGAAAAAGCATATAATCTTGTCCAAAAAAATGCCATGCAGAGCTGGGGAAAAAAGATAAATTTCAAAGAAATCCTGGGAAAAGACCCTCTGATCAAAAAATATCTCTCATCAAAAGATATGGAGAGTCTTTTCAATCTGTCGTATTATTTAAAAAACGTGGATTATATATACAAAAGAGTATTCAGGAAATCATGATTGCCCTGAACCATAATAAATGTAGAAGTCAGGAAGGGAGTCTATTGCTGAATCAAACAGCCTGTTCCGTAAGTATCTTTAATATGTCCTGATACCTTTCAGAGGTTTTTTTCACGATGTCTTCCGGAAGCTCAGGCCCGGGCGGGGTCTTGTCCCAGTCAAGAGTAAGAAGATAATCCCTGACAATCTGCTTGTCATAACTGTCCTGGCTCCTTCCCGGCTCATAATCTTTTATGCTCCAGAAACGCGAAGAATCAGGGGTCAGCAGTTCGTCTATCAGGATTATTTCATCGTTATAAATACCGAATTCCATTTTTGTGTCTGCAATGATAATGCCTTTTCCGGCTGCAAGGTCTCTTGCCCTTTTATAAATGCCGAGGCTAAGGTCCCTGAGTTTCAACGCGGTTTCCTCCCCAACTATTTTTATTGTTTCTTCAAAGGAAATGTTTATGTCATGGCCTGACTCGGCCTTTGTGCTTGGTGTGAAAACAGGATGTTCAATTTTTGAAGATTCAACCAGTCCCTGCGGAAGATTTATTCCGCAGATCGTGCCGTCTTCCTGGTATGATTTCCAGCCGCTGCCTGAAATATAACCTCGCACTATACACTCAACCGGCGGAACTTCAGCCTTTTTTACCAGCAGGCTCCTGCCCTCCAGCACGTCACTGTATTTTTGCAGATTTCGCGGAAAGTCTTTTACATCAACTGCCACAATGTGGTTTTTGACCATATCTGCCATTTTTTCAAACCAGAAAACAGATATGGCGGTAAGCACTCTGCCTTTTTCAGGAATGCCGTTTGGAAGTACAACATCAAAGGCCGATACTCTGTCTGTTACAACAAGCAGCAGATGCTCGCCAAGGTCATAAATATCCCTAACCTTGCCCCGTCTCGGGCTGCCCACATCAGGCATATCTGTTTTAAGTACTATTTCCTTCATTTGGCAGTAAATAAAATACTTCTCCGGATTTCACATCCGGGGCAAGATTATTGGCCTGATTCCGATAAATTAGCATGTTTAAGAACAGCTGTTTATGAACATAGACCAGAAAAAAATAATACACTATTGAAGATTTTTTTTCAAAGTATTAAAATCATTTCCTTCAAGCAGTCCTGCCGCCTACCGGCGGGCAGGTATAGATTCCTCACGGATTCAGGTAAAATATAGGCCGAACACTTTAGAAGCTTTGACAACACCAGATCGAATACAACCAAAAAGGTACCAGGCATAATGGGCTTATTACATTTATTTCGGACTCCGGTCCTGTCCGAAGCGAAAAAAAAAGAATTGTTATCCGCTGTTCAGCAGAAAATATCTCCTGAGATCAGGGATCTGCTTACAGAGTACTGCTTTAACATAGAAGTTCGCGAGCCGCTGACGTCAGCGGAGCTTGAAATCCTTTGCTGGCTTTTGTCAGAGACATTCGCTCCAGAGAATTTCTCTGATAAAAGCTTTTTGAATCGTCAATCGCTCGCCTCGTGCGAAGCCTACGGGTCAGTCGTCAATCGTCAATTTATTCTTGAGGCCGGTCCCCGCATGAATTTTTCAACTGCCTGGTCAACCAATGCTGTTGCCGTCTGCCGCGCCTGCGGACTTGATAAGATCAGCCGTATAGAGCGTTCCCGCAGATATAAGCTAATCATAGATGATAAGAAGATAGGAAGCTGGGAAGATAAGAAAACCTCAACTTCTCAACCTCTCAACTTCTTAACTTCTAAATTTTCAGAGCTTATCTATGACCGCATGACAGAATGTCTCTATCCGGAACCGCTTGTATCATTTGACACCGGCGCGGCCCCTGAGCCGGTATTTGAGATCCTGTTAAAGGAAAACGGCAGAGCTGCGCTTGAGAAAATAAACAGAAAAATGGGTCTTGGCCTGGATGAATGGGATATGGATTACTACTATAATTTATTTGTAAATGATATCGGCCGGAACCCCTCAAATGTCGAATGTTTTGACCTGAGCCAGTCAAACAGCGAACACTCAAGACACTGGTTTTTCAAGGGAAAACTGATCATTGACGGCAGGGAGCTCCCTCATACACTAATGGATCTGGTCAAAAAACCGCTTAAAGCCAATCATGGAAACAGTGTTATTGCTTTTAAAGACAACTCCAGCGCTATCAGGGGTCATGATATAGAAACAGTCATTCCGGAAGAACCGGGCGAATATTCCCGCTTAAAGAAAACTTCTCTAAACTACCACCTTACATTCACTGCTGAAACACACAATTTCCCCAGTGGAGTAGCTCCCTTCCCCGGAGCTGAAACAGGGACAGGCGGGAGAATAAGGGATGTGGAAGCAGTGGGCAGAGGGGGTCTGGTCATCGCAGGAACTGCTGCATATTGCGTTGGAAATCTTCAGATCCCCGGCTACGATCTGCCCTGGGAAGACAGGGATTTTAAATATCCTGATAATCTGGCCTCGCCGCTGGATATCGAAATACAGGCCAGTAACGGCGCTTCTGATTACGGAAACAAGTTCGGAGAGCCTGTTATTCAGGGTTTTACGCGTTCTTTCGGTATGAAATTACCCAACGGCAGCCGATGCGAATGGATCAAGCCCATAATGTTCACCGGAGGGGTGGGACAGATGGATTCACGGCATATTGAAAAGCAGGATCCTGAAAAGGGAATGCTGGTTGTCAAGATCGGAGGCCCGGCCTACAGAATAGGCATAGGCGGCGGCGGCGCCTCAAGCATGATACAGGGTGAAAATGTCGCGGAACTGGATTTTAACGCTGTTCAGCGCGGAGACGCGGAAATGGAGCAGAAACTCAACCGTGTAATAAGGGCTTGTGTTGAACTGGGTGAACACAATCCCATTGTCAGCATTCACGACCAGGGCGCAGGCGGAAACTGTAATGTTGTCAAGGAGATCATTTATCCCGCGGGTGCAAAAATTGAAGTAAGAAATATACAGGTCGCTGACAACACTCTGTCTGTACTGGAGATATGGGGGGCAGAGTATCAGGAACAGAATGCCCTGCTTTTGCAAGATAAAGATATCAGCCTCTTTAATGCCATGTGTCACAGGGAAAAAGTTCCTTACTCAGTAATAGGCCGTATCACTAACGACGGATATGCAGTGCTTCATGATGAATCGGACGGAAGTACTCCGGTAAACCTGTCTCTGAAAAAAATCCTTGGTGACATGCCTCAGAAAACATTTCGAATGGACCGTGTCCAGCCCACAGTTGAGCCGCTGAATCTGCCCGCGGGGATTACAGTCAGAGAATCTCTTGACAGAGTATTACGGCTCGTATCAGTTGGGTCTAAAAGATTTCTGACCAACAAAGTTGATCGCAGTGTAACAGGCCTGATAGCTCAACAGCAATGCTCGGGACCGCTGCAACTAACGGTTTCAGATGCAGCAGTGGTAAGCCAGAGCCATCTGGGAATTACCGGTTCCGCCATATCCATCGGTGAACAGCCGATAAAAGGTTTAATAGACCCTGCCGCAATGGCGCGCATGACAATTGCCGAGGCTTTAACAAATATTGTGTGGGCAAAAATAGACGCTCTTGAAGATATTAAATGTTCGGGTAATTGGATGTGGGCTCCCAAACTGCCCGGTGAGGGCGCAAAACTCTATGACGCCGCAGCCGCGTTAAGCGATATTATGATTAAACTAGGCATAGCCATTGACGGCGGCAAGGACAGCCTTTCCATGGCCACACAGTTAAAAGATGCCTCTGGCGGCAGCCAGACCGTCAAATCTCCGGCAACTCTGGTCATATCCGCTTATGCGCCCTGCACCGACATAACAATGACAATCACACCCGATATTAAACATCCTGGCCTTAGCAGGCTTATATACATAGACCTTGGCATGGGCAAAGACCGGCTGGGGGGAAGCGCGCTCGCGCAGGTTTACGGCCAGATCGGCAGTGACTCGCCTGACATAGACAGCCCGGACCTGCTGAAACGAACCTTTACCGCAATACAGAGACTAATATCTGAAGGGCTTATCTCCGCGGGCCATGACAGAAGTGACGGCGGCCTTATAACAACCCTTCTGGAAATGGCTTTCTCTGGAAACTGCGGAATTGATATAGAGTTAACAAAACAGAAGGAAGAGGGAAGAGGGACGATAGACGAAAACAATGTAATATCGTTATTGTTTTCTGAAGAAGCGGGAATGGTAATTGAATACCTGCCCGAACATGAAAATCAAATTTCGAACATACTGAAACAGGATTCTATCCCCTTTGAAATAATAGGGAAAACGCTTAAAGAAAAAACAATTAATATTGCAATCAACAATCAGCAATCAGCAATCAAAACTGTTCTTAATGAAGACATGAGAGTCTTAAGAGATGTTTGGGAAGAGACAAGTTTCCGGCTTGAGCGGTTTCAGACAAATCCCGGTGTGGCTGAAGAAGAAAAAAACTGTAACTATGACCGGAAAAGCCCTGATCTTTTCCTCAGTTTTACGCCTGAAGACACATCAAGTGCACTGATCAAAGACAATAACAGGCCAAAGGTGGCCATTATACGTGAAGAAGGCAGTAACAGCGACCGCGAAATGACCTCTGCTTTTTATCTCGCCGGTTTTGAGCCATGGGACGTGACAATAACGGATTTCCTTGAAAGCAGGATCAATCTCCGGGATTTTAGAGGCATGGCTTTTGTCGGGGGCTTTAGTTACGCGGATGTCCTGGATTCAGCAAAGGGCTGGGCGGGTGTGATCAAATTCAATAATAAGATCTGGGATGAATTTCAGCATTTCTATGACAGAAAAGATACTTTCAGTCTGGGCGTATGCAATGGATGCCAGCTCATGGCCTTACTTGGATGGGTTCCCTGGCAGGGGATTGCCGATAAACTCCAGCCCCGGTTCATTCATAATAGTTCAGGCCGATTCGAGTCCCGATTTTCTTCGGTCAAAATACTTCCCGGCCCGTCTATAATGTTAAAAGACATGGAAGATTCTGTTTTGGGCATCTGGGTCGCGCACGGAGAAGGAAGGGCATTTTTCCCGGACAGCGGCATCATCAAAAAAATAGAAGAAAAATGCCTTGCTCCCGTACGTTACGTGAATGACAGTAATGAAATCACGATGCAATATCCTTTTAACCCTAACGGATCTGTCAATGGAATAGCGGGCCTTTGCTCGTCAGACGGAAGACATCTGGCAATAATGCCTCATCCTGAGAGAACCTTTCTAAAATGGCAGTGGCCGTGGATGTCTGAAGACTGGAAAAAACAGTTAAAGGTATCTCCCTGGCTTAAAATCTTTCAAAACGCAAGACAGTGGTGTGAAAGAAACACAGATGATCGCTGATATACAACAGATACCCACAGAAAATAATATCTGTGATCATCATGTAAAAAATCTGTGTTAATCAGTGTTCCTTATATAGGAAATGTTATACTATTAAGGCATTCTGCTAGGATGGCTTTTAATTCTAAAAGGAAAACAGCTTGAACAATCCCGATAAATTTCATGATGAATGCGGAGTCTTTGGGGTCTTCGGTCACGCGGAAGCCGCGAACCTGACTTATCTGGGCCTGCACGCTCTTCAGCACAGGGGACAGGAAGGGGCCGGCATATGTTCTTCTGACAGGAGACAGGTCTTCATAGAAAAATCCGTCGGCCTTGTGGCAGATATTTTCAGTGAAAAGAGGCTCAAACGCCTCCCCGGCGATATAGCCATAGGCCATACCCGCTATTCCACTGCCGGCGCCAGTGCTTTGAAAAATGTACAACCTATAATGGTCAATTATTCCCTTGGTTCCCTCGCAATAGCCCATAACGGAAACCTGGTGAACGCAAACGATCTGAGGAAAGATCTTGAATCAGACGGAGCCATATTTCAATCCACTTCTGACAGCGAGGTCATAGTTCATCTTATAGCAAATTCCAGGGAAAGCAGCCTTTACGAGCGCATCATTGATACCACGAGAAAGCTGCGCGGCGCTTTCAGTCTGCTTATGATGACAGAAACTGAAATTATCGCTATAAGAGACCCTTACGGATTCAGACCATTAAGTATAGGCACTTATGACGGAGCATATGTAATTACATCGGAAACCTGCGCATTTGACCTTATCGACGCGCATTATCTGCGGGATGTAGCACCCGGTGAAATGGTAATTATAAACAGTGAAGGGATCAAGTCCTTTAAACCGCTTCATGCACAAAGACATGCTTTTTGTATTTTTGAATTTGTTTATTTTTCACGACCTGACAGCTGTATTTTTGGAAATCAGAATGTAAATGCCATAAGAAAAGAGCTCGGCCGCCAGCTTGCGCGGGAGCATCCTATAGAAGCCGACCTTGTCATTCCTGTGCCTGATTCAGGTGTGCCCGCTGCAATAGGATATGCCGAGGAAAGCGGGATACCGTTTGATTTCGGTCTTATAAGAAACCACTATGTAGGCCGCACTTTTATCGAACCAAAACATTCAATACGACATTTCGGAGTAAAACTGAAATTAAATCCTGTAAGGAAACTGCTTCAAAACAAAAGAATTATTGTTGTCGACGATTCAATCGTGCGTGGGACAACAAGCAAGAAGATCGTAAAAATGATCAAAGAAGGCGGCGGCGCGAAAGAGGTCCATCTCAGAATAAGTTCTCCTCCCACCATCGGGCCCTGTTTCTATGGTATCGATACACCGACCAGAAAAGAACTTATCGCATCCACCCACAGCATAGAAGAGATAAAGAAATACATCTGTGCCGACAGCGTGGGTTATCTGAATATCGATGGACTGCTGAAAGTAGTCGCGACACCTGAAGAATACTGCAGCGCCTGTTTTGACAACAATTACCCGGTTTTTTCACCGGAAGATAAAGCAGAACAAATAGAGCTTTTTAAAAGTATCCCCAAAAATTCCTGATAGCGTCAGTTTCTCCAGCATCTATTGTCCTTTAATCCTCTTTGATGTCTTGGGCTTGATGATAAGGATATTATCTGTGTACCTACGATATCTGATTTAAAATTATCTCTACCTTTCCTATTACTTCATCAATATTTATGGAAGAAAGGCATTCTACATTTCTTTTGCAGCGCGGCGTATATCCAAATTTTATGCATGGACCACATACAAGATGCTTATTTAAAACTATATGCTGTTTTCCTCTCGGTGCCCACTTCTTCTCAATGCTCGCACCAAAAAGTGAAATAGTAGGTGTACCAACACCATAGGCTATATGCATTATGCCTGAATCAGATGTTATCAGTAATTTACTCATCCTTAGCAGAGAGGCAACCTCCCTAAGACTTGTCTTTCCAACAAGGTCAATATTGTCTGTTACATATTTTTTCATTATATCAGCATCTGTTCTGTCAGCCTTTGAGCCAAGCACCACTATAGTATAACCTTTATCTCTCAATACCTTTGCTGCTTTTCCAAATCGTTCACCGCCCCATCTTTTTTCCCTGACAGTTGATCCTAGGAAGATAGAAATAATCCTATTGTGGTGTTTATTTAAGAAGTCCAAAAGCTTTGGGGAGGTTCTATCCACTCTATCAATAAATGGTTCTTCTACATTGAATTTAGGCACTTCATTCAGCAAAGGCTCGATTAGATGTAAAAAGCTATATGCCTCATAATCATCATGACTGTATGGAATCCTGCAGGTAAATAATTTCCCTCTTTCGTTAGTATCAAAGCCTATCCTTATAGGTGCACCTGTTAAATAGGAAACAACTGCTGAGAGCCTGTGCCACTGCTCAGTATCAATAACTACATCATATCTATTCCTGAGACATCTGATAAAACCAAGCCCCTTATCGTAGAGATAAATCCTGTTTGCGCCGTACTCCCGCTTCTTGCTTTCGCCTGCTGCCACGTCTTGCCCCTGCGTCTTCCTGTCGGAAGACAGGAGCTGGGGCAGAGGCACGCAAGAAAGCGGCCGGGGTGTAGGGTTTATATCTTTAGAAAGCCTAAATATATCCGCATTTCTTTTTTCACAAAGGAGGTCAATCTCGGAGTCAGGAAAGTTTTCTCTCAGTGATTTAATCGCCGGCAAAAGAAGCGCTGCATCACCAATGCCGCCCGGGCGGATGAGTAATATTTTTTTAATCTTTTTGGGGGGGTCTTTATGATTCTTTTTTATCCTGAGAAGTAAAAATACAAGGGGCTTGCCAATAATTCTGTCAATAAACTTTAAGAGTTTTATCTTGTTCATTTCCTTTAAGTATTATTCTTCTGAGCTACTACGATTAATGATTCACCCCAATCAACCGGCCATAGAAGACGCCCGGTGATGACTTGAATTGCCGGCATGGGATAGAAAATAAGTTTTTGCAGCCACACTGGTATATGCTGCAAATAAGGAACGTCCCATAGACCGTCCGTTCCCGTTTTTAATATTTTAAAACCAGCAGATTCTGTCCAGGAAAGCCACTTCTCAGCAGGGTAGAGTGACACATGGGAAGGGTCTCCATAACCAAACCATCGTTGCTTCTTTATCCTGTGTCCTATCCCTGAGGTATTTGGGACAACATATATCAACACGCCTGTATCATTGAGAATTTTAGAAAATAGCGAAAGAGTTTTAAGGGGATCTGTCAGGTGCTCCAGAACATGAAGAGAAACAATGAGGTCAAACGTGTTCTGTTTTAAGGATTCAGGAGAATAGCAAATCTTGGCATTTGCGGCAACCACCTTCACAGACTCAATCGCATAGGGAGAAACATCATAAGCCCATGCTTTATATCCTTTCTTGAAACGCTTAATAAAATGGCCTGTGCCGCATCCGTAGTCCAGTACCTTCCCAGATCGGATAATTGATGTTGCCAGGCGATAGTAAAAGCCTAACGCAATTCGGTCTTCAGACTGTCTATTTGCCTGATAGTAAGACTTGTCATAGTTTAGAGACTTATCACTCATCTGATATTTTCTGGAAATGTTCTCTATTCATACACAGGCTTATCCTTCCACCTCTTAGAGCATATACTCAACAATGGAGCGATTAAGAATCCACAACTTATTTTACCCCACTGCCTGAGCCTTAGTGATGGGAGGAGCATGAATGGTAGAAATCTAAGGGCATTTACATAGCAGAGAAGCCAGACAGGCAAACTATACCTTCTGCGCATTCTGAAAAATGAAATTCCACTGCTAATGGGCTTTTTCCATGAAGTAAAATAAAAAGGCGGGTGGTAGTAAAGGAGTTCTTTTTCACGATATATCGTACCACCGGTTACTGAAAAACGAATCGAGAGCTCTATATCTTCATATGAAGTCATCTCATTAAAGAATCCTCCAAGTTCTATGAAAGTCTGCCTTTTATATGCCACACAGCGGCTGGCAAAGGAGTATCCATCCAGATATGAGTCTCCATATTTTAGCAGACAGCGCTCTGCTTCTCCCGGTATTAGTATACAATCAATATCAGGCATCCTTTGAAACCGTTTACCCAGGGTTCTAAGAAAATGACTCTGCAAAATAACGGTGTCGTCATCTAAGAAAAGTATATATGAACCATTAGAAAGTTCCAGCCCCTGATTTCTCAAAGCACCAACTGAGAATAAACGTTCCTTGTTGGTTTTTAATTGTAAGTTTAGGGAGTTGTTATATTTGTTGACAATCTTCTCGGTTTCTATACTATGACCATCCTCTATGACTATCACCTCAAAGGAATCTTTGTCCATATTTTGCAAGGAAAGACATATCAGGATCCTGTCAAGCTCAAAGACTCTATTATGAGTAGGTATTATACAAGAAATAATCCTATCGTCTTTGTCCTCAATATCGACATCACCCTTAACGTCGAATGGGAACATTTTAAACATATATTGAAGCACCTTGTTTTTCATCTCAAGCATAGTTACGCGTTTTAATCCCAGATATGAAAGTCAAGTCCTTCTTTGTTACTCACATACAACTTTTTTACCCACTCACCCCATTTTTTCAGAGGATACAAAGGTAATCTCCTATTAATCTGAATATATTTAAAAAACGTCCCAAAGAGTATCAGTGGTATAGCAAACAATAATGATAGTTTAGTCTTGGACATAAATATAGCCTTTATGCAGCGATATATCGCTGGCGGACTAACAATCACGTAATACCTTTTTAAGAGCATTATCTCTTCTTTTGATAAATCAACCCAGTTACTCATATTCTTTGACCCCTTATATATCCTGAATGTGGCAAGGTATTTATTAATATATGTAAAGTCAAACTCTCTGCTTGCCCTTATCCACAGGTCATAGTCCATACAGTAATGGAGGGACTCATCTAACATATCGATCCGATCGAAAACCCTCTTATGCAAAAAGACAGTTGGTTGAAGTATATAATTTATTTCCGGCAGGAGTTCTTTGGCAAAGCGGTCAGTATTGAATTTGCTGATAATGCTGCCTTCTTCATCTACAAAATAACCCTCACCATATATAACAGCTGTGTCAGGGTTTTGAGTAAACAAACCAGCAATCTCTTTCAGGGCCTCAGGCAGCAGTGTATCATCAGAGTTTAGCCAGCCGAGAATCCCGCCTTCTGCCATAGCCCATCCCCTGTTAACAGCATCTGACTGCCCCCTGTCCTTGTTGCTTAACCACCGGTATTTGATCCTTTTGCACCGGATTGTCCATCTTCCATCTTTGAGTAATTGTTCATATTTCTTTATTATTTCAACAGAGTTGTCTTCAGAACCGCCATCCATGATAATGTAGTCAATATAAAAATTCCCCTCCTGGCTGAGAACGCTTTTGATGGTATCTTCTATGAACTGCCCCTGATTATATGAAGGTGTTACAATGGAAACAATGGGAATTTCATTTTGTCTTTTCATGACTCGGTTTCCTTGCTCATCTCCACTACAAAAAGGAACGCACTGTTTTTCGCGATTACAGAATATTTCGATTGTATTTGAGACTGGAATAGGACTGTCAGGATTTTTTTTTGAGGCATCCTGTTTATCCTGCCAAAGGTCCTTTATTATTAATTATACCTGATTAATCCAACGAGCAACAGCCACAGCACCACTGTTAATGCCATCCATTTATCCCTGGTCATTGCCTCTGTCGGGTCACCCATCCCCTGCTTTGAAAGCATTATATACCTGAAAAGACCAAAGGTCACAACGGGGATCGTATAAATAAAATCCTGAAACTGTTCCACCGAATATAGGGCATAAGCCATTAATGACACAGATGAAGATATTATCAGGATTTCATTAAGGGTAGATGCTGAGTAATAACGGAGACTTTTTCTGTGTTTCTCGGCTTTTTCATTTAGCAGACTGACCTCACCGATCCTTTTCCCCGCAGCAAGCACAAGGGATATCGTAAACATCGTCAGCAAAAGCCAATGAGACACCTCTACATTAAAGGCAGCCCCCCCTGCAAGCACCCTGATTACAAACCCTGATGCAATACAAAATATATCAACTATGGCGATATTTTTGAGATATGTGGAATAAGCTGCCTGAATAAAAAGATACGAGAAAATACAATAAAAAAAAGCAGGTGCAATCGCATATGACAGAATAAGTGAAGGGACTATCAGGAAAACCGCAAATACTGAGGCCTGCCTCTTGCTAATGCTATTAGAAGCAATGGGTCTTTTCTTCTTCTCAGGGTGAAGCCTGTCGTTTTCAATATCTTTTATATCATTAAATATGTATGCAGCGCTTGCACAAAGCGAAAAAGCTATAAATGCCGGCAAGGCCATAAGTAGTGTTTCTTCAAAGAATAGTCTGCCTCCAAAAAAAGGGGCGGCAAAGAGGAGAATGTTTTTAAGCCAGTGTTTAGGGCGAAGGAGATTTAGGTAATTCATTTTTCATGGAACTCCTTATCCTGGATATTGCGTTTTGAGCCTTTGCAAATAGAGGGCTGCGAGAGTCTTTATCTAAAATTTCCTCGTAATATTTAAGGGCCTCTTCTTTTCGATCCAGAAGTTCACATACATGAGCTAAACCATATTTTGAAGCAATATATCCTGGCTCGATTTCTGAAGCATATTTATACATGGAATATGCACCCCTCAGGAATGTTATATCCCTATACTGCTTATACTTCAAAAGGTAAACTGTCCCGAGATTATGATACATTGATCCCTTTGGCTGCTTATAACCAATTGCTTTCAATAAATACCTCTCAGCAGTATCAAGTTCCATCCTTTCAATATATATCATTCCAAGTATGGAATATGCTTTAGCCATAAAATTAGCCTTTACACTTTCTTTCCCCCTCAATACATCAATATTCTTTATCACATAATTTGCCTCTTTTTCTGACTCATCATATTTTTTTACATTATATAATGAGTAGCCAAGCAACAAGCGCGCCACAGCAGAATCTTTATTCTTTTTTACCTCATAACTCCAGAGCGATACATTATCTTTCCAGTTCATATTTCTCCGGTGAAGATTCACACCATAAAACATTACCAGAACAGTAATCAGTAAGATACTTATATATTTCCTGTTAATTTTGCTGATACCATAAGCAGTAATGATGGAAAAACCAAAAACAGGCAGGTACAGGTACCTGATTGCAACAGGCGAAGGGAGCGCGTCCATAAAAATAACGGGGATAGTTGGCAAAATAGTTAATATTATAAATATAAGTCCGAATATTAGTATCCGGGATCTTCTTATTAAGGCCATCAAAAGAAAAGAGATAAAGAAAACCGGCAGGATTAAATTATCAATATGGTGAATATCCGGGAATAAAGTCATATTAAAGGGTAGGGCAAGTTTTTTGATATAAAAACCGAAACTATAAAGGACTTCCTTTATTAAAAGAAATAAATTATTAAAACCTTCTACATTGCTCTGCCCATTACTTTCTATGCTGATAGCGGGGTTAGGAATCTTCCTCAGCAAAAAATAAATTACAATTATTACAAAAAGAACCGCCTGTGAAAAGATTAAATCCTTTATCTTCTTTTTCTTAATAACTGCATCATAAGATAATACGACCAATGGAAAAACAATACCAACCTCCTTTCCAAACAATGAGAAGAGAAAAAATAGCGCACTCAGGAACAGGATAGTTAGATTATCTTTTTTCCTGAAAAGCATGTATGAAAGAAGGGCAAGGAAAAAGAAAAGAGTTGAAATTATATCTGTACGGCCTGCTATCCAGGCAGCGGAGTCCGCGTGCGCCGGATGAAGAATAAATAAGAGTGCTGTAAGTGAAGATAGAAAATATCTTTTATCTTCAAAGAGATATGAGGCAACAAGAAATACTATGGCCCCAGTGATGCTGTTTAAAAGGATATTTGTAAGGTGGAACCCCATTGGGTTTAAATACCAGAGTGTGTAATCAAGACCAAGCGTCAGGGCAGAAAAGGGTCTATAATAATTCGCACCTCCGCCAAGGTAAAGACCATATCCTCTTATCCCCTGTACTTGAGAGGAGATGATGCTCACATCATCTCCTACAAAAGAGTGCCCTAATGACGGAAGATATAAAAAAAAGGAAATAATAAAAATTGTTAAGGCTATAAGTATTTTATTCCTCACATCAGCTTCTGGAATTCTCATTCAACTATACATAGCGTCTTAAGAAACGGCGCATAACTCCCTTATTTTATACATAATTTATGATTATTATAGCAAAAAGGTATTGCCTATGCAATTGTATTACCTGTTATCGGGCTTCTTTCATCTCTCTTAATAATACCCTTGAGAAATTAATAAACAACTACTATTATAATATCTATGTCGAGAACAATAAAAACAATAACTGTAATAGTCTTTTGTATCTGGGCTGCCTTAATATCTTTCCTGCTGTACAATAACTACGCTGGAACTCAATTAGATAGAACTCTGTCATTAAAAGAGGCTTTTGATAAGAAAACATACTGGTATGATATTTATATAGGAACGATAAAGGCAGGTTTTGCAGTAACCACCTTTAAAAAGGCAGGCAACGAAATCATAATAAAACGTAAGCAGGAAATAAAAGTTAAAAAGGATGAAGAAGAAACACTGCTTATTGAAAACCTGAAAACTCTTTGTGATCTGGATTATTCAATAAAAACATTCGAGTATACCTCAAATTTTAAGGGCGAGAAAGGAATTAAAGCCAGCGGCGAGGTGGACGAGGACGAAATAATCGTTTTCCTTGAATCCCCTGAAAAGAGAAAGACACATAAAATATCAACAAGGGGAGAAGATTTTTACTTCCCCATGACGCTCATACCTGTTATTCACCGGGAATCTCCGTTACCCAATAAGCCTTACCTTGTCCCCATGCTTGACCTTAATATCCTGTCAGTGAACGATGTAAGAGTTGTTCTGGAGGAGATCAGACCAATAAAGGTAGGTATAAACATACCAAGTTTATATAAGTTCAGGGTAGGAGACACGATTATATGGACTAATGACAATGGCATGATTATTAAAGAAGAGTTTCCATCGGGAATGACTCTTTATTCACAGTTTAAAGACACAGCGATGGACCCTTCTGACAGGCCACTTTTTGACTTTACGTCCCTGCCGTATTTTAAATCCAACATGATATTTCCTGATACTCGGGAATTGACCCGTTTAAGTCTGAAGGTAGAAGGTTTTGAATTGGATCCCGAAATTTATAACAAGAGCAATATAGTGCTGGACAAAGATATCCTTACTATTAATAAAATCAACGTTGAAGAATTAAAAGAAAAACTATATAAACTTCCATATAATAAAGCAGATTTGACAGAGTATTTGAATCCGGACAAATGGGTCTTAAGTGATTACAAACCCTTACGGGACACGGCTCTTTCATATGTTAGGACTTATGCAAGCGATCCTGTATCGTTTGCAAGGTACGTGAATGGATATATGGACGGCCTTATAAGGGTACAGCCTGTATTTGCTCTTTCAGATTCAAGGGAAATTCTCAAATCACTTTCAGGAGATTATCTGGAAAGAACCGTGATGTTTGCTACCTATGCCCGGGCAGGAGGATTACCGACGCGTCTTGTTGGGGGACTTGTATATGTAAAAGGGTATTTTTATTTTCACACCTGGCCTGAGATCTGGCTGGACAATTGGGTCCCTGTAGATCCAACTTTAGCCCAGTTCCCTGCTGATGTGACGCATATACCCTTAAAAGAAGGAACTTTGACAGATATTATCTCTATAACAGATGATTTAAAAAATATTAAATTTGAGATTATGGAGGCATCATGATAGAGATGCAGAGTTGCACAAAAAAATACGGAGAACTAATCGCAGTTAATAACCTGACTCTCAAAGTTGGCGGAGCTGAAATATTCGGACTCCTTGGCCCGAATGGTGCCGGCAAATCAACAACAATAAAAATGCTTGTAGGCTTAATCAGGCCTGATTCAGGGACTGTAAAGATCGAAGGATATGACATTTCTCAGGACCCGGTCAATGCAAAAAAAATTCTGGCATATATCCCCGAGAAGGGCAATGTCTATGAAAAACTGTCTGCCTGGGAATATTTGACATTTATAAGCGGGCTTTATAGTTTAGATGAAAATATTTTCAGGAAAAAAGCTGAAAAGTATTTAAAAATATTCGGGCTTTATGAGTGGAAAGATGAAATAATCGGGAATTTCTCACACGGGATGAAACAGAGACTGCTGCTAACCTCTTCGTTCATGCGGACCCCAAGGGTATTAATCCTGGATGAGCCCCATAACGGGCTTGACCCAAAGGGTGTAAAGATACTAAAAGATATTTTATTTGAAGCAAAAAACGAAGGAATGACGATACTTCTCTCCACTCATATCATAGCGATCGCAGAGCAGCTATGCGATAAAATCGCGATTATCAATAAAGGCTTAATATCTGCAGAGGGAACAAATGACGACCTTAAACAATACGCTGAATCCAGCGATAAAACACTTGAAGACATTTTCCTGCGTCTCACTTCGAATTATGAAAAATAAAGGGAAACTGTCAATGCAGACAGGGAATGCTGGTGATGCATTGCTACCTGCTTCTTCTTTGGAGCAACTAATTCAGAGACAGTCTCCTCTGTTGTTATTCGAGGGAACACCATGAAGGCATTAATTCTTCTTCTCTCGCCAATTTTCTGGTCTGTTAAAAACGACCTGCTCAGGTTCAGCAAGTCTTTTTACATAAAGACGTTCCTCTATGCACTGTCAGGCATTGTCTTTATATTTCTGGTTACCATGCTTTTAAATGCCGGCATGGACAAATTAGAAGGTCTTTCCCCCGAAGTCTTTAATCTTCTGCTTACTAAGGGATATTCTCTCATCTTCCTGATCGCTTTCTTCATCCAGATAATAAACGGGGCTATTATGTCACTTGACAAATACTACCAGGCACAGGAACTGGAAGTCCTGTTCACCTCCCCGGTGAACAGGACTTCCTTATTCTTTTCAAGGCTCTTTGAAACACACCTGAAAACATCATGGATGCTTATAATCTTTGGAATACCCTTACTGGCATCTTTAGGTCTACAATATCAGGCGCATCTCGCGTATTATCTGTACTCCGTGGTACTCCTGGCAGTATTTTCTACCATTCCTGTCAACATCGGCATCGGCATAACGATCATGATGACAGGCATCTTCCATCTAAAAAAACTGAAAGTATTTTTGTTTTCTGCAAGCCTTATCACGGGTGCAGTTATAGTTATTCTGTTACGGATATTTAAGCCCGAAAGATTTGTAAATCCTGAATTGTTCGCAAATCTGACACTCTTTGTAAGTGAACTGCAAACTCCTTTTTTTATATTGCTGCCTAACAGGTGGCTCAGCGAATCGCTTTTTAATTTTCTGAACGAAAATTACAGCGATACTTTGATCGTTGTTCCTTTATTACTTCTTACCTCGTATTTATCAGTCTTTTGCCTTGTATTGATATACAGAAAGTATCACTACAGAGGATGGAGCCTCTTACACAGAGGTGATGCAGTTCAAAAAAAGAAAAGAAAATGGACTGTTATAAGTTCAGATTTGACAGAAAAGCTTATTTTTGCAAAACCAGCTCAACTATTACAGCCGTTGTTAAGCAGTCAGAGTATAACAATTCTGAAGAAAGATATTTTATGTCAATTTCATGATATAAAAAACATCCAGCAAAACATCATCCTTATTTCATTAATCATTGTCTATCTTTTCAGTATTGCTTCCTTACCGCTAAACTGGGAGGAATATGGGGTCCGGCTGAAATATGCTGTCTCTTATTTTAATCTTGGATTGATACTGATTATCATTGCCGCATTATGCTCAAAGCTTGTTTATCCTTCAATTGTCTCTGAAGGAAATTCTTTCTGGATACTAAAGACAGCTCCTATAACATCGAAAAAATACATCTATGCAAAATTCTTTTTCTTATTCATTCCTATATTCATGCTGGGACAATTATTGACGATATTCTCCTCATTCTTTATCAATATTGCAAAAGAGATCCTTTTACTAAACATTTTAACAACTTCACTATTGTGCTTCTCACTTGTGAGTCTGGCAATTTCCTTCAGTGTTCAAGACTTGAAAAAGGCACTAAAAGAAAATAAAAGTGAAGAAATAAAAACAGGCAACACAACGTATATGATCATATCGGTATTTTTTATACTTTTTATCCTGGCATTAGAATTAGCGCCAATATATTTATATTTTTTAAAGGCAGCGGCAAAGGTTGAATTCACTCAGAAGGCGTGGCTCTTACTTGGCGCTGTAATTTTTGTCCTGCTCTTTGTGAATATACTTATAACTGCAATTTCAATGCGTCAAAGCATCAAAAAATTTGATAATATCCAGCTCACTTAACCTGGATTATTCATAATCCTCATTTTATAAAAAAAAGGGGACACCAAAACGATGTCCCCTTTGAGAAATACTCTTTAAACCTGTTATTCAGAACCTACGGTCTTTCTGTGTAATACCTCGGTAGCACCGGAATTACTTCCACCCGGGCCATTGCTCATGCCGACAAGTGTTATAGTACTTCCAACGGTACTGGGAAACAGAGTCACTTGGCAAGCGGTACCATTGCCTGCACCACCACCAGTTGCTCCTATTACAAATAACTCAGAAGCAGCACCAACAGTACAACCAGACATTCCGGTCCAAGGAGATTGTTCCCCGGCTGTTGTTACTCGTGCTGTATAATATGCATCAACGGTTGCAAGAGCAGGTGTAGCATGGCCTAAAGCGATCTCTGAATTAGTATCGTCACTGCCAGTTTGAATCGTTCCGTTCCAGTCTGTATCAACCTCTGTAAGTAAGGACGGTTCTTGACCTGCAAAACCTTTTATAGCTGAACCCATCCAGTGCTGTAAGTCTGATTCAGAAGAAGCCGCGGCCTTAATCAGGGTTGACTTCCTTGCCTTTTCCTGAGCGCCGATATATGCAGGAATTGCAATAGCTGCAAGAATACCGATGATTGCCACAACGATCAGTAGCTCGATCAGGGTAAATGCTTTTTGTTCTCTTAGATTTTGTACTGCTTTAAACATGTCTTATCCTCCTTTTATTATTATTAACAAGCCAATGGAACGCCATTGACACATAATGCTATTTGAATAGTATAATACAAGTGCTATATTTTTTCCCACCTCCTTTTATTTAGGATACTTAAGTATATCCTTTTTTCACCTTGTGTCAAGCATTTTTTATGCCAATCATCAAAACTCTATATTTTATCACTGTTTCCTGGGTTTTATTATATATGACAATCGAACACAACATGTCATAGTTGACAAATATTGTCACAGGCTTTGCGCGCGTGCTTCTGTAAAAAAAGGATTTTTCATGAAGGTTGCTAATCTTCATGAAGATTTTACCTCCGGACATATCGCATTAGTTTTTTTTCATATTATAAATTAAAAGCCGGTTGTTTCCTCTCTCCAATTATTGTTCAAATATTATAGGCATATAATATATATGTAGTCAAGAATAATGTATCTTTGTTGACAAATTACATATAATTTATTAACTTACATCCGAATGCAGTAAATGCACATTTCTGCATATTCTTATCAGGTTTTGCTGTACAATGCTCCTGAATTATTCATTCTTTTAAAGATACGGTCTGTGCAAAATATGAAAAAACTTATTCTTTTTATTCTTATCATCCTCTCCATAACTGCTGGTTGTCAGGATAGATCATCACCGGAACCTGAAACCGGGAGACAACAAAAAGACATGCCGGCAGAAAAAGCGCATCTGGATCCTGCTGCCGGCCCACCCTCATATGGCGACATCCTTATAGAAGCCACCAGCGGGCGGCCAAGCGTTCTCATCCCCATGCTTGCGGGTGACAGCGCATCTCATTCCGTTGCAGGATTGATCTTTAACGGTCTGGTCAAATATGACACTGACCTTAGTGTTATAGGCGACCTCGCGGAGTCATGGGATATCTCTTCAGACGGCCTTGTTATTACATTTTATTTGAGAAAAGGCGTGATGTGGACAGATGGTGTTGAGTTCACAGCAGAAGATGTGAAGTTCGGCTTTGACACAATAATTGATGAAAACACTCCCACACCTTACAAAGAGGATTACCTGCAGGTAAAAAAAGCCGAAGTACTTGACCGATACACCTTCAGGGTCACTTATGAAAAGCCCTTTGCACCGGCTCTTGCTACCTGGGGAAGCCTTGTCGTCCTTCCAAAACACCTGCTTGAAGGCAAGGACATAACAAAGGCCGAATTTGGCCGG
>VAPC010026774.1_pt1 | contig 31428 bp, 27 predicted proteins | sample 3395121 | NCBI WGS metagenome assembly VAPC01 (sample SAMN08290434, study PRJNA428436) | hydrothermal vent metagenome | isolation source: Deep-sea hydrothermal vent chimney | place: Indian Ocean: Southwest Indian Ridge | depth 1711 m m
AGTATATATTATTGCCAAAATACCGGTAAAAAGCCCGATAATTATTAAGATGAAAATAAAGGGTTTTTTTAGAGCTTTCATTTTTTGCAGCATTTGTCTTTCCCACCTGCCCGGGTGGAACGGATTGCCTGCCATACCCGGCGTCGGATAAATTTTTATTAAGGATTGTATCCAGTAAATCCCGTTAAGACCTTTGCCCATGCTTTAGGCATACAAACTTCTAACGGGGTAAAGGGCGCTAATCCCGGACTGTTTCAAGTAGGCCGGTATCGTTCAACCGGCTATGTCAATGATTCAGTGTTTCTCATAGGGCTAATGCGGAGCCGGGCAAAAGGCCGGTTAAACATTTGACCGTGTGCGGCTTTATTCTTTATTTTATTCATTATATTACATTTATTGCAGGGTCACAATATAAAAATATTTGTTTTCTAATTTCATAAAGCAGAGCACCTGCGAGATACTGTTTTGACAACCCCTAAGGCCTAATGCTACTTTATGAAAGGAAAAAATAATAATAATGGTTTATAGGCAATAGGTGACAGGTAATAAAAATGAAAGCTGTCAGAGCGTCTTTTCTAAATATGGATAATACGAAAAAAATAGCACAGCTTATAATCGCAAGGCTTGAAGGTAAGGACATCAAAAAAAGATTCAAATATTATGAATCACTCGTAAAAAAAGGCATAGGTGGTTTTATTGTATTTGGCGGTGAGCTTAAAGAAGTCAGAAAGGGCATCAAAGGACTGCAGAGAAAAGCAGAGATTCCTCTTTTTATCGCATCTGACCTTGAGCAGGGGCTTGGACAGCAGATAGAAGGGGGCACTATTTTTCCACATGCTATGGCTATCGGGCAGGCAGTAAACCCGGGCAACAGTAAAGATGTTAAGCTTCTTAGAAAATCTATAAATATAATTGCAAGCGAAGCAAAATCCGCAGGTATAAATGTAATATTTTCTCCTGTTTTGGATGTAAACACAAATCCTGACAACCCGATAATCTGTACAAGGGCATTTTCAACAAAGCCTGCAAAAGCGGCTTTGTTTGGAAAAGAATTTATAAAGGGCTTTCAGAAGCATGGACTTATAGCCTGTGCAAAGCATTTTCCTGGTCATGGGGATACTTCCAAAGACTCGCACAGGGAACTTCCTGTTATAAGAGCAGGAATGAAAAGGCTTAACAGGGTTGAGCTTTATCCTTTTGCGAAGGCAATAGAAGCAGGAGTTAAAATGATAATGGTTGGGCACCTTAAGGTGCCTGCTATTGATAAGCATTTCCCATCAAGTCTTTCCAAAAAAACCATTTCAAAACTCTTAAGAGAGAAGATGAAGTTTAAAGGACTCGTAATTACTGATGCAATGAACATGAAAGCGGTTAGTCAATACAGCCGGTCGGACTCGATTCGTACCGGGATCCCGGGCGGTAAAAAATTAGAGCCTATCGCATGCTTAAAAGCATTAAAGGCCGGAACGGATATTCTCCTTCATCCTGAAGATCCTGAATCTGTAATAAAATATATCTCATCTAAATACCAGCATACTATGGCAGAAGTTGAGGGTTCTTTTCAGAGAGTTTTAAAAGCAAAAAGGAAATTAGGCAGACTCAATTATTCCGGTGAAGATACCCGGCTTGCAGGTAAAAGATCACACTGGAAAACAGCGGGAGAACTCACCTGTAAATCAATAAAAATAAGAAACAGGGTAAAAAGTTTTACTGAAAGCCCCTCTGTTTTAATTATTGACGAGGATGACAACAGGTCCGGAGTTGTTTTTGCCGGTGAGATCAAAAGCTGTTACCCGGAGGTAAGGGTAAAATACATTGATAACAAATACAGAGGCAATACAGCTTCGGTTATTAATGCGTTCTCAGGAAAGCCTCTTATAGTTGCGGTTTTCTCAAGAGTGTCTGCATGGAAAGGCAGGAGCGGATTGAGCATGAAATTAAAGACCTTACTTGACAGGGCTACAAAGGTATCTGGATATTCTGTAATAGCCGGTTTTTGCTGCCCTTATATTCTTTGTGAACTAAAAGCAGATGTTGTTATCGAGGCTTATTCCGGTTCAGAGCAGGCTCAGCAGGCTGTTGCAGGTATCCTGTGTGACCCATAATGGCTCTGTCAATCGATTTTGCGGCCCGTTTCCCTGCACCCATTGCGCTTATTACAGTTGCTGCACCTGTTGTTATATCTCCACCTGCATAAATTCCCTTTAGATTTGTCTTTCCGTTTCTGTCTATAGAGATGTAACCTTCACCCCAGAGCTTGAGCTTATTAACAGAACGTACAAGGATAGGGTTAGAACGCTGACCTATAGCAATAATTACCTGGTCTGCTTTTATGGTAAATTTTTTTCCTGAAGGCTCAGGTTTTCCTCTTCCGGATTCATCAGGGTCTCCGAGTTTCATTTTTTCTCCTCGTACAGAACAGACCCATCCCTTCTTGTTGCCTAACAGCTCCTGCGGATTTGCGAGAAAATGGAAATGTATGCCTTCTTCTTTTGCATTTTCGATCTCTTCCCGCCTTGAAGGCATCTCACGTTCGCTTCTACGGTAGATTATGGAGACCTTTTCTGCGCCGAGGCGTAACGCTGTCCGTGCAGAATCAAGAGCAACATTTCCTCCTCCAATAACCGCTACCCTGCGGGCCCTTTTTACAGGGGTGTCATATTCAGGGAAAAGGTGGGCGTTCATTAAATTAACCCTTGTAAGGAATTCGGATGCAAAATAAACATTGTTCAGGTTTTCTCCGGGTATGCTCAGATATCTCGGGGAGCCAGCCCCAACACCTATAAATACTGCTTTGAAACCTTCTTTAAACAGCTCGTTTACTGTCTGTGTCCTTCCAATTACCCAGTTAACAATGATTTTTGCCCCTAATGATTTAATGTAGTCTATTTCATGCCTGACGATTTTCTTGGGAAGCCTGAACTCAGGTATACCATAAAGGAGTACCCCTCCCGGTTCATGAAGAGCTTCGAAAACAGTAATATCATACCCTGCTTTTGCAAGGTCTCCTGCCACAGTAAGGCCGGCCGGCCCGGAGCCGATGACAGCTACCTTATGACCGTTTAATGGTTTTTTTACGGGTGTTTCAATATCTCCCATTAAGAAGTCATAGTCAGCAACAAAGCGCTCAATAGCCCCTATTGAAACAGGCCTGCTTTTCTTCCCTTTAATGCAGTTACCCTGGCATTGTGTTTCCTGTGGACAGACCCTGCCGCAGATTGAAGGCAGGTTGTTGTATTCTCTTATTTTTTTTAATCCGCCGAGATAGTCTTTTTCTTTTACAAAGGAAATGAACTTGGGGATATCTATCTCGACCGGACAGCCGTCAACACACCTGGGTTTTTTACACTGAAGGCATAATTGAGCTTCTTTTATGGCCTGCTTTTCAGTCAGGCCAAGTGCAACTTCCTTGAAATTATTTGCCCTTTTTTCAGGTTTTCTATAGCGCATTTTAAGAACAGTAACTAGTTACGGGTAACCTGCCTGCCGGCAGGCACGCTAAATGTTACTAAATAAAGATTTACTTTATCCCTTGACTTCTTGACCCTTTGGATCCCTTTTTTGATTTTTTCAGGAACAGCCTGAGCGCTTCTTTTTCCTCTTTTTGATAGAATTTCAATCTGTTTTCCAGCCCCTTGAAGTCAACTGTATGGCCGTCAAACTCAGGTCCATCGATACAGGAAAACCGGGTTTTACCGTCAATTTTTACCCTGCAGGCTCCGCACATGCCTGTACCTTCGACCATAAGCGGATTTAAACTTACAATGGTTTTAATGCTATGTGGCTTTGTAAGGTCAGAAACTGCTTTCATCATTCTGACAGGACCTACAGCAACTACCAGAGAAATGGATTTACTGTTTATAATTTCCATCAGTACATCGGTTACAAGCCCTTTTCTGCCGTAACTGCCGTCATCCGTTGTTACAAAAAAATCATTTGAATATTTCTTCAGTTTTTTTCCCCAGATAAGAAGTTCTTTTGAGCGTGCCCCTATAATTCCGGTGATATTATTTTTTGCTTTTTTTAAAGCTTTTATAATAGGGTAAAGCGTGGCGGCGCCAATCCCTCCGCCGATCAAAATACAGTTGCCGTATTTTTTTATAGGGGTAGTATGTCCTAACGGGCCTGTAATATCCTTTATATAGTCACCTTTATCCAGCATACCCAGCAGTTCGGTTGTCTTACCGATCTTTAAAAAGAGTATTGTGATGGTCCCGTTTTTTTTGTCAGAGTCTGCAATTGTCAGTGGTATCCTTTCCCCTTTTTCATTAACCCGTAAAACAATAAAATTTCCGACTCTCGCATGTTTTGCAATGTAAGGGGCGCTTATTGTCATCATTACAACATTTTCTGCAATTTTTTCTTTGTCTAAAATTTTAAACATAGTTTATCTGTGTCTGTAAGAAGTTATAATTTTAAGGCTGTTATTATTTAGTTCATTGTCTGACAACTGACAGCTGATTACTGATAGCTGTTTTTTCTAATCTTTTATGCTGTGTGCAAGAGTTATAACATAAACTTTATCTGCTCCGGCTTTTTTTAAGACTTTAGAACATTCTCGGACAGTTGCACCTGTTGTAAATACATCGTCAATAAGCATTATATCTTTACCCTCTACCAGTTCTTTACTTCTGATCTCAAAGGTTTTTTTTATTTTTTTTCTCCTTTCAGCTGCTTTTAAGCCAACCTGCGGGGAGGTATCTCTGTTTTTAGTTAAACAGTCAGGCGCCATTGGAACCCCAAGCGTTTCTGCAATATGTTTTGCAAGAACTGCAGATTGATTGAATTCCCTTTTCCTGAGGCGGTTCTTATGCAGTGAGACAGGAACAATTATATCAACCCGGGGCAATTTTAGCTCAAGTATTATATCAGATAGGGGTTTTGAAAGTCTTTTTATACGGTGGTATTTAAATAAATTAATCGCTTTTTTTAATACACCATCATAAATTCCAAAATTCCTGGCAGAATGAAAGGCAGGTTCATCATTAATGCATTCTCCGCATGTGAGTGAAGCATCTGAAACCAGAGGTTTACCGCATCTTTTACATATAGGCCCTTCATACGGGAGGATCTTTTTCCAGCACTCAGTGCAGATCGGTGCTATCCTGTGGTCTGTTGCCGGTTTTTTACAGACAGAACATAGTTCAGGGAAGAGAATTCTTAGAAATCTGTTATACATAAATCAAACTCTAAACTCTAAGCACTAAACCTGCCTGCTCGCCTCGATTCGGCGAAGCGGGCCGGCAGGTCCTAAACAAATTCGAAATTTTAAATTCAAATGTTCCAAACACATATTTTTTATTTGGAAGTTTTGAGTTAGACATTGTTTAGTATTTCGATATTTATATTTCGGATTTATTTTTAATTATAAGGCTTTCCCCTGTCATCTCAGCCGGTTTCTTTATATTCATCAATTCAAGCACAGTAGGGGAAACGTCAGCCAGTATTCCCTTGTCCTTTAAAGTTATGCCCTTTTTAACCAGGATAAAAGGCACAGGATTTGTTGTATGGGCTGTATGAGGTTCATTGACGTCAATCATTAATTCACAATTCCCATGATCGGAAGTTATTATGGTTATACCACCCTGGCTTTGAACTTTTGGTATGATCTTTTCGAGACACTTATCAATCGTTTCACAGGCTTTCACTGCTGCCTCCATGACCCCTGTATGTCCAACCATATCCGGATTGGCAAAGTTTAATAAAATAAAATTATATATTGATTTATCAAGTCGCTTAATAACTTCTTCTGTTACCTCAATGGCGCTCATTTCCGGTTTTAGATCGTAGGTTGGAATGTCTCTTGGGGATGGAATTAAACACCTGTCCTCTCCTTTAAAAGAGGTCTCTTTGCCGCCGTTGAAAAAATAGGTAACATGCGCATATTTTTCAGTTTCGGCAATTCTCAATTGTTGCAGTCCTTTATTGCTTATGGTCTGTCCGAGAATATTGGTTAGGTTTAGAGGCGGGAAAGCGACAGGAAAAATATAGTTTTCATCATAGAGGGTCATTGTCACATAAAGGCTCAGTCCAGGGACTTTTTCCCTTTCAAAAAAAGGAAAGTTCATATCAGTAATGGCAGCAGTCAGTTCGCGTGACCTGTCAGCTCTGAAATTAAAGAACACAACCGCATTGCCGTCTTGAAATTTTCCAACAGGCCCTGAACGATCATAAATAACGGACGGCTTTATAAATTCATCTGTTTCATTGATATCATAACTTTGTATCACCGCATCTTCAGCTGATTGCACTCTTTCTCCGTACCCCAGCACTATAGCATCATAAGCCTGTTTAACCCTTTCCCACCGTTTATCCCTGTCCATGGCCCAGTACCTGCCTGTCACTGTTGCGATCTTTACTTCCGGTTTATTTTTAATAAAAGATTCAAGCTGTCTTATGAAATTTATGCCTGAAGAGGGCGGGGTATCCCTTCCATCCATTAATGCATGTATAAATATTTTTTTAATACCATTTGCAATAGCCATATCTATTAATGCATAGAGGTGATTTATATGACTGTGAACACCTCCGTCTGAAACAAGACCAATAAGATGAAGTGCGTTATTTTCGGCAGCGCGTATTGCCTGCAAGAGAGCCGGGTTCTCAGTAAAAGTACCATCAGCAATGGAATTGTTTATTCTGGTAAAATCCTGGTAAACAATTCTTCCGGCACCGAGATTGAGGTGTCCTACTTCAGAATTTCCCATCTGTCCTTCCGGAAGTCCGACTGCTTCACCGGACGCATCAAGTACGGTATGCGGGTATTCTCTCAAGAGGTTTTTATAGAAGGGAATATTTGCCTTTTCAGTGGCGTCAATAGCAGGATTACTGCTGATTCCCCAGCCGTCAAGGACTACGAGAATAACGGAACTCATTGCAGACTTTTTATATACTCTTTATATTTTTGAGGTATATCTGTTAATTCTACGCCCATTCCATTTTTTACAGATTGCAGCTGGGTTTTAATAGTTCTTTTTACTCTGCCTTTAAGATGTATCGTTTCCCCTGAGGGCAGATAAAGTTCGATATCAAGGCTGGCACCGGGGTGAAACCCCTTTTTGGTTCTTACAAAAATCCCCTCGGAAGACAGATTACTGGTGATACCGGTAATGCTTGTATCGCTTGCAGTAAACTTTACTTCCAGCCGTTTTGTTATTCTTGGAGAACGTCTTTTTTGCACAACAAAATTTTACCAGTAATATATAGCTTTGTCAAAAAAGCTATTTTTTTGACAAAGCTATTAATAAAGGTTTTGCTTGTGAGTCAGGGAAAGACTTTATATATAAACAGGAAGGCAGGGACTTATTTATTATTTCAATATTTTATTTTTTTTATTAAGTCTGATAATTTTCGGAGAAAAGCTCTTTAATTCTTCTTCAGTATAATATTCGTAACAGAATATTATTATATTGTCTCCAATGGTGCCTTTTCTGGCGGTGGGGCCGTTAAGGCAAATAATTCCTGAATTTTTCTTTCCAGGAATTACATAAGTTTCAAACCGTTCACCATTATTTAAATTGCTTACCATAACCTGCTCATATGGTTTGATATGTGCGGCTTTGAGTATATTTTCATCAATTGTCAGACTTCCTTCATAGGTTATATTGGAATCCGTAACTGTAGCCATATGTATTTTTGATCTTAGCATGCATCTTAACATGGTTCCTCCGGTACGTGAAAAGCGTACAATGAACAGTCAAGAGCAGAGAACTCTGAAGCACTGATAATTTTATTTCCATACACTGTGAACGGTGAACGGTGAACGGTGAACTTTTTTTTCATTCTATTATCCTCGGAACTTGATAAAAATCATCAGTTTTGTCGGGGGCATTACTGATAGCTTTGTCTTTGGGCAGTGATGGTTTAAGCACGTCGTCCCGAAAAACATTCTTTATAGGAAGTGCATGAGCTGTTGGGATTACATTAGAGGTATCAAGTTCATTCAGCTTGTCAATATATTCAATTATACGGTCTATTTGCCTGGAAAAGAGTTTTTTTTCTTCTTCGGTAAGCTCAAGCCGTGAAAGCATGGAAATGTGCTCGATTTTCATTTAGAGCTTCTCCAGATTGGCAAAATTAAGCGAGAGCCTTTTTACGCCGACAGAAGTGAAGTTTACCATTACCCTCAAGTCATCGCATTCGCCGTAGCAGTCGCGTACAACACCGTCTCCCCACTTGGGATGTCTAACTCTTACACCTGTGACAAATGGTGTAGATCTCATAATTGTCATCGGTATATCAACTGAGGAAGAAAGGGCCTCAGATTTCGGTTTTTTCTCGATATAGTGGCAACAGTCAGCAGGTATTTCACTAAGGAACCTTGAAGGTTTCTGTTTCTGGAGGGAGGCATAAAGCTTCCTCCTCTTGGCACTTGAGAGAATAAGCAGGTCCTGTGCTCTTGTCATGCCTACATAAAGAAGGCGGCGTTCCTCCTGAAGCTCTTCCTGATTATTGAGTGTGTGAAAGTGGGGCAGAAGGCCATCCTCAATTCCTGCAATAAATATCACAGGGAATTCAAGCCCTTTTGCGCAGTGAAGCGTCATTAGGGAAACAAAATCTCCGTCGTGCGATATGTCACTTGCACTTGCAAGTGAAGAATTGTCAAGAAAGCCCTGCAAGCTTTTTCCTTCTGAAGAGTCAACCATTTCCATAATGTTTGCAGCTTTTTCTTCTCCGACCCATTGCAGATATCCTGTTTTTTCAAGAAGTTGCTCAAAGAGATTTTGGATATTATTGTCTTTAAGACGTTTCAGTTCTTCGATTAGTTTTACGAAATCACTGATTTTTTCTCTCAATACTGTGGCAGACCCGTTTCCGTTAGATATTTGTTTCATTGCCTCATAAAAAGTTTTATCTTTTTTCCGGGCTTCATTTTCTATACGGGTAATTGAGGCTGCGCCTATTCCCCTGGGAGGACAGTTGATAATTCTCTTGATGCTTATGGAGTCATGAGGATTGGAAACTACTTTCATATAAGACAGAACATCTTTTATTTCTTTCCTTTGAAAGAAACTGATTCCTCCGATAACGCGATAAGGCAGGCCATACTCTCTTAGAATTTCCTCAAGAACTCTTGATAATGAGTTTATTCTGTAGAGAATGGCAAAATCACCGTATGAGTGCTTACCCTTCAGGTAAAGCTCTTTTATGGACTTGGCAATATAATGTGCTTCCTCCGTACCGTTGTTGGTGGTGCAGTAGAAAATTTTTTCGCCTTTTTCTTTTTCGCTCCATAATTTTTTTGGTTTTTCTTGATGGTTCCGGGAGATTATTTTGTTTGCGGCATTAAGTATGTTCTGTGTGGATCTGTAATTTTGCTCCAGCCTGATGACCTTTGCTTTTGGAAAGGTTTTCTCAAAGCTGAGAATATTATTGATCTCAGCACCCCTGAATTTGTAAATGCTTTGATCGTCATCACCGACAGCACATATGTTTTTGCTTTTGCCGGCAAGCAGTTTTGCAAGCCTGAGTTGGGCAATGTTCGTATCCTGGAACTCATCGATCATAATATACTGGAATTCGGAATTGTATTTTTTAAGGACATCAGGGTGTTCTTCAAAAAGTTTGACAGTGAACATTAGAAGGTCGTCAAAATCAAGGGCATTGTTTCTTTTTAACTCGTCCTGGTATCTAACATAGACCCTTGCGAATTTCTCGTCAAAGCCGTAACGGTCTTCCTTGAGGGTAATTTTGAGAAACTCTTCAGGTCCGATCAAAGATGCCTTAAGAGAAGTTATTTTTGAGACTATTCCTTTGTAGAGGGCTTCATGGATTTTGAATTCTTTCAGGATAGAACGTATTAACTTACATGAATTGTCCTCATCATAAATCACAAAATTACTTTTGAAACCAAGCTTTGTAATCTCTTTTCTAAGTATCCTGCTGGACATAGAATGAAAAGTACATATCCAGGCGTCTTTTGGATTCTTTCGGAGAAGCTTTTTGATCCTGTCCTTCATTTCTTTGGAGGCCTTATTGGTAAAGGTCACGGCCAGTATGGAGGAAGGCGGGACCTTCAAGGAATCGCAGATATATGCAAACCTGTGAGCGATTACCTTGGTTTTTCCGCTTCCTGCCCCTGCAAGAACAAGCAGAGGGCCCTTGGAATGGCAAACAGCTTGTTTTTGTTGGGGATTAAGGTTTTTTGAGAGTGAGTGTTTCTTCATGCTATGCCGCAAATTAAATAAAACAGAATAAAAGAGATACCTTTAACTTTCTCAGGTACCTCCATAATGCAAGAAAGGGTATATATGTTAATTACTGTTTATATTTTAACAAATTTATATAAAAATTTGTTATCTTATTTGTTTATTCAACGGTTACACTCTTGGCAAGATTTCTGGGCTGGTCAATATCGCACTCTCTAAGGACCGCAATATGATAAGCAAGCAGTTGCAGCGGTATGCTGAAAAGAACAGTAGAAAGATATTGATTTATTGCAGGAATATAGATTGTATTTGGTGAACGGGATAAACTCTTATATCTTTTTTTTTCGACAATAGAAATAACTTCACCTCCTCTTGCCTTTACTTCCTCAATATTTGAAAGGAGTTTGTTACGAACCTTGCCTTTGGCTACCAGGACCAGAACCGGCATGTCATTATCAATAAGAGCTATAGGTCCGTGTTTCATCTCGCCTGCCGGGTATCCCTCGGCATGGATGTAAGATATTTCTTTTAATTTTAATGCTCCCTCAAGAGCAATAGGATAGTTTAAGTTTCTTCCGAGATAAAGAAAGTCTTTTACCTGAAAATATTTTTTGGCAATTTTTATAATAGAATCATTGAGTAAAAATGTATTTTCCACTTTTTCCGGCAGAAAAAGCAGGTCATTCAGAAGTTTTTTGGATCTTCTGGAGTCAATAGCTCCTTTTTCTTTTGCTAAAGCGATTGAAAAGATGTAAAGGGCGACAAGCTGTGTTGTAAAGGCTTTTGTAGATGCCACTCCTATTTCCGGCCCTGAATGTGTGTAAAAGACACTGTCTGCTTCTCTCGTAGAGCTGCTGCCGATAACATTACAGATGCTGAGCACCTTTGCTCCATGTTTTTTTGCTTCTCTCTGAGCGGCGAGTGTATCGGCTGTTTCCCCTGATTGAGTAATGACTATAACAAGGCTGTCTTTGGGAATAACCGGGTCTCTGTATCTGAATTCAGATGCGATATCAGCTTCTGCTGATATTTTTGCCAGGCTCTCAATCATATATTTTCCAACTAACGCAGCATGCCAGGAAGTACCGCATGCAACAAGAAAAATTTTCTTAAATTTTTTGAGCGCACTCTTTTTTATGGAGAATTCCTCAAGATTCACATTTCCCTGATCAAGGGAAAACCTTCCCCTTATTGTGTCTGTAATAGCCCTTGGCTGCTCATATATTTCCTTAAGCATAAAGTGGTTGTACCCGTTTTTTTCAGCCATTTCCGGGTTCCAGTTAATAGTTGTAGTTTTTTTCTTCAATGGTTTGTCATTAATATCTGAGATCGAGACCCCTTTCTTTGTAATAACAGCCATTTCTCCGTTGTCAAGTATTATCACATCCTTTGTGTGGCTGAGAAATGCAGGCACATCAGATGCAATAAAAAATTCACTGTTACCAAGCCCAACAATAAGCGGACTGTCATTTTTTACGGCTATAAGTTTGTCGGGCTCTTTTTCTGCTATGATACCAAGTGAATAGGCACCGTTTAGATGCTTAAGGGCCTGTCTGGTTGCATTTTTTATATCAAGACCTTTTTCGGCGTAACTGCTTATAAGGTGGCAGATTACTTCTGTGTCTGTATCAGAGCTAAAAACATGTCCCTTTTTCTTAAGCTTATTCTTGAGATCAAGATAATTCTCAATAATACCGTTGTGAACGACAACAATGCCGTTTACCTGATGGGGATGTGCATTTTCCTCTGACGGCCTGCCATGAGTTGCCCACCTGGTATGGGCAATACCGATTAGACTGTTTAAATTTTCGTTTTTAATGGAAGATTCTAAGACTTGTATTTTACCTGCACAGCGTCTGATCTCTAATTTTTTGGCATGTAAAAAAGCTATCCCTGCAGAATCATAGCCACGGTATTCCAGTTTTTTAAGCCCGTTAATAAGTAACGGGATTGCATTCTGCTTTCCTATATATCCAATAATTCCGCACATAATAAAAAGTTGAAAATTCAGAGTTACGGATCTGGAGTTAAAAATAGAAAAATACGCTCACTCTCCGATAAAAAATTATGAAGTTTTATTTTTTACCGGATATAACTTTTGATTTTTCACTTTTAACTCTTAACTGTTTTTTTCTCCCCCAGCCTTTAAGGTTTTCCTGCTTTACCCTGCTTATTGCCAAAGCCCCGGCAGGGACATCTTTTGTGATAGTTGAGCCTGCAGCAATGTACGCGCCTTTCCCTATTTTTACAGGAGCAATAAGCTGGGAATCGGTTCCAATGAAAGAGCCGGTTTCGATTGTAGTAATATGCTTTCTGTGCCCATCATAGTTACATGTTATGGTGCCTGCACCTATATTAACGTTTTTACCGATTATTGCATCTCCGATATAACTGAGATGAGATATATTTGTGTTATCACCTATTGTAGCCTGTTTAAGCTCAACAAAATTACCAATCTTTACATTACGGCCTATACTGCTTCCGGGCCTTAAATGTGCAAGCGGCCCTACTGTTGAATTTCTGCCGACAAGGCTATTCTCTATTACAGAGTTGTCTTTGATCGTGGCTCCCTGCTCAATAATGCTGTTATATATTCTGGCTCCCGGGTAAACAGTGCATTCCCTCCCAATTTTTGTATTACCCTCCAGACAGGAGTTTGGATAAATAACAGAGTCTTTTCCTATAATTGCCAAAGGATGTACGATTGTTGAAGAAGGATCAAGAAATGTAACGCCTTTTGACATCCATTTTGAGATAATTTTTTTGTTCAGTATTTCAGATACATTATGAAGCTCGGCCCTGGTGTTAATACCCATTGCCTCCTCAAAGGAACAGTTATAAGCTTCAACCTTTTTACCGGCATTGGAAGCGATACTTACAATATCGGTAAGATAGTATTCTCCTGAAGGCATATGTTTTTTGAGTTTGTCCAGATAAGTCATTATTTTGGACTCAATAGCATAGATTCCGCTGTTTAATTCCCTTAAAAACGATTTTTTATTTTTTGAGACATGTATCTCCTCAATAATACCTGTGACATTGCCGTATTTATTACGTAAAACCCTGCCATAACCTTTTAAAGATTCATTAGTAAATGAAAGGAATGATATGTCGTTCCTATCTTTTCTGTGACTTTTAAGAAAACTTTTTAGGGTCTTTGATGTTATAAGCGGAGAATCTCCGCTGAGAACGATTGTCGTACAGTTTTTCAAGCCTTTTAAGGATTTTTTCACCTCTAAGAGGGCATTGCCTGTACCGAGCAGTCTTTTCTGTTTAATAAAAATGGCAGGCTTATTATTTATTCCTGTTTTTACTTCCTCGGCTTTATTGCCTACAACTATGACAAGTTTTTTTGGCTTTAACTCGTTAACTGTATCGATAACATGCTGAACCATTGGTTTACCAAGGACTTCATGCAGAACCTTGGGTTTGGAGGAATTCATTCGTTTGCCATGACCGGCGGCAAGGATAACGGCACACAGGTTCATCTCAGGTCTCTTTCATGGTAATTACTAATTTTTCTTAAGCAGTTGTTTTTCTTCAAAAATCAATAACCTCAGAGTTTATATTAAGTATTATGATAATATTTTTAGGATGGTTATTTCAATTTTCGCCCTTGGCGAGATCTTGCTGCATTCCGCAGAATGTGGCGGACAAGGTTCCCTTTTTATCTTTTTCTGTGAGCTTCAAAGAGTATTTCTTCAACAATCTGACAGAGAACGTGTCCGAGAGTAATGTGGGTTTCCTGTATCCTGGCTGTATTCCGGGAAGGGACAACAAAGGCGTGATCTGCTTTAGCCACAAGCTTATCACCTTTTAGTCCTGTAAAAGCAATAACCTTTAATTTTTTTCTCCTGGCAGTGTCTACAGCTTTTAGAATATTAGGAGAGTTACCGCTTGTACTTATAGCTATAACCACATCACCTTCCTGGGCCAGGACTTTTATCTGGCGTGCGAAAATATCAGAAAAATCATAATCATTTGCAATTGACGTTATGATAGCAATATCGGTGTTAAGGGCAATTGCCGGAAGGCCCGGACGTTCTTTTTTAAATCTGTTAACAAATTCTCCTGCAATGTGAGAAGCATCTGTAGCACTTCCACCGTTTCCGAAAAGAATGAGTTTATGGCCTCTGTTGAAAGTAGTAGCCAGGAGTTTGGATATTTCGACCACCATATCAAGGTTTTCCTCAATAAATTTTTGTTTAACAGTAACGCTTTCTTCAAATGCTTTAAGGATTTTTTCTTGCATGGATTGGTCCCGGGCCGATCTTTTTTTATCCTGTTAGAAGAACGAAGGTCTTCTAACAGGGTTTACTTTATTAATGAACTGTTATGGTATTAAATAGCACTGAAATAGTCAATGCAGTATCAGTGTCCAAGGGTTTTAATTTCTATTGCGAACTCTTCTGATGGGGGTCCTTCATCGTTGCCCACAGCAGTCAGTCTGTAAAAATATTTCCTGGAAAGTTCAATATTTGTATCGGTGAATGCATTTGTAGCGGTCTCCCCTATCACAGAGAAACCGTTACCGTCGGAACGATGAATCCTGTAAAATTTTATCTCCTGCCCCTGAACTTTATCCCACGTCAGAACTACGCCTTTAGGGGTATAGACCCCGGTAAGTCTTGCCGGGGCTCCGGGTGTGATTATCACTGCCTTCTCATTTTCTTTTTTCTCTGCTCTTAGAAGAACAATATTTGAGTCATTACCCATGCTGTTATTTTTAGCCATTACAACTAATTTATAGGCATAAGATCTGTTTTTTAGCGCTTTTTTGTCCGGGTATTCAAAGCTAAAATCGTTACTGTCTGACGAGAGCTTTGATGAAGCGCTTTCAGCCAGAATAAAATCAAGAGGCCTGTACAGGCAATCGCACTCTTCAATGGTCTTTCCTTCAGGAACCTCGGCTCTGAAAATCATAAAGCCTTTAAGCGCTTTTACAGGGAAATCCCTGCTTTCAGGCGTTCCCCACCTTAGAATTATCCGGCCGTCTCTTTTCAGGGCTTTTAAATCTTTAACTACGGCTATCTTTTTATAAGGTATTATTGCTACAGGGTCTCCTCTTCTTCCACAGGCGCCAACAAGTATGAAGAGTAAAATGAGGATAGATGCGGACAAAACAGCAAAATTATGACTGGCCGGCATGAATATGCGTAACAGAGAAATGAGAAAGAGCCTCTGCTTTCCCGGCATATAATTTCTAGTGTTTATCTTTTGCGCCACTGCTTTTTATTTCTGCTTCCTGGTTTTAAGCTGGGCAATATTTTTAAGAACTATTTTTTTTGAGGTTCCCCCTGAAGAAACTTTGTTGTTGATAGAGGCTTCTATAGTGAGAAAACTGAATATATCTTTATTTATCAGGTTTGAAAATTTTTTGTATTCTCTTAGGTCCAAATCTGCAAGTGTCTTCTTCTTTGCAAGACAGTAACTAACGATCTTACCTGTTATTCTGTGAGCTTCGCGGAAAGATACCCCTTTTCTTACCAGATATTCAGCAAGGTCTGTTGCAGTTGAGAACCCCTGCCCGGCAGCTTTTCTCATTGCCGCTTTATTAAAACTGATTTTTGGCATCATTTCGATAAATATGGAAAGGCACCCCTTGACCGTATCAATTGTGTCAAATAACGGCTCCTTGTCTTCCTGAAGGTCCCTGTTGTATGAAAGTGGCAGTCCTTTTAAAACAACAAGCAGGGAGAACAGGTTTCCGAATACTCTGCCGGTTTTGCCGCGTATAAGTTCAAGAACATCAGGGTTTTTCTTCTGCGGCATAATACTTGAACCCGTTGAATAACTATCTGGAAGTTCGATAAAACCGAATTCTTCACTGTTCCATAGTATCAGTTCTTCTGAAATGCGGGAAAGATGAACCATTAGCACGCTTGATACAGAAAGAAATTCAATAACAAAATCCCGGTCTGATACAGTGTCAATGCTGTTTTTGGATACGGCCGGGAATTTTAAAAGACGTGCCACATATTTTCTGTCTATAGGCAAAGTAGTACCTGCGAGAGCGCAGGAACCGAGCGGCATAACATTTACTCTTTTCAAGCACTCATCCAGTCTCTCCATATCACGATTGAACATCTCTATGTAGGCCAGCAGATAATGTGAAAAGAGCACAGGTTGAGCTTTTTGCAGATGAGTATATCCGGGCATTGCAATGTTTATATGTTTTTTGGCAAGGGAAAGCAGAACCCCTTTGAAATTTTGGATCAGCCTCTGGACCTTCCTTATCTCGTCTCTGAGGAAGAGTCTGAGGTCAAGCACAATCTGGTCGTTACGGCTTCTGGCGGTGTGTAGTTTTCCTCCTGCTGCCCCTATTTTTTTTATAAGAGCGTTTTCAATGTTCATATGAATATCTTCCAGATCATCACTAAACTTAAATTTTCCTTTTAGTATTTCATGCTCTATCTTTTTAAGGCCGTTTAATATTGCCTCCGCATCTTTTGAAGAGATAATTTTTTGTTTCCTCAGCATTTTTGCGTGTGCTGTACTGCCATCTATGTCGTATTTCCACAACCGCTTGTCAAAATTCACAGAGGATGTAAAAATCTCAACTGTTTTTGCAGTCTTTTCTTTGAATCTTCCTGCCCACGGTTTTTTCATAACGAATAAGAATAAAACTAAAACTTGCTGGTAGTCAAGCGTAGAGAGGCTTTCCTGAGTACCTGTTTAGCCTGATCTATTATCTTTATTCTATGACAGATTTATGCGATGTTGAAATTACGAATCATGATGCCGGCTGCTTTCAATGAAAGTCCGCCCGGATTGGAACAGTCCCGAAGTGATCGAACAGAGGTTTATCCTGCTTTCGGAATTATATAAAGTACGGCAGGTGAGGTTTTTTGTGACAGGACAACCTGTTACAATTTATTGCAGCAAATCAAAAGAACAGTGAATCAGGAGTAATTGTGATTGGAAGAAAGTACAGTTGCAGCCTGTTCCTGTTCGTTGCCGAACTCGTCCCCGTTTATCTTGTGGGGCAACTTTTTATTATCCGGTGAAATAATTCCGCGTTTTACTTCGACAACAGAAGGATTTTTGCACTGGAATTCCTTTATAAGATAGGCAACTGCTTTATCAGGTTTAAGAACACTACCGCAGGTGAATATATCAACTGCTGCATATCCGTATTCCGGCCATGTATGTATACTCAGATGAGATTCGGCTATAACAACCATACCGCTTATACCGAAGGGGTTGAACTCGTGGAAGGCTACTTCAATTATTGTGGCTTCAGCTACTTTTGCAGCATTGATCAAAATATTTTGCACTTCTTTCAGGTTGCTGATGATCTTTGGATTACACTCCTTCAATTCAACTAATAAATGGGTACCTAACGCATACAATTATCTACCTCCTCTCTAATAAGTAAAAAAATTTATGATACCGGCAATATCTGTTGCGTATGAAAAAATACAGCATAATAGGGCTTTTGTCAAGAAAAAACTTGCAGTAAATCTGATATGGAAGACTTTCTTACAGCACTTTACAAGGCATACCCTTTGTGATAAACTAAAAAATAAGAGTATAAATGAAAAGTAAGATCTTTTTAGTATTATTGACAGCGTTGGCTGTTGGGGTCTTGATTGTATTTGGTTACAGGGGAAACGGGGTAAAAACATATCCCTCTTATAAAACATCCTCCATGAGCGAATTCCGCTTAACCCATAAAGAAAGCAATAAGATCAAGTGGGAGCTGCTGGCTGAAAAAACAACTTTTCCCGAAGGGGAAAAAGAGATTTTTCTTGAAAACCTGATAATGACAGTAAATCAAGAACGTAAATTTATAGTGAAAGGAGGTAGCGGAGTTTACAATATAAAAGAGAAGAAGCTTATGATCAGGAAACCGGTAGAAATAGATATTGAAGGAGCTACACTGACTACGGATTCACTTGTATGGAACGGTGAAAAGGGGATAGTAACTACTGAAGATAATATCAGATTTCAAGGCGAAAATTTTACGATTGAAGGCTCAGGGCTTTCTGTAAAAGTCAAAAATCAGCAGATAAGGATTCTTAAAGATGTCAAAGGCATTTTTTACCGTTAGAAATGTTTTAACAATATTATTTTTATCATCTCTTTGCTTTTCCGTTATTCCTGCCCGGGCTGTTAAAGAGAAACCTATAGTAATAACCTCCCAGACGCTTACTGCCGATAACAAGAAAAATACTGCTGTATTTGAGGGTTCGGTGGTTGCAACAAGCGAAGATATAGTGATTTATTCAGATAGAATGGAGGTTTCCTACAATGACTCTGCTGGAGAAATCATAAAGATACATGCGTATGGAAATGTTAAGGCACAAAAAGATGAGAGGGCTATTTTTGCAGAAGAAGCAATCTATCTTGGGCAGGAAGAAAAAATTATTTTTAAAGGAGAACCTAAGGTTGTTGATGGTGATAACGTGATCTCAGGCACGCAGATAATTTATTTTTTTAAAGATGAACGTGCAGTAGTTGAAAGCAGCAATGTAACTATCAACAGTAACCAGAAATAAGCATGCATTCTCTTAAAATTGAAGGGCTAAAGAAAAGCTACAACGGCAGGCATATCGTAAAAGATATAAGTTTATTTATAAACTCGGGTGAAGTTGTAGGCCTTCTCGGTCCAAACGGTGCAGGTAAGACCACGACATTTTACATGATACTTGGACTTGTAACTCCTGACGATGGAGAGATATTGCTTGATAAAGAAAAGCTGAACAGCTCACCAATGTATTTAAGAGCGCGAAAGGGTATAGGTTATCTTCCCCAGGAAATGTCAATTTTTAGAAAATTGAGTGTTGAGGATAATATAAAGGCTGTTCTTGAGATCGTCGGATGTAAAGGGGAAGAACAGAAAGAAAAACTTAAAGATATTATTGAGGAATTTAAGCTGCGGCCATTTGCCAAGAAACGGGGGCATCAGTTGTCTGGAGGGGAACGTCGAAAAGTGGAAATCGCAAGGGCAATAGCTGTAGACCCGCTTTTTATACTGCTTGACGAGCCCTTTGCAGGAATAGATCCTTTATCAGTTATTGAGCTTAAAAAAACAATAAATCATCTCAAGGAAAAGAGGATTGGCCTGATAATAACTGATCATAATGTCAGGGAGACCCTGTCAATAACAGATAGGGCGTATATAATAAATGAGGGGTCTATTTTTGCGCACGGGATACCTCACGATCTTGTTTCCAACGAACTTGTAAAAAAGACATATCTTGGAGAGGATTTCAGACTATAATGGGTTTAACTCAGAAACTTGAACTTAAGCTGGTTCAAAAATTAGTTCTTACCCCTCAGCTTCAGCAATCAATAAAGCTATTGCAGCTTCCGCAACTTGAACTTTCTCAGACATTGAACCAGGAGCTTATGGAGAACCCCATGCTTGAGGAGGCAATTGAGAGGGAGGAATCTGAAGATAAAAATTCTACTACAGACAGCTTGAACGATGAAGAGCCTGTTCAGAAAATACCGGAGGATACCGAAACCCCGCTTGAAAAAATATTTGGGTATACTACCAGCGATTATTTTGAAGAAAGGGGGAGTGATGGAAGGGACCTGGGTTATTTTACTGATGGCATGGAGACTTCTTCCCCTTTTGAACGCAGTAATAAGAAAATGGCACTTAGCGAATATTTGATCTGGCAGCTACGGCTCTCCCGTACACCTGATGCGCTTAGACAGACGGCGGAGATAGTTTTGGGGAACCTGAACGAGGATGGCTATTTGCAGGCTTCTGATGATGAGATTGCAAATATGGCGGAAGTTGACACCAAAAGCGTTGAGGATGCCATTGAACTTATACGCGAATTTGATCCGCCTGGAGTAGGTTCCAGGACTTTGCAGGAGTGTTTGTTCTTACAGCTTAAATCCTTAAATCTTCAAGATACTCTTGTAGGAAAAATTATCACAGATGGTTTTGAAGAGCTTGAGAAGAAGAAATACAAAAAGCTTGCCGCCAGATTTAAAGTGAGCATCGATGATATATTTTCTGCGGTTAAAATTATTGAAGGGCTTGAGCCGAGGCCTGGAAGGAATTATTCAAGCGACGAAGTGATACACATAATTCCCGATGTTTATATTGAAGAACTGGAAGGAAAGTTTGTTATTATTCTGAATGATCAGGGCATTCCCAGACTAAGACTTTCAAATTATTACAGGAAACTTATATCAAACAAAAAAAATCTGGGACAGAAAGAAAAAGAATTTCTCGAGGAAAAACTTCGCGCCGCAATATGGCTTCTTAAGAGTCTTGACCAGCGAAAGAAGACGATTTACCGTGTAACAGAGAGTATCCTTAAATTTCAGGGTGAATTTTTCAGGGAAGGAATCACACATCTTAAGCCTTTAAATCTCAAGGATATAGCTGCTGACCTCGGGATGCACGAAAGCACAATAAGCAGGGTAACGTCAAATAAATATCTGCAGTGTCCTCGAGGTCTTTTCGGGTTCAGATATTTTCTGAGCAATGCAGTCCGCTCTGTGAGTGGGGACGTTTCTTCCTCAATAGTTAAAGATATAATAAAGCAATTGATATCCAATGAAGATCATAGGGCGCCTTTTAGCGATAAAAAAATAGTAGAGATGCTTAACAGCAAGGACATAAACATTGCCCGAAGGACGGTGGCAAAATATAGAGAAGAACTAAAAATCCCATCCAACAGTAAACGTAGAAAATGGACTTAAAATCTCTGGTACAATGAACCTTATACAGGAGGAAAGAATGAACATAATTATTACTGGAAGACATCTGGATTTGACAGGCAACCTTAAGGAATATGCCGAAGGGAAGGTGAAAAAGTTTGAGAAATATTTTAATAATATTTCTGAGGCATCGATAACACTTAGCGTTGAAAAATACAGGCATAAGGCAGAGATTCTTTTGAAAGTTAATGGCTTGTCGATTCAGGCAGAAAGTGTTACAGGTGAGATGTATTCATCAATTGATGAGGTGATCGAGAAACTTGAACGCCAGGTTAAAAAACACAAAGATAAATGGATAACTAACAGAAAAAGTGAAGAAAAAGCCCCAACGGTTATTAACCCTGAGCAGTATTCCGCTCCAACAATAAAGAAGGAATCGTTTGATATAAAACCTATGAGCCCGGAAGAGGCTGCAATGCAGATGGAATTGCTGGATAAAAACTTTTTTGTATTTACTAATGCATCCTCCGGGAGTTTTAATGTTTTGTACAGAAGAAAAGACAGGAACCTTGGTCTTATTGAACCTGTGAAATGAAGCCCGCAAAAAATAACCGGCTCTTTACACTTATCCTGACCGGGCTTTCAGGGGCGGGCAAGACCGTGGTCCTCAATGCCCTTGAAGACATTGGTTACTTCTGTGCAGATAATATACCTACATCGCTTATTAAGACCTTTGTCCACCTGTGCAACAGAACACCAGACATATCAAAGATTGCGATTGGAGTCGATATCAGGGAAAGGAGATTTTATGCTGACCTGGTTAAGACCATATCCTCTTTAAGAAAGAACCAGAAAATAGAGGTTGTTTTTCTTGATGCCAGTGATGAAGTGCTTATCAGGCGTTTTAAGGAAACAAGACGGCCTCACCCTCTTGGCTATAGGGATCTAAAAAGGGCAATTCACAGAGAAATCAAGATATTATCAGATATTAAGGGAGTGGCCGATAAAATTATCGATACCTCAACCATGACTCCTCATCAGCTCAGAAAAAATATTACAAAACTCTATTCGGTGAGGAAGGAAAAGCCAATGGCTATTGCACTTATTTCATTTGGATATAAATACAGCGTTCCGGCTGAGGTCGACCTGCTGTTTGACGTAAGGTTCTTGCCAAATCCCAATTTTGTGGAGGCTTTAAAACCGTTTGACGGGACTTCTTCCAAAGTTAAGAAATTTGTTCTTAAAAAGAAAGAGACAGGATATTTCCTGGATAAACTCTATCCGTTGATCGAGTTTCTCATTCCCAGGTATAAGGAGGAAGGACGTAATTTCCTTACAATAGGCATAGGATGTACCGGGGGCAGGCACAGATCTCCTGTACTTGCTGAAGAGATAAAAAAGCATCTTAAAAAGCGGAAATTAAATGTTTCAGTGACTCACAGGGATATGCAGGACGTTCACAGTTGAAAAGAAATAGCGGTTTTCTTTTTAATACTTGATAACCGGGGTTCTACCCCGCACCCCTGCCTATCGGCAGGTAGGCTCCTCCCGATTTATCCTTCGCAGTCCCTTACAAAACGGCCCAAAGCCTAGTGAACGGTTAGTGAGCAAATGTAAATAAATAAATTTTTATTCATTACTTTGATGCTTCCTGCAAGGAACATTAATAATCCAATGGGAGCTAAAAACTACAAAGTCTTCTAGGTTCTTAAGTTTGTTTTTCTCCCCCATGCGAAAATCTTAGTTGAGCTAGGGAAGCCGCAGGGTTAAAAATTAATTCGTGTTTGAAGACCGAAGGGATAAGTTTGAATTAATTTACCGGAGGCTGACCGAGCGAGACGATCTAGAGAATTTCGAGGGGAAAGTTTCTTTGATTACTTTCTTTTCGAGAAAAGAAAGTAATCCGGGGGTTTGGGGATGGAATGCCCCAATAGTTTCTTTTGGGCACGCAAAAAATGAACAGTGATTCAATGGGTTATAAACAGAAATTACAAAATGGGGAGAGAAAGTAACTCCGGCTGAAAGACATAAAGAATGTATTAACCGATTTTAAGATCTTTTTCTTTAATCGGCCCGTAGACAGTGAGGGCATAGGGATTGTTACCCACAAGTTGCGCGGAGAGGGTTTTTAGATCCTCAAGTGTAACGGATTCTACAGCTTTGATTGTGTCTTCAGGGGAAAAATATCTTCCATAATACATTTCCTGCCTTGCTATATTAACCATTTTACTTGAAGTAGATTCAAGGGCAAGCACAAGATTGCCTTTAAGCTGATTCTTTGCTTTTTTAAGTTCATCGGAAGTAATGGAATCGGACAGTCCTTTAATCTGGTCTATTATAATATCTACCACTTCTCTAACCTTACTTCTGTCTGTGCCGGTATAGATAGTCCATACACCGGTGTTGAAATAAGACATATTGAAAGAACCAATAGAATATGCAAGCCCTCTTTTTTCTCTTATTTCCTGGAATAGCCTTGAACTGGCACCTGCCCCGAAAATTGTATTAAGAAGATACATTGTATAACGGTCCTTGCTTGCATGAGGAAGTCCTTTAAATCCAAGGCACAAATGAACCTCGGCCAGATCTTTAGGGATAATATTGGTTTTGCCATTGAATTCCGGACAAGATTCCTTTTTGGATATGGAGTTCCTATTAATAGAACCGAAGCTTAAATCGAGACTCTTCATCAGTTTTTCTTCATTGAAGTTGCCACTGCAGGCGATTATTATGTTTTTTGTTCCATATTGTTTATCTATATACTCAATGATGTCTTTTTTTGTGAATGCTTTAATTGTCTCTTTACTGCCAATGACTGACTGTCCTAATCCGCTTTCACCCCATATGTTTTTATTAAACAGGTCGTGTATAAACTCTTCAGGGGAGTCTTCAACCAGTTTTATTTCCTCAAATATTACGCTTTTTTCCTTTTCTATCTCATTCTCATGAAATGTCGAGTTTAGAAAAATATCAGATAAAAGTTCAACAGCACTATCAATTTGTTCATCAAGAACCTTTATGTAAAAAGTGGTGCCTTCTCTTGATGTAAAGGCATTAAGCTCGCCTCCCATGGAATCTATTTCCACAGCTATGTCCTTTGCTGTCCTTTTTGCTGTTCCCTTAAAAAACATGTGTTCGAGGAAATGAGATATGCCGTTTTTACTGACCGTCTCGTTCCTGGAACCGGTTTTTACCCATATGCCAAGACATATGGAACGTGTTTCTTTTGCCGTTTCCATTACAACGGGTATACCGTTACCAAGAATTATTTTTTTATACATAATATTAGATAATGAAAAAAGGTAGAAGTTGTTTGCTCAGGATAGGAGTTGAGACTATTGATTTGCCTGTTCTTTTAACGCTTCTTTTCTGCTGAGACGTACCCTGCCCATCTTGTCTATTTCAATTACCTTGACAGGAACATTTTCTTCCCCTTCTTTCAGAACGTCGGTAACTTTTTCAGTTCTTGTATCAGCAATCTGGGAAATATGCAGCAGTCCTTCTGTTCCCGGGAGTATTTCAACAAATGCCCCGAAATCCACTATACGCTTCACTTTCCCCATGTAAAGCTTTCCAAGCTCTGCATCAGCAACAATTCCTTCTACAATAGCAATTGCTTTTTGTGCAGACTCTTCGTCAATTGAAGCAATATTAACAGTACCTGTATCGTCAATATCTATCTTAACGCCTGTCTCCTCCACTATACCCCTGATTACTTTACCGCCGGTTCCGATCACATCTCTTATTTTGGCTGGTTTTATCTTTAAGGTATAGATTCTTGGGGCGTGAGCAGCAAGATCATCCCTTGGGCCTGAGAGTATTTCCTTCATCTTACCCAGGATATGAAGTCTTCCTTTTTTTGCCTGTTCAAGAGCATTTTCCATAATCTCTTTGGTTACACCGCTTATCTTTACATCCATTTGAAATGCTGTAATGCCTTCTTCTGTACCAGTAACCTTGAAATCCATATCTCCCAGGTGGTCTTCAAGGCCGAGTATGTCTGTAAGTATCACAGTATTTTCATTCTCTTTTATAAGTCCCATTGCAATACCTGCAACAGGGGCTTTTATTGGGACACCGGCATCCATAAGTGCAAGAGCGCCCCCGCATACAGTAGCCATTGAAGATGAACCATTTGATTCCAGAATATCGGAAACTATTCTAATGGTATATGGGAAATCATCCCTTTGCGGAAGGATCACCTTAAGCGCTCTTTCTGCAAGTATGCCATGTCCTATTTCCCTTCGCCCTGCGGAACGAAGGAACTTAACCTCTCCGACACTGAAGGGAGGGAAATTATAATGAAGCATGAATTTCTTTTTTGACTCTCCCTCAAGGGAGTCAATTCTCTGCTCGTCCTCTGCCGTACCAAGAGTCACCACAGTTAGGGCCTGGGTCTCTCCTCTTACAAACAGGGCTGAACCGTGTGCCCTTGGAAGGAACCCGACATAACCACTTATATTTCTAATCTCATCCGGCTTACGGCCATCCGCCCTGACGTTCTGCTCAAGAATCATATTGCGCACAAGGTTTTTTTCCAACTTATTGAATAAAAGAGCAATGTTTTTTGAAATATCCTCTTCTTCGGTGTTCAGTTTTTCAATAACATCTTTCAGAATATCATCAAGGGTGTCCTGTCTAAGCAACTTATCAGGTATAACTATTGCCTGTTTTATTTTATCAAGCGAAAGATCTGAAACAGACTCCATAAGTTTTTCATCTAACTGCGGTACAGTGAAAGACCTCTTGGTCCTGCCCACAGACGCCACCAGCTGTTTTTGCAAATCTACAATTTTTTTTATTTCCTCATGAGCGATATTAAGAGCTTCAAGCAGTACAGGTTCTTTAATCTCCTGTCCTCCGCCCTCAACCATCATTACGGCTTCTTCCGTACCTGCCACAACAAGATTGAAATCACATTCTTCTATTTCCTGCAGATCCGGGTTAATAACTAATGAATCATTTAAAATACCTATTCTGACAGCGCCTACAGGTCCGTTAAAAGGGATGTTAGATATACAAAGGGCACAAGACATTCCAATAATTCCAAGGATGTCAGATATGTTTTCATCGCCAAACGATAATACAGAAATAATGCCCTGCGTTTCAGAAAAAAAACCATCAGGGAAAAGAGGTCTGGTAGGTCTGTCGATCAGGCGTGAAGTAAGTACTTCCTTTTCTGAGGGACGGCCTTCTCTTTTAAAGAACCCTCCGGGGATTTTACCTGCAGCATAAGATTTTTCCTGATAATCTATAGTAAGGGGGAAAAAATCGATCCCTTCTCTTACTTCTTTCTTTGCAACGGCTGTTGCCAGAACGACTGTATCGCCATATCTGGCTAAAACAGATCCATCAGCCTGTTTTGCAAAGAGACCTGTTTCAATGGTAAGGGTTTTCCCTTTAACTTCAAGTTCAACTTTTGTCATCAGTGGCTATTTTCTTAGTCCGAGCTCAACAATAATTTTATCGTACCGTGCCCTGTTCCGTTGCTTCAGGTAGTCCAGGAGGCTGCGTCTTTGTCCAACGAGCCTCAAGAGGCCTCTGCGGGAATGATTGTCTTTCTTATGGGTCAGAAAGTGTGTAGAGAGAACGTTCAAACGTTCGTTGATAATAGCAAGCTGAACTTCAGGAGATCCTGAATCCTTTTCATGCAGCTTAAACTTATTGATTATTTCCTGTTTGTTTTTCTTGTCTAATGCCATACTACATAGTCCTTCTTAAAAAATCTTAGCAAAGATTAACATAATGCGGTGTTGTCTGTAAACCCCGATAAAAACCCGGGTTAATAGAGTAACCCTTTTTAAAAGGCTTTTTAAAGCAAAATTTAACGTGTTTGGCTGAGCAGTTTGTCTCTGGTCTATAGAACGCTTAATCGAGAGTTCCTTCCGTGCTTAAGCTCTTCAGAACCTCTTCATGTATCTTGATTTTACTGGCGTTTCCTTTAAGTTTTTCAACATATGACTCAAAAAGGGCTTTTTGTTTCTCTACTGTCAGACGTTTTTCAATTGTAGACTTAACTTCATCAAAACCACGAATTTTCCCTTCATTTATTCCTGTAACCTTAATAATATGATATCCAAACTGGGTCTTAACAGGCTCGCTGACTTCTTCAAGCCCAAGATTGAATGCAGCTTTTTCAAATTCAGGCACCATCCTGCCTTTGCCAAAGAAACCAAGGGTACCGCCTTTTACGGCAGAGCCTTTGTCTTTTGAAAATTCTTTTGCCAGCTCGGAAAAATCCTCATTTGCCTTTATCTTATTAAGTATTTCATTTGCCTCTTCTTCAGTGGCTACCAGGATATGTTTTGCCTCGATTTCAAGTCCGGACATGTATTCACTTTGATTATTGTCATAATAAGCCCTTATCTCCTGGTCGTCCAGCTTTGCCTTCTCCTCGATTTCCTGTTTAAGCAGGGTTGATATGAGGGTCATTTTCTTAAATTCTTCGATTTTATTCTGAAAGTCCTTGCTTTTGTCAATTCCCTGTTTTTTAGCCTCCTGATTAAGGAGTTCTTCTTTAATGATTTCGTCAAGGAAGTTCTTTTTACCCTCTTCGTCCTGGAACCTTGTCCGTGCCCACTCAGGAATACCTTTAATTTTTTTCATAAAGTCTTCTTTTGTTATTGTTACGTTATTGACCTGGGCAAGAGCTGTGGAATCAGAGCCCCCTTTTTGCTGTGTGCATCCTGCGGCAAATACAGCAATAATCATTAAAACTAAAAAAGTTCTCATAATAGTCTCCTTAGGAAATAAGTGTTTTAGTTTAGTTAAGACAACCATGTTTTATAACATAATATGCAGATTTTTTACAACTTGCGAATAAAAAAGCCGGCACAATACTTTATTTTTGATTTTTATAAAGTTTCCCCATAATTTCCTTAAGTTCCCTGAATGTTTCATCCCATGGCCTGCCGCTTAAGTCTATTTTAAAACCTCCGGCAGGGAGAAACTTGATGTGATCTTTTCTTTTTTTAAATAAAGATAGGACTTTGTCTGAGGTAACACCTGTTTCAGGGGAAAAGAGGATATTTATCATTCCATTGATATTGTTTATCCTTGTGACAGCGAGTTTTTTTGCCAGAACTTTCAGTTCCATTATCTCAATAAGCCTCAGGGTCTCCTGAGGAGGTTGGCCAAATCTGTCTTTTAGTTCTTCAAGGAACTCTTTTAAAGAGTTTATGTCCTTTGCCAGGGAGATTTTTCTGTAAAGACTCAGCCTGAGATCAGGGTCCTCTATATAGCTTTCAGGTATTATGGCTGTTACTTTCAGGTCAAGGACAGGTTCGATCCTGGGCAAGGTCTTTTCTCCCTTTAGCTCTGAAACTGACTGCTCGAGCATTTCTACGTAAAGATCGAAACCGACTGCCTCTATGTGGCCGGACTGCTCTGAGCCAAGCAGGTTTCCTGCGCCTCTTATCTCAAGGTCTCTGACAGCAAGCCTGAAGCCTGCGCCAAGATAGCTTAACTCCTGAATTGCAAGGAGCCTCTTTTTTGCTTCTACTGTAATTATGTCTTCTCCGGGAATAAGGAAATAGGCGTATGCACCGATATTTGACCTGCCTACACGGCCTCTTAGCTGGTATAGATCTGCCAGGCCGAACTTGTCAGCGCGATTAATTATGATGGTATTAGCACTTGGAATATCCAGTCCTGAACCTATAATTGCTGTTGAAACAAGAATATCTGTCTCTCTTTTAAAAAATAATCTCATAACATTTTCAAGTTCTTTTTCTCTCATCTGACCGTGTGCTACGGATATCCTGCCTTCAGGTACAAGTTCAGCCAGGAAATTTGCAATTTTATAGATGTCCTGAATACGGTTATGAACGAAAAACACCTGTCCGCCCCTGCCGAGTTCTTTCCTGAGGGCATCTTTGATCGCTTCCGGATTAAAGCGAGCAACAATGCTTTTGACAGCCAGTCTGTCTTCAGGGGGTGTTTCAATAGCGCTCATAGCCCTTATGCCTGAAAGCGCCATATGAAGTGTTCTTGGAATAGGTGTTGCTGACAGCGAAAGTATATCTACATTTGTATTTAAAGCTTTTATTTTTTCTTTATGCTTTACCCCGAACTTATGTTCCTCGTCAATAACCAGAAGTCCAAGGTCATAATAATTTATATCTTTGGCAAAAAGCCTGTGTGTCCCTATAATTATGTCTATATTGCCTTCCTCAAGCGTTTTTAATGTCTGTTTCTGCTCAGCCCTGCTTTTGAAACGGCTGATAAAATCTATTTTTATGGGAAATGCTGAAAACCTTGATGTAAATGTATCAAAGTGCTGTTCAGCAAGAATTGTCGTAGGCACAAGAATGGCGGCCTGCTTTGAATCAAAGACTGCCTTGAAGCATGCCCTCATAATTACCTCTGTTTTTCCGTATCCAACATCTCCGCATAAAAGCCTGTCCATGGGGTCCTGCTTTTCCATGTCATGTTTTATCTCATTTATACTGGTCAACTGGTCAGGTGTTTCTTCGTAAAGGAAAAAACCGTCAAACTCTTTATGAAGTTCAGTATCAGGTGAAAAAGCGTGGCCCTGCGAAGTTGTTCGTCTGGCATAAAGCGCTAAAAGTTTTTTAGCCATATCTTTTATTTTTTGCTGAACTTTTTCCCTTGTTTTCAACCAGGTCTTTCCGCCGAGCCTGTCTATTTTTGGTCTTATATTTTCAGTGGCGTGGTATTTTTGAATTATATTTATTCGTTCAAGAGGTACGTAGATCCTGTCACCACCAAGATATTCAATTGCAATGAAATCTCCGGTGAACCCTTCTATTACTTGGTTTTGAAGGCCGAGAAACCTTCCTATACCGTGTTCAACATGCACCAAGTAATCGCCTTCCTTAAAGTCCTCTATCGAGGAGACAAGGCGTGATACGTGTGATTTTTTTATAGACCTGAAGGCGGGCTTTTCTCCGAATATGTCTCTTTCAGTAAGAACAATGCAGTTTTGAAAAATGAAACCCCTGCTTACTCTTCCGGTAGTAATTGCAGAGCTGCCTTTGTATCTGACTGCTGAATCGGCCTTGAGGATTGGTACAACCATGTCTTCTTCCAGGAACAGGTCTTTGAGCCTTTTTGCCTGGCCTTCCGAAGAGCAGATCATTAATATGAAAAATTGTTTTTGGAGTTCTTCTACCTTTTTAACAAAATCCTCGATAGATTTACGTTCTTCACGTAAAATACCAAGTCCCCCTGTTCCTTTTATATCCAGGTCAAACCCCTCGCCTTTTATGGGAAGTGAAACAAGAGAAAAGTTTTGCGTATAGCCCATTTCATGCAGCAGATCAGGATGATGCCTTTTAATATCATCAGGTTCGTTTACTATAAGAGTAGTTTCTTTAAAGACGTCAAAAAGGTTTGGGCCTTCTTCCGGTTCAGACGCCGGGCCGACCGATACCTCATTTAATTCTTTAATTGTTCTTTGTGTATCTGTATCAAATATCCTTACAGACTCTATTTCATCGCCGAAAAACTCTATTCTTAAAGGCAGTTCTTCTTCAGAAGGAAATACATCAAGAATTCCTCCCCTTATACTCATTTCCCCATGACCTGAAACAAGGGAAACAGTATGGTAACCGCTGTTTTTGAGTGAATTAATTACAAAGTCCCTGTCCACAGAAGAGTTTTTAACTATTTTTAATAGAGGATATTTATCTGCAGGAAATGTTGGGGACAGGGCAGCCTCCACATAAGTAATTATTCGGGCGTTACTAATATTGTGAAGACTTCTGATATTTTTAAGGCGCTCAGGGTTATCCTTATGGGGTATTAAAACGGGTTTTTCTCTATCCGGGAATTCAGACCAGAAAGCAGTATCATGATAAAGCTCCAAAGCTGAGCTTTCAGAGTCACAAAGAAGAAGAAAGGGCCCCTGAAATATTGAAATAAGCAGGCCTTTTGATGAGCCTGACATAGAAGTAAAGGTTATTGCGTCACCTTTATGGAAGATGCAGGCCGCTTCGTTAAAAATGGAGAAGTCTAATGGCATGACTAAAAATCAACATTATAAACTAAATGTACCAAATTATAATTCTTAAATGTTTGGAATTTCGAAATTGGAGTTTATTTGGGTTTTGAAATTTGATTATTGGAATTTTGCAGACTTTGTATTTTCTGAATTATCTTGCTCGTTGAAATATCTTTAATTAAAGGTATTGTCCTGACCTCTTTTGCAATATCTCTGCCAACTATTTCTTCCTCTTTCCAGTCAGAGCCCTTAACCAGTATGTCGGGCTTTATCTCTTTGATAAGCTCATAAGGAGTATCTTCGTCAAAAAATACAATATAGTCGACCATAGACAGTGCGGACAGGACCTCAGCCCTTTGAGATTCAGGTGTTATCGGCCTTCCCGGTTTTATTCCTGATACTGAACTGTCAGAGTTCAATCCAATTATGAGTATATCCCCGAGTTTTTTTGATTCGCTCAGATAGCGTGTATGTCCAATATGTATGATATCAAAGCAGCCATTTGTAAAGACAATGCTTTTCTCCTGGCTTTTCAGCTTTGATACAATGTCACTTATTTTTTTTCTTTCAATAGTTTTATCCATGTTCAATTTATTAATTTATATTCTTAAAGATATCTTACAGCACGATTTTGTGTATTTTTCACATTTTAACAGATAAAGTAATTAAGTTAGCAAATTAATTTAT
>VAPC010480606.1_pt1 | contig 31248 bp, 24 predicted proteins | sample 3395121 | NCBI WGS metagenome assembly VAPC01 (sample SAMN08290434, study PRJNA428436) | hydrothermal vent metagenome | isolation source: Deep-sea hydrothermal vent chimney | place: Indian Ocean: Southwest Indian Ridge | depth 1711 m m
CACAGATGCTCCCATTGCCATTTGTTTATCTTATTACATAAAGAAGGCTGCTTGTTTTTTATCCCCTATTTCTGCTTTAATTTTTTATTATAGACCCCTTTTTTGATTTTTCTTGTTAAGTTGTGACATTTATTAATTCATAGACTTCTACTTCTTCGGTCTTGCCCTTAACACTGATTTTGCCGAGGGGGCGCACTTCAACTTTTTCATTGACCTGCTTATAAACAAATTCACTTATAAGTATACATGTACCGAATTTTTTATTGGCAGCCTCAAGGCGGGAGGCTAAATTGACTGCGTCGCCCAGCACTGTATAGTCGAATAAATCTGTTGAACCCATGTTGCCCGCTATAACTTCCCCTGTATTAATACCTACTCTGATACTTACTTCGGATAAATTTTTCTGTTTTACATTTTCCTTGATTGTTTTGATTTTTTCCCTGATTGATACTGCTGCACGGCATGCATTAAGAGCATGATCAGGGTCAGCAAGAGGAGCGCCCCAGAATGCCATAATAGAGTCACCTATAAATTTATCCATGGTTCCGCTATGTTTGAATATGATGCTTGTCATTTCTGTCATGTACAGGTTTATAAGCGTGGAAACCTCCTCAGGTTGTAGTTTTTCAGATATTGAAGTAAAGTTTGCTATATCGGCAAAAAGGATGGTCGCCTCGACCTTTTGTCCCCCGAGCTTCAGGTTCTTTGAGTCTTTAAGCACGCTCTCCAGAACCGCGGGTGAAAGGTAATGAGAAAATACTTTTTTGATTTCTTTTTTCTGTTTTTCAATAATGATATATTTGCTGATTCCAAAGATACCGTATGCTACGGAAAAAGGAATAATAAGACTGAATGTCGGCATCCAGAGCCTGTATTTTTCAAATATATAATATGCAATGAATATATATAGTATGAAGAAAAATACAACAGTAAGACCGCTTAACACAGGCCTCCATCTGACCTGCAGAAAGCTTCCTACAATACCGATAAAAAGAAAAAGTAAAATTTTTGAAAACAGGTCTAATCTGGTCACAAAATCGTTTTTAAGGAAATTATTCACAATATTTGCGTGAATCTCTACACCGCTCATAAGGAGGCTCTTAAGGGGTAAAACGCTTAGAAATGGCGTAGCAAACAGTTCAAGCAGGGCATTTCTCACGTTTGTTGAAGCAGAGGCAGCCTTACCCACTATGACAATTTTGTCTTTGAAGAAATTTTCCGGCAGGAACTGGTCAGGCGCGAGAGCCTGATAGTATGAAACAGTGGTAAAACTGTTTGGAGCGGAAGCATAGGAAATATATCCTCCTTTTGGAGCAGAGAGAGTTTTTTGTGAATGGAGATTTGCAATCTGCTCGGAGAACAGCATGAGGTTTTCTCTTTTATGAGGTAGTCTCCGGACTACATAGTCCCTGTCGAGCGGAAGTGATGTAATGCCGGTATAAGAGTAGTCTTTAAAGGCCGGGATCGGATCTATCAGCATCACCTGTTCAAACTGCCTGCCTCTTACAATATTAATATCTGAAGCAAGCACAACATTGCCCGCCTGTTTGATTGCATTGGAAAAGGCTGTGTCTTCAGGTGCTTCCGAAGGTTCAGGGAATAAAATATCGAACCCAATCACTGAGGCGCCGGCTTGATCAAGCGACTCAACAAGTTTTGCGTGAAGACTTCTTGGCCATGGCCATTGTTTCTTTATCTCGGCAAAAGACGGTTCATCAATGGCAACAATGACAATGTTTTCAGGAGGAGATGCAAATCTTTTTAATGAATGAAGAAAATCATAGCCTTTAAGCTCAACGAGCTCTGTTACAGGCAGCAGGCTGAAAAGCAATGCAAAAAGACCGCATGTTAAGCCGATATATATATGCTTAAGGACAACTTTGAACAATTTAGAATCTATACTCTGCTGTCAGAAAGACAGACCTTCCTACAGCAGGGTAGTCCGGTTTGATTTCATACTTATGGTCAAAGATATTATTAACGGCGAGCTTAAACAGCCAGTGCTTTTTGCGTGGCTCCCATGTGGCTGAAAAGTTCGTAACCCAATAGTCAGACATTTTATAGATGTTCTCAGGGTCTCCAAACTGTTTTGAGAAATAATATGCAGCCAAAGAAGCCTTGATGTGCAATGGTGAGACCCATATGATTCCGCTTCCGATGGCGTGTTTGGGCAGAAAAGGCAGGGATTTCCCCTGGTTAAAACCATTCTGGTTTTCACTGTCTGCATGTTTATATCTTAAAAAACCGCCTAACCTTTTGGCCAAAATCGAGTTTACTGCTGCTGTAAAGAAATATGATCTGTTTTCCTCACCGTCTTCAGCCCGGCGGAAATCCCTTCTCTCGACATTTATTGAACTAAATAATTTGTTAGTCCATCGTGATTCAAGCCCGATCTGGTAGTCTGTGAATACCGCGCCGGGATTCAGCTGAATCCATTCAAAGTTAAGCCCTGCAGTTGACAGGGGCGCAAGTGATGTTGTAGTGCCTGTGTACAGACGTCTCTGAAAGGCAGCCCGCAGGATATGCTTATCTGAAAATTTCAGAGAAACGCCGGCTCTTGGATGGAGGCGCTTATAATCAGTACTGCTAAAACTAATAGTGTTATTTTCGTTAAATGTTTCATAATATAGGCCCATTTCCACAGAGAGGGTATCTGTAGGGTGCCATCTGTCATTGATATATATGATCTTTGCGTCGCTTTCCTGATTAAAATTCGAGACTACATACCCAGGTTCCATTTCAAGCATGAAGTCCAACGGCCCGCCCAGAAACAATTCATCCTGAAAGCCTAAAATATTACCTGTTTGACCTATACTGCTGACCTCTGTCAGGTCAAATTCCATTTCCGGGATGTATTCAAAGCCATAAGTAAACTGGTGGTCTTCCCCTATATCAATAAGGTGTCTGATTTGAAAGCCCATATCAGTATGTTTAGCAATGTAGGAGTGTAACGGGTTTGGATCAAGAGAATGGTTTAAGTTAAACGGAAGAGTCGTGCCCCCCAGAAGGGACAGTGTCCCGGTTGAGTCTGTGACATAGAAATGTATTCCATTAATGAATCCAACATCGTAAATCCCCTTTTCAAATGACATGAGAGCATTGTCCAGACCGAAACTGTTTACAAACGAAAGTTCAGCATTACTAAGGCCAGCAGTGCCTAAGGCATCAGGATTGCTGAACTTCTGTCTAAACCAATTGTAGTTAAAGTTAACAAGGAGATTGTTATGATGGCCGAATCTGTATTTATATCCTGTGGAAAGAGTGAATCCGAAATCCTTTGAAAGATCATTAGGCGTATAGCCTGCTGAAACAGGCCCGGGGTCCTCATATTTTGAATTTTTCACACCGCCCCATATAAAGAAGCCATTGTTGTAATCCGGTTGTCCGCCCAGCCCAAAAGAAAGTAAATTGCCCCATGAGTGTCCGTTGGCCCTGAATCCCTCGCTTTCATAGGTTTCAAGGTCAATAAGGTATGTAAACTCCCACGGCTGTCTGAAATAGCCCTGCTGGGTGATTTTGTGTTTTCTGTAAAAGCTTCCGTCTTCATCTCCTATAGTGGTATTAACAGTAAGATTGTTCTGTGGGTATGACACAATGCTCTGATATCTGTCAGAGGATCGGATGGATATGGGATTCAGGAGGAAACCCTGTGTCAGGTTGCTGACAAAAATAAATGGATTATCTTTAAATTTGTTTGAGCGAAAGAAATAACCTGATGCTTCATTAGGATTGAATGACTCTTCAGCATAGCTTGTTGCCCACTCGGTCATGCCGAGGCCGAGCAATGCGGAGCCAAGATTAGAAAGACCATTCTGGGTTTCTTCGATTGGATTAATACTTTTCAAATTTGGAAGAAGCTCCAGGGCCTTTGAGGCCTCCTCAATAGATTTAAACGGTCTGTAGGTATCCTGATAAATCAAATACGCTATTATATGCGGAAGAGGATCTTTTGGGTCCAGTGTCTCTGCGAGCTGAAGTTCATCAAGGGCTCTTTCAAAGTCTTCAAGCTGATAATGGGCTATTGCAAGGAAGATATGGGGCTCAGCAAATTTGGGCTCAAGCAGACTAGCCTTAAGAAAATACTGAATAGCCTCCCGGAATCTTCCATTCTTTAGGGCGAGATAACCAAGACCGTCGAGTGATTGAAAATCTGTCGAGTTGAGTTTGACCGCGGTTTTGAAATCTTCCTCTGCTTGAGGGAGTTCTTCAAGCCAGCCATGTAGCATGCCCCGTTTAGACCAGTATGTGTGTTCCCGCGGGTTGATTTCTATAGAGTCTGAAAGCTTTTTCATTGACTCCTTATAATCACCTTTTTCCATTAAAAGTTTTCCAAGGTCGCTTATTGCATCGGTGTTGGATGGATCCAGCTCTATGGATTTTCTATATGAATATTCAGCTTCTTTGCCGGCACCTTCAAGATAGTAGTATCTGCCCTGAATCGAATAAGCTTTTGAAGAGGAAGGGTTTATCTCTAAAGCTTTATCAATGGATGTTTTTGCCCTGGTCTTTTCATCCAGAGTCAGGTAGAGGTCAGCTGTCAGGGCAGGGAACCTTTCGTCCTCAGGAAACCTTGATGCATATTCAAGGGATAGTTCCACTGCCTTTGTAAATTCACCCAGAAAAGCCTTAAAACTCACCAGAGCAACCCCTACCACAGGGGATGAGTTCATCCGATGTAAGCTTTCAAGTGTTTTTTCAGCTTTTTTAAGTTCATTGTTATAAAGGTGAACACCTGCTATGCCAAGCACAGCTTCTGTTTGTTCTTTTTCTTGAAGCTTACTTATAGCGCGTTCAAAATATGATAAAGCATTTTCAATGTCGCCGTTGCTTAAAAGTATGAGTCCTTTGAAAGTCAGGGCCCTGCCGTTTTCCGGGTCTGCTTTGAGTATTTCATCAAATAATTTTAGACTTTCGTCCCTGTCTCCCATGTCGAATAAAAGCCCGGCCAGAAGAAGCCGGGATTTATCGTCTGAAGGATTTTTCCGGATTTTTTCCTTTACTGAAGAGAGCATTCTCATAGCTTCATCTCTTTTATGAGAATAAAAAGGGATAATTCCGGCAAATTCCACAGGATATGAATTAATCCACTGAACCCTGTCGCTGGGACTGACAAGAAACATTTTAACAGGTGGTTTGCCTGGTTCTGCTATTGCCTGTTCACCTATTTTTACGCTTACTTTTCCAAAATCATTAAAAAACTCAACAGTCCCATTCAAAACAGTCAGATAGCTAGAGCCTTTCTCATCAACAACTATATCCCAATCAGTGCCCCTTATGGCGGCGGTTGCAGAAGGAGTTTCAATTTTTAGTCCCTCAGGAACAGATTTTGCCCTGCTCCATATCTCGCCTAGTTTAAGGTATAATACGGTACTTGTTTTTGTTAAGGGTGCTCGCACCTCTTTTATTACCAGAGTGCTGTTTTTATGAATTTTTATCTGTGTCCCATCTATAAACAGTATGTCCAGCTTTCCGAAAGCCCCTGTTTTTAAGGCATCGCCTGAAGTCAGAAACTGTTCTTTGGTAGCGGGGTTCCACTCTTTTTCCATGTTGAACCTGACCAATCCTTCCTGTCGAACATACACTATCTCTGCTTCTTTTTGAATATCAGGACGGCTGACAGCATGCACTGTGAGAGCATTAAAATTAGCCATTAAGACTAAAAATATAAGACAGATCGATATTCTCATACTCCACCTCCCATGGAAATCGGATAAATTGTATTTAAAATAGACCGTTAGGTCGGATATTTCAGGAAAGTATAACCATCTTCACACCGGATTACAATAAAGAAAAGAATGGATTTGAATTTTTTTTTGTAAATATGCTTGATATTTAAGTAATTATTTGATAGTTTCTTATAAATATAATTATGCCTTTGGAGCTGAAATGGAACTTTTTTTAGGGAAATGGACAAAAGAAAAGCTTGATAAGATACTGGCTAAGTCCTCCAGGATTGATGATCCGGGTGAACGCATAGAGTTGCTTTCAAAACTTTTTATGAATGTGAAGTATAAGGACTCAACCCTGATCGGGGATATAAATACCCCTGAGGTGCTTGTAATAAACTTTCAGGAAGTTGACTGTTTTACTTATATTGATTATGTCGAGGCTATGAGGCTGTCAGCTTCTTTTTATGAATTTCAGCTGAATTTAAAAAAAGTAAGATATAAGGAAGGGAGAACCGCTTTCAAAAACAGAAAGCATTTTTTTACAGACTGGCGGGAATTCAATACAGACTTTGTTGTTGACTTCACCAAAAAAATAGGCGGAAAAAAGATCAGGACTGTCACAAAGGTCCTTAACCAGATACAAAAAGGGATATATTTCATTGAGGGCCTTCCGCCAAAAAAACGGGACATCCTTTATATTCCCACAGATGCCATTGATAGCTCAATTACGGATAAACTGATGACCGGGGATTACGCGGGCATATATACAAAGATACAGGGACTGGATGTTTCTCATGTGGGGATTATCATTAAAAAAGGAAAGTCAGTTCACTTAAGGCACGCCTCTTCAGACAAGCAGAACAACAAAGTTGTTGAAGTTGATTTTAAAGAGTACATGTCTGACAAACCCGGATTAGTTGTGCTAAGGCCCAAAATCGTGAAATGATAAAATCCTGCCGAGGGCTTAGTGCTACCTGACAAGTTCAAGTCAATTCTAAAAGTAATCTTAAGTACCCGGATGCTGGTGGCTCTTTTAATGGGTTATGCTTCCGGACTACCTCTTCATCTTACGATAGATGTATTGAAGGCGTGGATGACAATAGAGGGTGTTGATCTAACGGTAATAGGGTTGATAGCGCTTGTTGGCATTCCCTATACTGTAAAATTCCTCTGGGCGCCTGTGCTTGACCGTTTTACACTGCCTTTTCTTGGCAGAAGAAGGGGCTGGCTCCTTGTAGCTCAGACAGCATTGGTAATTTCAATTGCGGGTCTGAGTTTTTCTAATCCTGCTGGTAATCTCTGGATATTGGCCTTTGCAGCTTTCCTGGTGACTTTCTGCAGTGCCTCCCAGGATATTGTTATAGATGCCTATAGAAGAGAAGATCTTTCTGATGAAGAACTTGGGCTTGGTTCCTCACTGTATGTAAATGGATATAGAGTAGGGATGCTTCTTGCATCTGGAGGCGGTCTGATTATGGCAGGCTACGTGGGATTTCCCATGGTTTATCTGATTATGGCAGGATGTATGATACCCGGTATTGTAACTACTTTGCTTGCTAGAGAACCAGTCGTCCCTGAAGGGACTCCGAAGTCAATGAAAGAAGCTGTTTTTAATCCTTTGATAGAGTACTTTAGCAGAAAAAGTGCTCTATTGATGCTAGCGTTTATCCTTTTATATAAAATCGGAGACATCATGGCAAGCGCTATGGCAGTACCTTTTTATCTTGATATCGGCTTTTCAACAAAAGAGATAGGTGCTGTAGTAAAATTGATTGCTTTCTGGGCCACACTAGGCGGCAGTCTGATTGGCGGGATAATAATGCTGCGGCTGGGGATAAACCGCTCTCTTTGGATTTTTGGTTTTCTTCAGGCCGCATCAACTGCAGGGTTTGCTGTGCTGGCCCGCATTGGTTACAGCATTCCGGCATTGACCGCTGTTATTGGTTTTGAAAATCTGAGTAGTGGAATGGGTACTGCTGCATATGTAGCTTTTATGGCCAGTATAACTAATAAAAAATTTACTGCTACTCAATATGCGCTTTTAACAAGCCTTATGGGGGTTCCAAGGGTTATGGCCTCGGCGCCTACAGGATTTTTTGCAAAGCATATGGGGTGGGAGAGTTTTTTTATTTTATGTACTTTAATAGCAATTCCCGGGATGCTGCTTCTGTTTAAGTTTGCGCCCTGGAGGGGGAAAGAGCGGATTAAATAAATTTTTTGGGGTTTTGCCCTGTCCCAGCCTGTCCCGTGTTCCAAGTTATATAGAACTTTACGGGATGGTCTAATCCCGATGCTTCGGGGCTTACGGGAACCCCAAACCCCGAGTTTATTTCTTAATGAAAAATAATCCAGTGTTTAATATGGGGACCAAAATACCGTAATCTGTGATGAGTAATCGGTTTAACAACACAAGGAGAAACTTATTCTTTTCTTATTTTTTTATACGCGTTAATAAGGCCGTTTGTAGAGGAATCATGTGATGTGACAGGCTTGTCGTCGCTAAGTTCGGTAAGTATATTGTTTGCAAGCTGTTTCCCCAACTCAACCCCCCACTGGTCAAAACTGAATATATTCCAGACTACGCCCTGAACAAAGATCTTATGCTCATACATAGCTATAAGGCTGCCCAGTGTTCCGGGGGTTAATTTTTTACACAGTATTGAGTTTGTCGGTCTGTTACCCTTGAATGTTTTAAATGGGGCGAGCTTTTTTATCTCTTCATCGTTTTTGCCCGAAGCCTTCAGTTCTTTAATTACCTCTTCCCGGGTTTTGCCTTTCATTAATGCTTCGGTCTGTGCAAAAAAATTGGAAAGCAGAATATTATGGTGTTCTCCAGCAGGATTGTGGCTTATTGCCGTTGCTATAAAATCACATGGGATAAGCTTTGTCCCCTGATGGATAAGCTGATAAAACGCGTGCTGGCCGTTTGTTCCGGGTTCGCCCCAGATAACAGGGCCGGTCTGATAAGTAACGTTATTTCCATTACGGTCAACATATTTACCATTGCTTTCCATATTGCCCTGCTGAAAATAGGCAGGAAACCTGTGCATGTACTGATCATAGGGAAGGATTGCTTCTGTCTGAGCGCCAAAAAAGGTGTTGTACCATATACCGATGAGAGCTAGTATGACAGGGATATTTTTCTCAAGCGGAGCATCCTTAAAATGGCTGTCCATGGCATGCGCGCCTTCAAGCAGTTCCCTGAAATGCTCAAAGCCGATTGTACAGGCGATGGAAAGTCCTATGGCTGACCACAGGGAATACCTGCCGCCCACCCAGTCCCAGAACCTGAACATATTATCAGGATCAATGCCAAACTCTTTTACCTTTTGCGTATTTGTAGATAATGCAACAAAGTGGTGTTTTATATGTATTTCATCTTTTGCAGATGCCAAAAACCATTTTCTTGCTGTATGGGCATTGGTCATGGTTTCCTGGGTAGTAAAGGTCTTTGATGCTATCATAAATAATGTTGTCTCAGGAGACAGATCTTTAAGAGTCTCAATAATGTGGGTGCTGTCTATGTTAGAGACAAAATGAGTTTTGATATGCGGTTTTTTGTAAGGTCTAAGCGCTTCAGTAACCATTACCGGGCCCAGGTCTGAGCCGCCTATGCCTATATTTACAATGTCACTAACTGGTTTTCCTGTATAACCTTTCCATTCGCCTGAAATGACTTTATCAGAGAAAACCTCTATTTGCTGTAACACTGAATTTACTTCGGGCATTACATCTTTGCCGTCTACACTAACAGGAGTATTTTTCCGGTTTCTGAGCGCTGTATGAAGAACCGCGCGGTTTTCAGTCTCGTTAATTTTATCACCTGAAAACATGCTGGCTATGGAATCCTGTACCTTTGTTTCCCGGGCCAGGTCAAGAAGCAGCTTTAATGTCTCCCTGTTTATGATGTTTTTTGAATAATCAACAAGTATATCTTCAAACCTTATGGAAAAATCCGAAAACCTGTCCTGATCATTCTGAAACATATCACTTATATGCCTGTCTTTCATGACTTTATAATGGTCTTTGAGCTTTTTCCAGGCAGATGTCTGCAGAGGGTCAATTTTATTGAGCATTACTTCCTCCCAGGTGCTTTATTAATCATATATACCTTATTATATGTTCTATACAAATGCAATATGCTTTATAGCAGATGATATGTGTGATTTCCGCTTTCAGGGGATGTGTTATAATTATATTTATTAAGAGCCGGACAGTGAAAACCCATGGATTTTAGTATTTATAATGATATCCTCAGCTATTTTCAGGGCAATATTCTCCTTACCATGGCAGTCATAGCTGTTATTATTGTTTTGGCCTGGAAAGAGCCCAAATTCTTTTTTGGCTCGTTATTTATCGCGTTTCTTCTTATAGGAGTATTTTATTTAATTAGCTATCTTTCTGATACAGGTTATTCTTTTAAGAAGGAGCTGGTTCAGGAGAAAAAATTGCCATTTTATAACGAAAAGAAATAGCCCCTCAGATGGCAAGTAAACTCCCTGACTGGAATTCTGCTTATGTTGTGTCTTAAAAAGACCTGTTAATAATGGTAATAGTATCGCCGCCAGGGATTATGACGCCAGTAAGGGTAATACCATGGCGGATACGGCGGTCCAATATAGTAGTATGTCTCAGTCTCTCCCCAGAGATATATTTCCTTTATTTCAAAGAGAGGATAGATGTAGTCCATTTCCCCAATATTTCCTTTACGAGTCCCTATAAACTCCGCCGCAAGGGTTATCTCCCGTTTTTCCCGGAATATCATGGGGTCTAAAATATCTTTACCTTTGTAGAGCGCTAAAAACCTGCCGCCTGCGGCACGGGAACTTCTAAAATAGCCTCTTGAATCTACAGGGACATAGAGAGCCTCGATAAGGGAACCGTTTTTTATTACTTTTGTATTTGCGATTATCCCGCCAAGAATAAAGAGTCTGCCATTGTTAAGGTCAGGGTTTTCTTTCAGCTCTGACATGCTGAAATTGAAGATGCCTTTCTGTATTAAATCATGTTTTAATACAGGGGCACAGGAAAGCAGAACTACAGAAGCAAGGAATGTAAAATAAAGTTTTTTCATTTTTGTCCGGATATCCTTCAGAAAGTCAGCCGAACTTATAGTGCTTTCTGATATCTTTGCGGATATTCCACCGGCATGACATCCCCTGTGGAAAAGTCACAAGATCCCCCTTGCTGATCTCGACCGGTTCCCCTCCTTCAGGTGTAACGACCACATCGCCTTCAAGTATGTAACATGTCTCTTTGTTGTCATAAGTCCAGGGGAATTCAGATGCCTCTTTAGTCCAGATGGGCCAGCTTAAGATGCCCTGTTTTTTCAGGCTTTCTTCATCAGGGTTATGCTTTATTGTTATCCCGTCCATTTTATCCCTCCAAATGTTTATACAATATTTTAAATATCCTTAAATACTTTGGCAAGTGAATCGCCTGCCACGTGAATTTTCCATTCATTCAGGTAGCCAAATGGTGTTTCAATTACAGTAAAGCCTGACCCGGACAGCCGGTCTTTTGCCTGTTCAATGAACTTACCTGTAAACCCGGGAGGGGCTTTTGAAGTGGAAAGGTGGTTAAATGAGTGAAGCACCACGGTTTTTGTTTTAAATTTTCCAGTAAGCCATTTGATATTTTTAATAAACTTTGTAAAGACATTGTTTTTTCGATTTTCGTCTTCTGCTTCGGCATGGTACAACACAACAACGGCATTTTCAGTTGACTTCTCTATATCATGATCCGGCACATTATCAAGCACCTTCTCATAAGTCTTAAACCAGAAAGACGGGGCATAGAACATGAGGATCTTCATTTTTTGATTGTAGCAAAAAAAGGAGAATTGTTCAGGTTTCCGTAAGGGAACATTAATCTCTAAAGGGACCCATCGTTGAAGATTCAAAAATAATAAATGGAAAATGATTAATGACAACTGAGTTCTGAGCTGAAATAAAAAGGGCGGGATGGCTCGATGTACTTACCAAACTCCCGCCCTAAACAGTTAAAAAATGGTTTTTAGGCTTTTACTCTCTGTCTCCTCAGTCGGTATATAGCCCCGAGTCCTGCAAGCACCATAAAGATTATCATACCCCACTCATTTATCGTGGGCAGAGGCGATGATACCGGCCCGCCAAGTGTTACTATCTGTCCGTCAATTCCTGTATCGTCTCCAAGCGCACCGTCAGCAAGGGTAAGCGTTACTATGTTTGAGCCTGACTGAAATACTGCATTTCCAAAGGTGTACCATTCGCTGCTGCCCGGGTTTCCGGGTGTTAAAGGCCCGTAGTTTCTGTAACGGAAGCCCTGCAGGTTCACTGCTCCGTGGTATATGACATCCACTACTGCAGAGGAACAGGACAGTGTAAGGCCTACAAGTCCGAAATTAAATGTATTGTTTGGATCATCGACCCCTACTCCGGCCTCTGTAAGTGTCTGCGCACTCTGAAACAAACATCCGGGCGAATTTATTACAACGGTTACATAGCCGGATACTGCAGAAGGCAGAGAGATAACAGTTTCCTGGAACCGGTCAGGTATGCCGTCATTATTACCGTCGCCGCTGTTTGGAGCACCGTCTTCAGTAGCTCCGTCCACGATGTCACCGTCATCAAAACGGTATTCAGTCCACCGGGTAAACTCATTTCGCGGTCCTGACAGGGGATAGTCTAACCTCACGTTATCTGAACTGATAACAAGGGACAGAATATCGGGAGTGATTATAATAGCAGGATAGATCAATCTCCACTGGGCTTCATCCCTCAGATCAGTTGCTACAATCAAACTGCTAAAATCTAAACTTACATAATCTATCCCTGCATTACCATACCCGGTATAAGTCTGGAGAATGCGGACCCTATACTCTCCATTAGGATCAGGCAGAAAAGAAGATAAATCAAAGATCCTGGTTTCGTCAGTTGCGGCAAATGCAGAACTGTCCCGCATGACCCAGTCGAGGCCGTCCCATGTATAGACTTCATACGTATTGCCCGGTATATAGTAGCCTTCACTGACAAATATAAAATCTCTCTCTGCAAGGGTCTGAGATGCCGTAGCAAATGAAACAGAGAATTTATCACCCTGAGTCATTGCAAGATAATTGTCATCTGCGGTATTGAGCAGGCCTAAAACGTTTTGACCGTTAAAATCTGCTGAAGTCAGAGCGAGGGGTTTTATATCTACATCAGGCTCCGGCCCGGTTGATAACGCTACGTAATCGATTTCATGATATTTTATATCGTGGGAAATTGAATATAATCTGACTTTTGTGTCTCCGTTTGTATCGGGCAGAAAACCAAACAGATCAAATACTCCTTCAGACCACTCAAACCTCGGTTTTAAACGCCCGATTTCCTGCCAGGTACTGCCGTTTAAGGTCTGTACTAAAATGGCAGGCGGTCCTATAAAAGGCATTTCTGCGCCGGTGCCTGTAATAAAGCCTTTGATTCTCAAGACAACCCTGGCACCCTGAGAAACATCCGCATTTCCAAAATCGACCTCTATAAAGTCCTCGCTATAGGCATTAAAACCGCTGTCGTCCTGAACACTTATCAATGCTGTAACATTACCGCCCAAATTGCTAACAGCAGAAACAGGGGCAATAAGCTCACCAGGCCTGAAGGCAGAAATATTTCCCATATCATCTGTGCCTACTGAAACATCAGAGGCATGATCAACGGCTATAAGCCCGGTAAAGTCGGTCCATGAATTTTCCCTGTCTATTTCGCGGATCTCAAGAGTATAGTTATTGCCCTGCGGCAGGAGAGGCTGCTGAAGAAGATAATAGTCTGTGTATTCTCCCTGAGGATAACGGGCTACTGAATATATATCATTGTCTTTGACATATTCAGATCCATTCCATGGAAAAACCCATGGACATGAACCTCCAGCCATCTCCCATGCTTCAAGTGTTAATATCTGCGCATATGAAGGCACAGGAGCCGATACAGCACTTATTGCAAAGAGTAAAACAGCTATGTACAGCAAAATTCTTTTGCTCATTTCAAACCTCCTAAAATTTAATAAATTCTTATATTATTTTATATGTTAAATATGTTAACACAATTAAACAGATTATATCTATTTAGTAATGCTTATTACGTAATAAAAGGCAATGACTTATCGAAAGACGCTGTGTATATTTTTTCAGGAAGATGTTTTGACTAAAAAGGAGCTTGCCCCGGTAGAAAGCACGGGGATGAAATATTCCTTTATAGTGAACACCGGGTTTAATACGCCTAAGGCATGGGTGAAGGTCTTCTAACGGGGTATACTTATTTTGGCAGAATAAAATTAAAATTATTTCCGTACTGCGTAGCTTCATAACCTGTTACACCGCCGTGTATCTCAATGACATTTTTTACAAAGGCAAGACCATGTCCAGTGCCTGGCTGGTTAGTTACATTAGAGCCGCGGTACTCATCATAGAATATTTTTTCTCTCTCTTCCAGGGGTATATGGGGACCTGTGTTGAAGACATTGTACTTAATGCCGTTTTTGCCGGGACCGAAGAAATCTTTAATAACTTCATAGCCGTATGATATGTATTTTTTTGTTTCACCTGTCTCAATAACTACTTCCTGGGTGTATTTAAGCGCATTTGAAAATAAATTGGCATATACCTGGGCTATCAGTCCAACATCAACAACATTTATGGTTTCTTCATCAGGGATATTGCTTAACCGGTCATCTATTGATATGCCCATTTTGTTAAATTGCTCAATGTACCTTTCCAGTTGAGGCTGGACAACATCCTTTTTCATATTACAGGGCTTTGTGCGTAGTGTCAGACGTCCCTGGTCAAAATGGCTCTTTCTGAACAGTGTTTCAATAAAGAGGCTCATATTTTTATAATGTTTTTCAATATTTTCCAGTTCTCCGGTTAAACCCTGGTTAATATCATCCAGTTCTTTCTCAATATTCTTCATACAGGCCTTGTCACACTGTCCCCGGGCAAATATGTCCATAAAAAGTTTTTCAATTTCCAGATTTTTCATTATCTTAGCCCGCAGATTTTTTAAAAAGAGCTTATACACCATATTGGGGACTATGATGTTATGTTCAATATCAGCAACGAGGGAGAGAATAAACCTGAGGTGCTCGATATTTTTTTTAGCCAGGATTTTGTTATGTATATTGAACCCTATGCGGTTTGCATATTTCTGAAAGAAAAGTTCGTTATGTTCATCCTTGATTTTAACCGGGTACACTATTAAGAGCCCGAGGATATCATCTTTGATTTCAAAAGGAAGGTCAGCGATTAAAGGCTCTTTGCCGCGTATGGTCAATACCAGTCTGTCGTTATCAGTGTAATAAGGGTTTTCACCAGGCAAAATACCATCCGGAGGGGGTGAGTGCAGTTTATAATCCCCTTCTTGAGTCAGTGCCGCGAGTGAAGGCGTTTTATATCTGGGGTCTACGATATAAAGACATGCATCCAGATTAAAAAAACTCTTTGGAATCAGTACACACAGTTTATAAAAATCCTGTATGTTATCAAATTCCTGCGCAAGGTCAAAAAAGGTCTTGAAAGCATTATTTTCAGCCTGGGTAAAATTATAGTTCTGGTAATCACTTTCTTTGGCTTTAATTCGTTCTAAGATATAATCCAGTCTATCCATCCTGGGTATTATTTTACGGGTTTTAGGCTTTATATATCCAACTTTTGGCTGAGTATTGGCTTACGGGCTGTTGAGACGTAGTCTGGGCCCTGCTCCGCAAGGGAGTATTCTCAGAGGCTTTCCAGAGATAAAGCGCAGGGAGGCTTGGAACTTTTCCCAAGGTCTTCAGTTAAAATGTGTATTGCAGGCCGAGTATCCATAGCAGGTCGCTTTTCTTTACGTCTTCAGGCGGATTACTGTTAATTTCAATAATATTAGACAGTTTTAATGCCCAGCCAAATGCCATGGGAGAACTTAAACCGGCTTCATTCCGTAATTGATATTCATCCAAACTTTCAAGTGACGGGTAAATAACAAGATAGTCTGAAAAAATAACAGGCCCTATGATCCTCCATTTTAAATTGCCTGCAAACCGGGCGGCAAGCCATTGGTCGTCCTCACCTTGATCAAGGTCTTCTGAAAAAAACGATATACCTGCTTCAATGCCCAGGGATTTATCAGGGCTGCTCCATATCTGATAGCCGGCTCCGGGGCCGGCCACTGTTCTTAAATTCAGGTTTTTAAACTCATCATTAAGCATCTCCACGCCTGAATAAGCATATGTTTTTTTTGTAAGGAAATAATCATATTTTAAAACACCGTAAGTATTGCGGGCTGATAACGAATCGTTTTCCTCTGAGTAGTTGAAAAGAAAACGCAGGCTGAAACGGTTCCGGCCGGTTTTCATGAAGGCTTCGGCTCCGATAGAAGCACTGGCCCTGTCCGTGTTTCCTGATTGAAGGCTGCTGCCTAAAGTTATGCTCCCTTCCCACTTGTCCGGCGGGGGGTTGATTGATTTTACCCTGTCCCAGTCAACAATGGTTGATTTTCTTTCCTCACTCGATTCAACAATCAGTTGTCCTTTGTCTGCGGTATTAAGTCTGCCCTTCAGTACCTCACCGCCGGACAGATGGACCTCAACAGGCCTATCGGTGGTAATCTTTTTGATTTTTGCAGTCTGGATTTTAATCGGGTCGGAGTAATCTGTTTTCAGGGTTAATCTGCCGTCTTCTATCCTTGCAATTGTTCCTGTTAACGTATCACCGTTTTCAAGCACAATCTGGTCAGCTAAAACTTCTCCAGCGCAGTAAATTGAGAGAAAAAGCAAAGTAAAACATAATGATTTTTTCATTTCTCCAGATATTTCTTGTCGCCCCTTACCCAGCCAAAATAGAGATTTATCCCGCTAATTACGACAGGTCCTGATATGGAATTTACTTTTCCTTTCATTCCAAACAGGGATACAAACCGCTTAAAATCCCTGAGCCATCTATTCAGCCAGCTGAATGAATGTATCAGAATCAGGGCATTTTGCGCGTTGAATTTTTCAGCCTCTATGAGTGCAGCGGCTGTTCTGTCCAGGATCGGGTAGCGAATAGTATCCACATCCATGTTCTCAATCTGCAATTTTTTAAGTAAAAACTGCAATCTTTTCTTTTTGGTGCGGTTGCGGTCTTTTAGCAGGTCAGCTACGGTATCACCAAATGGTTCAGACGCTTTCCCGTCGACCATTATGGAAATCAGCTCATTATTGCCTTTTGCCAGCACAAAAATATCGTTTTGCGGCAGGCGGGTACTGTACACAGGGGATGAGGCTTTATATTCCGGAAGGGCCAGCAGCATTTTTAGGTTTTTAAATAAAGGTATTCCGGATTTCCTGAAGACTTTTTTTACATCTGGAGGAAAATCATTGGTTTCATGCCAGCAGTAGGCTAGAGCTTTTGAAGAATAACCTTTTTTCCACAGCCTGTCCGGTTCGGACAGGAGCCACTTCCAGTCTTCAGGGTTTTTTGTCGGGATAAAGAATTTATTCATATAAATGTTCAGTGATCGGGTTTTTGAGAATAATTACAACACCTGACAATCTAATTTTATAAAAATCATTATTTTATTGCAATTATAATAACAGCGCAATGTCCTCTTTTATCTCTCCCGGTTTTTATATAGTTGTAAAGCAGAGAGTGCGGTATAATAAAATTCATTATGAAATATACCATAGTTTTTATTGTTTTTGTTTTGACAGTTGTCGGTTTACTGTTTGCGCTCTCTATTAAACAGTATCCTCGAATACCGGAGGATGCCAGTCATACGCGAATAACCGATAAAGCGGTCTGTATGGAATGTCACGGCCCTGACGGAGAGCATGCCATGCAGGATTCTCATCCTCCGAAGTATGAATGTTTTAAATGCCACAGGGCAGCAAAATAAACCTGTATGGTTTCTGGCTCTTTATATATCAGGGACTGATCTATTTAAAATTTTCTTTGTTGCTCCTGAAGTTTTTCACCCACAAATTAAAAGGAAAGGCCAATCTTTTGTTTCTTGATTCCTTGTCTATCCCTCTGATCTTTACGCCTGCAAGAGATTTACTGAAAACCTGCCTTTTCCACACAATATCCCCGAGTGCGTAGAGAGACATATAATTGTCATGAAAGTCAAATTTAACCATTATGGGATCATTTGATTTGCCTTCAATTGTATTCGACGCGAAACAGAACCCTTTCCCGGAAAAATTTCTTATTTTCCCGGAGGAATATCCGGTTACTCCCCCTAACAGCATAAACTGCACATCAAGCGGAATACGGAACCTGGAGCTTTTTCTTCTATTAGCCAATTGTTTTGATCCTTATAATGTAGTTAGTATATCAGAACAGATGAGCATGTCAAGAAAGCTGTGTAATCAGTCCCCCTTCTTTGTTTTCACAAAGAAAACAGGGGGACCAGGAAGCAATAAAATGAAAGTTATTTGTACCAGTAACGCACCTGTCCTACATCCAGGTGAACGAAATTATTTTTAGCATAGTAACCAACTCCCCCTGCCTTTAGCTCATATGCAGCTCGTCTTAAGGTCTTGAGCTTGCATCCCGGCAGGCGGATGTCCACAGCCTTACCGTACATATGGAGGCTGTTCTTGGCAACGCCTTTATTATTTCTTCTAAGGCGATAGTTGGTTTTTGCGGATCTGTAACCGGAAATAATGTTAAACGGGCTGGTGCTATGGAGCTTTTCCTGAATGTCAAACAGCAGGTTCAGCAGAGTAGTGTTTATCGGTCTGACGGATCCATTATAGTGATCACGGAATATGTGGTTAAGTTCGGCCAGCGCCTTTGCTATATATTCACCGTCTTTAAAATAGGTAACACGCAGGTTCTCTTTTGTATGGAGGTTATACAGGTTGAGAGTTTTTTCTGTATGGAGGGAATTATTTGTGGAAGCCAGAGACTGAAAAGGGACCATACATGAAGCAGCAGCCACTAATCCCAGCCGGATAAATTCTCTGCGGTTTACTCCCTGTCTGTTATGTCCGGATTTGTTATTTTTATCTGATTCCATAAGTGTGCACCCGTTTTATGTTCATACCCGGAGCATATAAAGCAAAAAAAATACCATCTTGTAACTTATTGATTCTTAAGAAAAATATTATCTGTTTATGCGAAAAATTGTCTAATGTCTGTCAATTTTGACGATTTTAGTCATTCAGGAAATATTGTGCCGGATCCTGACATGACAAACACAACATATCAAATCTGATTAATATTCAGTATCCACTGACAGGAGGAATCTTAAGACAGGTTATATCAAAATCATGGATCGGAAGTCAAGGGGGAAAGTGCTGGGGCAGGCTGCCCACAGATTGTTCACCGTTCATTACTTGCCCGCCAGTTAGTTCTTGCCTGCCAGTCTGTTTGGCATGGTGGCATGGTGGAGGGTTCATTGACAATGACTAATGACTACGAACTATGAACCATCAACCATGAACCGGCTTTATGCCTTAAACAAGGGTTTTCAGAAACTCTTTATACTGCGAGGGCGGATCGATGATTTTCATACCAACACTGCTTGACATGCCGTCAGGCGGGTTTTGATATGCCCATCTTATCTCGCAGTTGAGGGTAATTGTTTCTCCGGAATGGAGCTGGATTTGCAATTCAACCGGCATGCCTGAAGTAAAATCTATCTTTGTATCTGCGGGGGCTGTCTGTATAAAAACACCTTCTTCAGAAACATTCTCTACGTATGTTGCATGACATACATCTATTGAAACACACCGGGCATTCAGTTTTACGCGCAATCTTTTGGAAAGTCTTTTTTCCATAGGTTTTAATCCGTTTAAATTTATATTTAAATTCAGGGGATGAAAAGTTAATTAATACGACCAGGACGTATTAATACACCTTAGGTGTATTATAACAGAGAAGCAGGGCAGGGAATATGCAAGAAAAATATTTAGTTTATCCGGGGTTACATATAATGCAGGAATTACGAGTTAGTGGATAAGCTTTATAAGCAGTTTATGCAGTGAAAATTTTGCGCTGTCATCCATTTTAATAAATTTCAGGCCTACATCATACAGGGGAATAACATTGTCGTTTTCTTTTACGGTCTTTTTTAAAGTGGACCAGACCACTTTGGCTGATGGCGTTACTTTTCCTATATTGCCGGAGCCTATTTTGAGATTATAGATATCATCATTGCTCAGGTTGTGAGAGGTCTCCATGCATATCCCGCCCATACTAATGTTTTTTATCCTCGTTTTTATCTTGACCTGTCCGGACAGAACAGTTTCCGCCCATAATGTGGTACTGCTGTCGAAGCGTTTGTGTGTACGGTTTATCATGGTGATAATATAATACTCCCTTGCGTAATAGTTTACATTTAATAAATAAGCAATTTCAATACCACAAAAAAAACTTAATTTTACCTATAGTTATAATTTTTTATCCTGCTCAATATGTAATCTGTTACTCAGAACTATGAAAGTATTTACATAATTTTTTGGATCCGGCGTTCTGAGCCTGTCATTTGGCGACTATTTATTCTTATATTTTAAGCGGAAAAGCGCTATATGTAAATGATATAATTATAGCTGCCTGTTTATATTAATATATGATAATTGAGGTTCGGTAACTTTATCTGCAAGAACATGTTCTCGCTGTGGTATATTTTAGTATGCCTGCCAACCTGCCGCCGGAATATTATGAAGCTGAAAGAAAGTTTAAGCAGGCAGTAACTCCCCGGGAGAAAGTTGCTGCGCTTGAATCTCTGATCTCAACGGTTCCAAAGCACAAAGGGACAGACAAACTCAGGGCAGATCTGAGGCGAAGGCTCTCTAAGTTACGTGAAGAAAGTTCCAGAAAAAAGAAGTCGGGAGGAGGTGACCTTTATACTGTTGAGAGGCAGGGCGCTGCCCAGTCGGCGCTCGCAGGATTTCCTAATTCCGGAAAATCCTCTCTACTTGGTGTTTTAACGAATGCCCGTCCTGTTATAGCGGATTATCCCGTCTCTACAATTATGCCGCTTTCAGGGATGATGTTTTTTGAGGATGTTCAGCTGCAGATTGTGGATCTGCCTCCTGTAGGCAATGAATCCACTGACGGCTGGGTTTCCTCAATGCTCAGGAACGCGAATGTCCTGATATTTGTCGTTGATCTCTCAGAAGCTCCTGATGTCCAGACAGAACTGCTTATTGAGCAGTTAACCGAGTGGAAACTGCCGATAATCAATAAGTGTGACGGAGCGGATGGGCAGAGGGGCAGGGCGTATAAACCGGTAATTATAGCGGCAAATAAGTCTGATCTGCCGGGCTCGGAAGCAAGGCTGAAAATACTTGAACAAAAGTATGCGCATATGTATAGTGTCACAGCCATTTCTACTAAGGAAAAAAACGGTATTGAGGAGATACGGAGGATGATTTTTGATAATTCCCGTATTGTCAGGGTATATGCTAAAACTCCCGGCAAAAAACCTGACATGCAGACACCATTTGTTCTTCAGGCTGGGTCTGATGTGTTTGCACTTGCAAAGATAATTCATAAGGATTTTATCAAAGATTTCAAGTATGCCTGCATTTGGGGCTCGGCAAAATTCGAAGGACAGAGGGTACAGAAAGATTATGTGCTGTGTGACGGGGATATAGTGGAATATCATTTAAAATGAACAGATCCTTTCTCCTGAGTAAACCCCGTTAGATGCACTTTGCACAGGCCTTAGGCGTACAAGCTTCTAATGGGGTAAAAGGATATATTTGTAATTACCCTGTTTTTTGTGTTACCCTTTTATAATTCTCAAAAATATTGACGGTATGAAAATCAATAACCTGTCAAAAAAGAGGATCTTCCTTTGCCGAATTTGACTCTCGCTTACCCGGTTCACACTTTGGAAAACAAGATGCTTCTTTCCGCAGGCAGTGAACTGAATGACAGTACCATTAATGGCCTTATCTCTTCTAACACGGATAAGCCATATCAGGAGCATTCCCTTCTGCAGTATGATTCAGTTAGAGAAGATCTGCTTAACTTTATAAAACTTCCTCCTTACAACATAATATTTGCTGACAGGAACCAGACCGCGGAGCTCTTTAAACTCATAGAGGGTGTTCAGCTTGCACCGCCTGTTTTAGAGTCGCTCGATTATTTTAAAAAACATGATTTCTATACTTACCGTCACATTCTGGTTGTTCTGATACTGTCGACACTGCTGGCTAAAGACCTAATATCTGACTATCAGGATCAGGTCAGAGAGGTCGCGATCGGCCCTACACATGATATTGGCAAGGCCTGCATACCCACTGATATTTTAAAAAAAACAGATCCCCTTACCCGGACAGAGCTGAATACTCTGGAGCATCACTCGGCTGCAGGCTATGTACTGCTTAGCTATTATCTCCGGGACGCAAAAAACCTTTCAGGAATTGTTGCCAGAGATCATCATGAAAGGAGAGACGGTTCAGGATATCCACGGGGGATTCAGCTTGAAGACACCCTTGTGGAGATTATCTCTGTCAGTGATATTTTTGATGCGCTCATTTCCCCCAGGCCGTATCGGCCTGTCGCATATGACAATCGGACCGCTTTTGAGGAAATCACCGGGATGGCCGAGAGAAAGGAAATAGGCTGGGACATGGTTAAGGCTCTTGTATCCCATGTCCGGAGAGATAAGACTCATTACAGCGAGTGTGAAGTGTCGATCGAGAAAAGGGGAACCCCGCCCCCGGGGAATGTCTACGGAATCATTGATGATCAGGAAGAGAAGAAGTAGTATCTGCTTTCCCAGGTCTTGAGGAGTTCGTCCATCATCAGTCTGATACCTGAGATATCGACTGTTTCAATATCTATCAGGGAATGAATTGCCTTATTAATATCATGAATGTTTTTCTCTATATCCTTATCAGATTCTACAGCCCTGTCACGTACTTTATTTAAATACCTTACAGCCTTATCGCGTTTGCTTTCTTCTCCTCCTGACAATGATAAGCCATTTAAGGCGTTTATAATATCACCCGCTATATCAAGGGCATTTTTATCGACTGTAATGTCCAGAGTTATTTCCTGCAAGAAACTATATACTCCTGCCTCAAGATAACCAGCTTCTGTATGGAGTGTATACGTGCCCGCAATGTCAGACATCAGGGCATAATACAGAATTGATTTTGTCTCATCAGCTTCAAGGTGTATGTCTGTCACCCACGGGTTTTCTGTTATTGATCTGTTAGCAGATCATAAAGTTTGATTTCCGGAGGATAGGTCTCTATAATCCTGAGGTCAAAAGCACTTCCAAGACTTGTTATGCTTATCTCAACAGGTATTAATTGACCGGGATAAAATGTAGCTGCATCTGAAGAATTATGAACATATGATATTGACCTGTTTATCAGATCTGATACCTGAGCATAGTTTTCGTCATTCAGTGTAAGGCCCAGATCAAATGCAAAATAAACAGCCTTGCCTTCGCCATATTCATTTAAAACAATGGCGGGATATTCTTTATCCTCGTCATCGTTATCATTATTATCATCTTCATCATCACTGTCTCCATCCTCGTTATCTCCGTCATCATTATCTTTGCTATCAGCACTCTTACTGCCCATTAACAGTCCTGCTATTACTGTATCCTGTCCGGCCTCAACCTTTGCTGCTTTGCCAATGGTATCAAGCAGTCCTGCTTCTGAGACAGGGCTGTCAAAAAGTTCTACCTCTTGTTCATTTCCTGACAGATGTCCTTTAAACCTGATACCAAAGATGGAATTATAGTGTTCATCTTCTTCGTGATCATCTCCATGTTTTAGCCAGAGCGATGATACAATACCTTTTCCTGAGTAAACCTGCTCTCTGAGTTCATCTCCCAAATGGTCTTCAAGCGTATAGTGTTTGCCGAGGATCAGGAAGTCAGTATAGTACGGATTCCTGAGCTCTTCCTGAAATTCCTTTTTACCATAGACAATATAATAATCTGATACAGCCGTGCCAAGTATTGTCTCAAGCAGGTCAAGCCTGATGCACTCTTTATCATCTTCATCGTTACCGTCCCCGTTATCGCTGTCGCCATTATCATCATTGTCATTTTCACCACTTCTACTGCTTTCTGCGTCATGATCACGGTCATGGTCTTCATCGTGGTCTTTGTCTTTGCATTTTTTATTTACCCACACAAGCAGGTTTGAAACATCAGGGATTGTCTTTGTAATTTCTATGCCGGGCTTTACTTCAAAAACAGCGCTGGCCAGTGTTTGAACAGGCATTACATCAGTAGATGCCTGAAGAATCGCCAGATAAGTTTTCGGCATAAGGGGCAGGGTAGATGCTGTAAAATTACCTGTAAAAGTGGTATTCATAGGCAGAGAGACAGTATTTTCAAAGGTATTTTTGGTTTCGAGTGTTTCAGGGTCAACAATAAGTACAGTGATATCAAGGCCGGGGATATCCTCGTTGCCTGTATTTGTAATTGTATAGGTTAAGACCTGGTCCTGCCCCTGATATACAGGATTTAGCGATACAGCTATGTCACCGGTCAGTCCTTCGCCTGTGTCATTTGTGCCGAGGATGTCAAAGGCCGCTGTTGATGCGCTTAGAACTGACGGATTTCCCATAATCTCAAGACTGACACCATAAGCGCCTTCCGGATTCTGAGCTGTATTCCAGTATGTTTTAAACTCTACAAGCTGGCCCGGCAGAAGTATTGGTATTGCCCTTGACTCTGTATAAAGAATATCTCCCTGATTATTGGTAACTGATATATTTGCCAGCAGGTTTTCAAATATATAGTTCGGGCTTGTGCCTGTAATCTGAGATGTAATGGTTACATCCTGATTTGCCGGGTAAGATATCTTATCCGCGGTTACTTTTGAAGCGATACTCTTAACCGGAGTGATGCTTATGGAAGTAAATGCTTTTGCTGTTATATTGCCTTCCTCGCTAAAATGGGTATAAACCCTGTAACTGCCGGCAAGAATACTGTTTGTGTTCCATGTAAAGTTTATAACCCTGTTTTCATCAGGCCCGAGTGTCAGTGCGTAATCGGTTGTAACAACAGAGGCTACGTTATCACCAAGGTCTGTGATTTTTACTTCAAGTGTTCCAGTGCGGGCTGAACTTAATAGATTTCCTATGGATACAGTTATCTGCACATCTTCATTTGCACTGTATTCTGATTTATCAGTTGAGACTGCCAGGGAAATTCCTGACGGACCGATTACAAGTGAATCCCACGCCATGTTGTTTGTCTCAGAGACTTCATCTATCGTATTATTCGGGTCAATGCTTATATAGAAGCTGTGACTGCCTGAAAAGCCGACTGTATCAATATCAAAGTCCAGAGTGATCTCATCGCCAAACTGAATTATCTGAGGAATGGTCTTTTGCGCAAGCACTGTTCCGCCTGAAGACGGATCTCCGTCATACAAATAAACCTCGATCCCTGCTGTTACAGTCCCGAAATTATGGATAACTGCACTCAATGTCAGGGGGTCTCCTTCCTCCGGCTGTAAATTTGAAAACACAATATCAGAAGACGTTACAACAAGATCAGGTTTTGAAGGCGGCACAACATCTAATGAAATAAGCGAGGTGTTGTTGTTTTCATTAGATTCAGGTATTACGTTCTCGAGGTCTACAGCAACATGTATATAGTTTCTTCCTGATTGCCCGAATGTATTCCATGGTATTTCAGCAAGAGCATTTGCGCCTGAGTCAATAAAAGATTTTGTTATTGTTCCTATGAGTTCTCCATTTCCAAGCGGGTCTCCGTCAAAGAATGATATCTCTACATTAGAGGCGCCAATGGCTCCGATATTATGGATTATCGCGGCTATCACAGCGGGCTGTCCCTCTATGCTGTCAGGAGGAATTATAGTAATATCTGCCTGAGACACTGACAAATCAGCCAAATCCTCTTCAGGCGGAGGCCCGACAACCGCGCCTATATTTATATTTGTAAAAGCAGTATTATTGTCTTCTCTGCACTCGTTAAAAATGTTTGCCTCATCTGCCACTGCATAGATGTCATGGTCTCCGGATGAAGGGGTATTCCATAGAACCGATACATCCTCATAATCTCCTTTTTCAAGATCCAAAGAGGTTTGAACTGTTCCTATCAGCAGGCCGCCAAGCTGAGGGTCTCCGTCATAAAAGGAAACATCTACACCCGAAGCACGGCTGACAGCTCCTCCGTTTCCGATTCTTGCCGACATTTCAACTGATGTTGGAAAATTTGTCTGGTCAGCGGTTATGTATGATACAGTTATATCTGAAGTGCCGAATACCTCATCAGGAAGCAGGGCATTGCACCTGTAATTGTTGTAAGTCTCCCAGTTGTTTTCCTCATGCCTTGGGATTGTGCCGTCATCATTAACATTTGTTATATGATATGTGTGCTGATTCCAGATCTTTCTTGTGTTTACCCAGTTGTCATCAGCGTCTTCAAAAACACGGATGCCGTGGAAGCCTGTAAACCGTGGATCATAGTCATTTGCAGCTACTATGATTTCTGCCCGGTTATCATTATCTATATCAGCTATGACCGGGTATTCAATTGCAGTGGCTGTAGAATTTGGTGTTGAAAAGAGAATCTGACCGGTAGAGCCTTTATAAATCCTCAGATACAGCTCATCATTATACACAACCTCTACCTGTCCGTCTCCGTCAAAATCAAACACTGATGAGCCAGTAACACCCGAGCTGATGTCCTGCGTAACGCTCTGCCATAGTATTGAGCCGTCTGTATCAAATACTATGTAACGGAGGCGTCCTGCAACACCTATTTCAGGCTGACCGTCTCCGTCAAAGTCAGCTATAGTCGGAGGGCCGCCCCGTCCGCCTTCCGGGAGATACACAGGCCCCCATATTATTTCACCTGTATGTTCAAACAGATATACCTTGGCTCGGCTTACAAAAACAATTTCCGGATAAGGATCATCATCAAAATTTCCTACAGCATCAAATCCATCCGACATTCTCCAATGCCACCATAAAATAGTCCCGTCATTTTTATAAGCGGTATTACCGGCCACTACCTCCTGAAAACCATCAAGGTCTATGTCAGCGGTAAGAGGAAGGCGGCCAAAGTAATTATTGCCTTCGCCTGCGCCGCCGCGCCATCTTTCAGTGCCGTCATTATTAAAGACATAATCTCCGGATATTATTTCCGGTATACCGTCAGAATCTATATCAGCGATAACCGGAGCGCTCCAGTTTCCGAATCCTTCATTAGATTCCCATTTAAACGTGCCGTCATGCTCAAACGCTATCATGCCCCTGTTAGGTTTATAACCGATTATTTCTACTATCCCGTCACCGTCTATATCTCCAACCGCGAGCATGGATGTCCAGACTATGCCGTAATCAAGGTTTGTTATTGTAAACAGCTCTGCCCCATTATCCCCGCTTACTGCTCTTATAACTCCCGGAGCATTGCCTGTATAATCACCGGGTTCAGCAGAGATAAAGATTACATCAGGTATGTCCAGCTCATTAATAAGTCCGTCATTATTGTCATCTGTAAGACTTGCCACTACAGGCGATGATGCTACCTGATCATATGTGGGCAGTACATTGCTCCCTGTCCATGTCCATTTTTCCACAGGGTTGAATGTGCCAACAGGCGGTATGTATTCACATTCCTGGCCAGTGTGCCTCATGTTATTTGTCTCATCTGTTTCGTTGATTGCATTAGCGCTGTCAACAAACGCGTAAATAAGATTATCCCTGAAAAGCACGTTTCCTGTTACAGCTAAAGTAACTGTATCTAATGCTCCGGGGATAAGGTTTCCTGTATAGGCTGATTCTGTAATAACATTGTCTGTGCCCGAGTCAAATGCCTGGTTCCGGTTTATGTCTTCAAACACTGTTATGGTAAAGGCTAGGACTGAATCCTGATTACCTTTATTTTCAATTGTTACATTTAATGAGCCGGATATATCTAATGTCTGATTATCAGTTAAAAGGTTTGCTGTGTCTATTTCTGAAACTGTCAGGTCAGGCCCCTGAGGGTCTGATATTGCTACAGACACATAAGCTTTGTTATTAAATTCATCGAGTTCATATATGTCATTATGAGGATCAGCATTTACATAAACATCATAAGTGCCAGTAAACCCTGTTGTATCCCATGTTGTTACTACATTGACAGTTTCACCAATAGCTATAAAAGATATGGTTTCAGTGGCTATTATTAATGAACCCCCTTGTTCCGGGTCTCCAAGGCTGAATTCAACAGGGACATTGCCTGCGTCTTCAACTCCTGTATTGCTTATATTTGCCGATATAGTTACTGTGTCACCTGTTACAGGCGATTGAGGCACAATGTTTATGCCTGATGAGAGCAATGTAAAATCAGGGCCTGTTCCCTGAACAGCTACTGTTAAAATCCTGAATGCTTTGTTGTTTGTCTCGTTTGATTCTGAGATAGCATTACCAGGGTCGACCTTTACATATATCTCATTGTCTCCTGCATGAGCAGTGCTGTCCCATGCCTGAATTACAGGTACTCCTGACCTTGCCGGGATTGAAGGGATAAAGATGACAGTACCAGGTCTTATTTCAGTGCCTCCCAGGTCAGGGTTTCCAAGATAGTATTTTACAAATATATTTGTAACCTCAATCTCGCTTTCATTAAATATATGTGCTGTTATATCTACTGTTTCTCCATCTACCGGATGCAAAGGGCTGAAGAAAATTCCATTACTAAGCACTGATAAATCCTGCCATCCTGTTCCGACCTGTAGAGGGACTGTAACATCATTGTTATCCTCGTTTGACTCAATAATGGAATTATTTATGTCAACAGATATATGGATTTCGCGCAGTCCGGCAGTAAAAGTGGTATTTAATATAAAGGTTTCTTCAGCGCCTGCAGATATAACAGGGAAAGTTATACTACCAAGAAGCAGTGCTCCGGCTGAAGGATCACCGTCATAAATATGCACGGTTACATTGCCTGCGGCTGTTTCTCCTTTGTTTCTGACAGTCGCAGAGATTGTTACGTTTTCACCGGGCAAGGGCGGCAGAGGAGCAAGAGTTACATCACCGTGTGTAATGCTCAGGTCAGGCAGTGTTGCAGTTGTAAGGTTTTTTGAAGCAGAGTTGTCTGATTCATCAAGTTCATCTATTGAGTTCAGAGGGTCTATAAAAACATATATTATTTGTGCTGATGCGATCGGGATTGTCCAGTTAATGTCAGCCTGTGCGCTTCCAAATGCAGGGACTGAAGCAATTGTTGCTTCACCTATTAAAACACCGTTTAATGCCGGGGCTCCGTCATAGAAACTTACTAAAACATTCTCAGCTTGTGAAGTACCCGTATTGAGGACTGTTGCTGAAACTGTTATTGTATCGCCTACAGTCGGCGCAGGGTCTGAGAATATAATGTCATTTGATGAAACTGTGAGGTTTGGTTTTACACTGGCTAATGCACGGAGGGCTAAGGCAGTTGAATAAGGGTCATCATCCCATGAGCCGTTTACAAGCTGAGTGTTAAGCAGATAATCAATTGCCGGCCGAGATATAGAGGAAATGTCAGCGTTGCTTACAACTAAAGCATCAAAAGCGAGCGCTGTTTCATAGACTGTTGATGCTGAATCAGATATTCCGCCATCCGGGTTTTTTTTTGAGATAAGAAAAGATACTGCGCTGTCTATTGAGCTTTGAACATTGAACAATGAACTATGAACGGTGAACGTTTTTAATACCAATGCAGTCATATATACATTAGATCCCGAGCTTGCCTGTCCCGAGCTTGTCGAGGGGAAGCCCCATCCTCCATCAGGGTTTTGATTGATTATCAGGTATCCAATTGCATTACTGATAGTGTCAATGTCAGGGTGGTTGATAGCTTTGAGGGCTTGAAGGGCAAGAGTTGTGTCAAGGATATTTACTTTATAATCATCGTACCCTCCCCATGCGAGTTCCAGTTCGTCAAGATACGAAAGAAGTACATCTATATCAGTGCCTCCAACCAAAAAGGCATAAATCCTTCTGGATAAATAATCAGTTGTTTCTAAATTCTGATTTTGAAGCCATGCAATTGCATCTGTATAGTTCAGGGATGAGGTTTCATTTAAGATCTGAAATGTTTCTAATACTTCTCTTGTTGCTGGCAAAATATCAGTAGTATTTGAATCCCATGAACCGTCAGGGTTTTGAGTGGTAGAAAGATAATTTAGACCGTTTGTGATTTCAGGCGTTTGGGCGAAAGCATTTGTTATTAATAACATAAAAACAATTAGATATAACTTCATGCTCAAGCGTTTCATAAAACCCTTTCAATTACAAGTAATACTCAATTTATAATTCTGCACATTATAGCTTTAATTTCCCTTAGATGTTCTTTTGAATATCCCAAAGGACTCGGGGTAATTTCTCAGTCTCTTAAACTTATAAATATAAATAATAGCTATAAAAATCATCATTATTTCTATTATTAAACAAAGACTTAAAAAATAATTTGTTTCAAATCCGAGCATATTTGCAACAATACTCGAAAATTTAATTCGGAAGAATTCCATAAAAATGACGATACATTTAATGATAAAAGCCGTAATCCAATAGCGATGCAAATAAGATAGACCTAAAATAATATATACAATTAGCATGTTTATAGAGATTGCATTAAATCCGTAATTAATCATTCCAAAAAATTTAAAAGTAAAATTTTCCCAATCTTTGACATAGTTAGGCATGAAAAAAATAGAAGTAAAAGCTATTAATTCTATGAAAGTAACCATTAAAATGAAATTAATAAATTTTTTATCAGATAACATCTCTAACTCCTTTACTTTTTCAGCAGAAGTAATAAGATATCTATTCTGCGCATTTCCATCCAGTGTCTGCTAATACAAAAATTCCTCCAATAGTTAACATGGTAAAAATTACAAACCCTACATAAACAACACCAACCCAAGCAGTCGTTTTAGCTATTTTAACAGCTTTTATCATCACCCCTACATTCGCTAGAATTCCCGCAACTGTAAATGTATGTATCGCCATGCATTTCCAATAATCATCTAAAAATAAACCAGTAATTGTCAGATACTCTGACATTGCATCTTTTAACCCTTTTAATGAATGGTTAAGTATTAAATTAAAGAGCATCATTTTTAATTCTTCTATTACCCTAACGTCAGCCCCACTCATCCCTCCAGCAATCATATATGCCCCTGCGCCGGTGGTGGGATCAACAGAAATATATCCATGGCCTGTCCAGCCATTATAGGAGATATCTGACTTTGAGACCGTCACTTCCATACCGGCATTTACAGAATTCCTGATGTCGGTAATTGTTTCAGAGTCAATCTGAAGTTGAGGAAGGATGGAATCAATATTTGATTGGTTTATGGTATAAACTGGGATTCCTTGATCGTTAGCTATTTTCAAAGCTTTTACTGCTGAAATTCCATTAGCTGGATATTCAGGAGTTGAGAATAATCGTTCAGGCACTGAATGCTCTAATACTGAGCCATTAGTTCCTGAAGACAAGAGAAATTGTTTAGGCTTTTCTACATCTCCATTTAAAGTCTTCACCATAGTCATTATCCGGTCAACATCCATAGCCAATCCACCAGAACTCACTGACATGGGTATTCCCCATAGAGAATATACCGACAACTCGTGAGAGAAATGTGCCTCAGATGGAAGCCTGATAGCTAAAACTCC
>VAPC010484746.1_pt1 | contig 30098 bp, 29 predicted proteins | sample 3395121 | NCBI WGS metagenome assembly VAPC01 (sample SAMN08290434, study PRJNA428436) | hydrothermal vent metagenome | isolation source: Deep-sea hydrothermal vent chimney | place: Indian Ocean: Southwest Indian Ridge | depth 1711 m m
AGCTTGGTAGAGCACCAGGCTCATAACCTGTATATCTGGACATTTCGTTCGGATAGGGGAACGGTCAGGGGTTCAACTCCCCTCGGGCCCACCATTCTATCTTCTATTAGTACGTTTAACATTTCTTCAGACGTGTGATGGAAACCAATGCATCAAAATAATATAGAATTCAAACTTTCGAAATCTGGTCGAAATTAATTGTCTAATCAGATGCGATAAAGAAACCTTTGAGAAGTTCCAAAAAAACATTGTTGCTCATTTCTCAATCAACAATCCGTGACGTTTAAGTTACAAGAAAATGGGTTGCTGATTCGTTTATTAATTTCAGTACAATATTGAACCAATGAAGCCTTCATCCAAAGCATGATTTTACATTTCAAGTGCTACTAGAAATCATGCTCCTCGCGAACAATCGATGATTATCGGAGACGTCTAAACAGATTTAAATCAGGTAAATCTACACCTCCAATCGAGTGGAGTTTCGTGTCAAAGAAACGTTTGATACATGCAGTTCATGAAAGAGACCTAGATGAATTCCTGGAGAATGCAGGTATTCTAGTTGACTTGGAAGATAATCGTCTGACTTGTGCCAGATGTGGGGTGAAGATAGACCGGGACAATATTTCACGATTCGTTTTCCAAGAAAATAGGGTTCTGATTTTCTGTATACAACCACATTGTTTAGAACTGGAGGGTGTGAAAAATAATTCAGATTGAGATATTGATTGATATTTATAATTTAATTGCTTTTCTAGCTCCAATTCTAACCTTTATTTCAATCTTGGCTTTATGGTTCAAGAGCCCTAGATTTCGCTTATGGCTGCTATCCTTATCAAAACGATTTGATAAACCTCGTATTGGTGAGCAATGTGCCATTTTCATGGAGCCGAGAATAAAAGCTCTCAATACAGAGAATACTGAGGCCTTCTTACCTCTTGTGAAGCTTGAGTTCACGAAGGGTCCCTTTGAAAAAACAGAACTTGACCCAGATGATAATGTGGTAATTGTGCTTAGGGATAGCAAGAATGAAGCTGAGAATCTCCTTAGAATTGCTGAGAGATATGTAAGCAAAGGAGTAATGCCAAGGGGACGAAGACTGGTAAATGATATTATTAAGCGTGCTGTCGACGTGACCCTCATTTTCAGGCTACTTTCAAAAATTGATGAATCACTGCGTTTATGGGACGAAAGACACTATCAACCTTGTCTAGATAATCCTGAGATGAGAGAAACTCTAGAGAAAGTTCATTTCATTGATATACATGGGGGATATCTCACGAGAATGTTCCTTCCACAGCTTGAACTCATCTCACTTCGAGAGGGGCCCACAATAAACCCTGCCCTGGTTGATGAGGCAGAAGCTTGGTTACAAAACCTCCATGCACTCTCTCTCAAACACCATGATGATCCTGAAATCTTCAAGAAAGACCTTGGAGAATTAACTTTCGTTCAAGACAATTTTGGTGTTCAAGTTGTAAATGTAGCTGCGACTAGGTTAATTGAAATATCTGGCATTGAGAGACACAAACGGCGAGTCTTAATGGCGCTTGCGAATCCATCTATAGATTTTGTTTACATCGTTGCTTGGGGTGAAACTAATTGTTTTCATGGCGTGAGATTAGTTGGAGAAACCTATCTTGATTCAAGAATATCAGAGATATGGGCAACATTTTATCGAACACGTTCACATGGGAAAGAATTTCGTCCGATAGTTCTTGTGAGGTATAATAAAGGCCCTCGTGAAAATCAGGAGAAGAAGAAAAAGACATTCAATGTGTTTCAGAAAAGAGTTCGTAAAGAGCTGAAAAAAGTACGAGTCACTCCTGAACGCTTGATTGCATGGATTGAAGAAGATGGAGAGTTATACCTAGGTGAGAAGTGTCAACTTTCGAGAGATGATGCATTTGAAATAGCTAAGACAATGAATAACGGAGATATGACTATGGATGTTCTACCCTACCTATTCGAGAATGAAGATCTCAATTTGAGATATAAAGAATTGCTACGAGAGAATAATACTGAAACACTTTCTAACAAGGACAAGATCATATACAGAATTCATGCACTCCTTGAAGAAGATGATTCAAAAATTCTCCCGTTCTTAGATCCTAAGGTGTTCATGACTCGGAAGAAACAGAGAACTTGACTACATCATATTGATGTATTGATTATCAAGATTTGTACTTCCGAAGTTTCTAGTTATTAATTCTGAAATTCATGTAGGAGTGTGGGTTTCTTTCTAAGTCGTTCCCCTTCTTCCCTTTGAAATCAGAAGCTCACTAACAGATTTCCTGAGCTACCCTTGAGTCACCATGAGATTCTCATAGTGATGAGTCAAGTCATTGGTGTTTCTTACAAAATTCATGATATCTCTCAGAAAATACTCTAATCCACGCAGGAAGAACAACCATAACCATTACAAAATCTGCTGAAGCGTCTGATGTTTCCCAAGAGAATTCATGTGTGCCATCGCGCCGGGCCCACCAATTTCCTTCAAATTCTGCGCAAAATGGTAAGCGGAACACACATGTTTGCAACTGTTTCTATGTCAACTTGCAATGAATTCCGAATTGCCAGACAAGTTGATCAGCAAATCATTGACAAAACAGTACTCAAGCAGCTGGAAGATGCTTGAAGCCTCAATAGCTTCAGTCACTGATGAAAATTGGCACAGCGGTGTGGGCAAATGGTTCTTTTCACTGACTGCTTACCACGTGATTGAAACCCCCCAGTTCTACATGGATAGTGATCCAGATGCAATGAAATGGGGAGGACATGCGGGAATTGAATGGGAAAATGGCATTGACATCAAGAATGACGTTCTGCCAAAGCTCACAAAGGACCTCGTAAAGTCGTATCTAATAGAAACAAGGGAGAAACTGACCAGCTTATTCCGCTCCATGACCAATCAGGATCTCCAGAAGACAGACGGGTTTCATTGGTTTGATTCGATATTTGAGAAAATGGTGTATCTTTTGCGTCACAATATGCACCACATTGGAGAACTCAGTAGGACTCTGAGAGATTGGGACTGTGAACCTGTCAAGTGGAGCTGATCGTGAAGACTTTTGCATCCTCAACATGATTCTTATTCTTGGAACACGTGTTCCAAACTTTTACTCAGTCTCAGAGCAGCTTGCTTAAGAGTGGGAGAGAAACCAGATTCTACAATGCAACTCTTCAGTGATACGATAGTTCTTGGTTTTGCTGCAAGTGCCTTGGCAGGAATTGCTACAGGTGTGGGTGCGCTACCAATCTTGATCAAGCGTGATTTTAGCCGAAGAACTCTGGATATCATGTTGGGTTTCGCTGCAGGAGTAATGCTTGCTGCCTCGTCATTCAGTCTCCTCGTACCAGCACTCGAAGATCCCATTGTGAATGATTGGACAGATATATTGACAGTGGTTGTGTTTGGTTTCGCTCTGGGAGGGATCTTTGTTCATCTAGCTGACAAGTATATCCCTCACACACACTTCGGAAAAGGTGCTGAAGGGCCTTCGTCAAATCTGACTAGAGTGTGGCTTCTCATATTAGCTATCACAATTCACAATTTACCTGAAGGGTTGGCTGTGGGGGTTTCATTTGGTTTGGAGGACCCATTGACCGGAATCTCGGTTGCAGTGGCAATAGCGTTACAGAATATGCCTGAGGGGTTAGCAGTGGCCGCACTCTTGGTCAGAGAAGGATATCCAAGAGGTCGGGCTGTACTGTTTGCTCTAGCAACAGGATTGGTTGAACCTATTGGGGGTCTTATTGGGGTTTCAGTAGTTTCAGTTGCTGCGTTTCTACTACCATATGGACTGGCATTTGCAGCTGGTGCAATGATCTTCGTTGTGGGAGATGAGATGATTCCTGAGAGTCATTCAAGTGGAAATGAGCGCGTAGCTACATGGGGGATTATGATTGGGTTTGCAATCATGATGACGTTAGATAACATTTTTACATTCTTGTTTGGCGGTTGATATAATTTGAAGAATCGATACATCGGCATTCTACTATTGGTTGGATTGATTTGCGGTTTCCCTCTACAGGTCGCTGGACAGGGTTCTCTCACTTTGTCATTAGATCGCAATGTTGGGATGGCCTTAGGGAGTATCATACAAGGAACATTCACACTAAGGGGAAGCGGTCCTGAAAACGTACAAAATCTGACTGTATACTTCAATGGAGATGAAGTCCACTTTGTCACCGGGAACAGCATTGCCTGGCAATTCAACACTGCTGATTATCCAGGAGGGTTGTGTACAACTACCAAAAAGTTGGACATTCTTGGACATTTTATTATCGGTGCTTATATAATCCGGATAGAACAGTAAGGTGCAGAGTCGATCTAGGATAAGAACCAAGTCCACAAGAACCCACTCTGCAGTCGCCGTGAGTTGCACGGGGACTTAAAATGCCTGTTGGAGAGGCCGTTAGACGTCAAAGGTCATGTGCCTGTGATGCAGCCTCGATGAATCAGGAACCGAACATCGATCATGGAATGTGATGTCCAAGTCTGTATAAGTTTCGGGCAACGGTCTACAAACATCACTTTGTTTGGTGTGGATGATGTTGGTGCTAGATACTATGCGACTAGTCAAGTCACGTTCATTGGTGGCGTAGTAAGCAACCTCATCACTATAGGAGTAATAGCCCTGGTCGCGGTTGTAGTACTTGTCAAGTATGGATCTCGGCTCCTTGGTCTGAGAAAAGCTAAACCTAGACCCAGATAGAGTGACACGAGAATCTACCTCGATGTAACAGGCAAACTGGGTCAACAGGAAAGCCCAGCTCCTCCAGCCAGTCCAGATCTCTAAAAACTATTGCTTGCTCCGACCTCTGTGTGTCGAGGCAATGCTCTTCTTTTTGCATCTGGGAATTTTTATATTCAGGTTATGTCAATGAGTTGGTGGTATTGTTTGCCAAGCCTGTTGTCAAATTAGCTGAGGTGGGAATAGTGAGAAGGTCTTCTCTTTCAATCATTTTACTGTTCACTTGTTTCTACATTATCGGAGTGGTTGTTGCTGATACTTCGGTGAATGAACTGCTTCAGCCAGGTGATTCAGTCTCTTTCAATGGACTTGTTGGTCAGGGTAATAGAATACGTCTGGATCTTGAATCAACTGGTACACCCCTTGATTACTTCATTCTCACACCTGAAGAGTTCACAAAATGGGAAAATGAACAGACCTTTGCTGAAATACAAGGAGGTCATATACTCATCAATTCAAGTACACCTATTATCACTGATGTACTAAATGCTGGGAGATACTATGTTGTACTAGAGAATAGTAACTCGTTTATAAGAGGAAGAGTGACAGGCTCCATCTCGTTTGATTATGAACTGATTATTTCAACGACTCCGAGTAACTCTGAACCCATCGTACCATTCTTTCCTAACCCCCTTGTGTTGGTTAGTGTTGCTAGTATTGGTATTGTCATTATTATTACCGCAGTCTATTTCAAACGAAAACCCAGCAGTCTACAAGATAAAGAGATAATCGTAGAACCCATAACTCCAAGTTTTTCAGCTGTGGAAACAACGCCATTCTATCTCAGGGGACCGAGATCACCAGCAATGTTGGTTGTTTTTTCATTTGGCTTATTGAACGTAGCATCCGGGTTAATGTTCTATTCTCTCTTTCAGGAAACATTGGGGATTGTTTTCCTATTAGGGGGTTTACTAATCTGTTCACATATTTTCACAACTCCGGGTGGTGAATTTATTATCTATGGACATCTCATGGGATTAGCAATAACGATTGTTTGGTTATTCGCGAATTTTCCATCGGCTGAGATTCAATTTGTATTTCTCAGAATCTTTGGTATGACACTTGGTCTGGTATCATCAATGATTTTAATTCTCAGAAATTGGGTAGGACCATTCCAATCGTTGGATGACCAATTAGTAATTACCACAGGGGAGATGACCAAGGCCTCAGGATCATTTAGTGGGTCAGAAGGTGGACGTTTGAAGTGTCCGTTCTGCAGTTCAACGTACCGTTATTCAGCAAGCCACGTCCTAACGGATGGATCAATTAGATGTCAAAATTGTATGAAGCAATTCAACATCTAAACACGATCAAGAAGTCGGGGATCCTTTTCCTAGGTGCTTTATAAATCCCGTCAGCATAAACTCTCAGTGTCGGGGCAACGCTTTCTTTTTATGATGTCGTGACGTAGTAGGCATTTCTATATTAGATAATAATCGAGGGAATTGATATGCCAGATCCTATGTTCATTCTCTTTGTCGAGAGTCAGGAAAGAAGTCGTGAATTCTACCGTTCAGTGCTCCAATTGGAGCCATCAATAGATGTAGATGGAATGACTATGTTCAATATCACTGATTCATTCTCTTTTGGGCTTATGCCTGAACTTAATATCTCAAGAATACTTGGTACTGAGGTTCCTAATCCCTCGCAGGGTAATGGAATTCCTCGTTGCGAAGTGTACCTCTTTGTAGATGATCCGAATAAACGTCTGGAAATCCTTGTTTCTGCTGGTGGTAAGAGGATCAGTGAAATGACTGAACGATCTTGGGGCGATGATGTTGCATATGGTTTGGATCCTGATGGACATGTTATCGCTCTGGCTAAATTGAAAGAAGCATGATGGCACGATTGATTTAAGAATAGCTTCATCGATATTACAGATAGGTGGGTGTAGTGAAACAAGGCATGCAAATTCTATCTATCTTGACACTCCTATTGTTGAGTGTGTCATTGCCCGATGATTTGAGCCATATCTACGTCGAACAGTTTACCGATGACATCGAATTAGGGATTGATATCTTAACTTATCTTGGTGGAGATGATGACGACAGAAAATCTTCTATTGCCGTTGACAACGAAGACAATATCTACATCACTGGATACACTAATTCATCAGATTTTCCTGTTTTGAATCCCTATGATGATACACTGGATTCTATCGATGCATTTGTTGCAAAATTCTCATCTTCAGGAGAACTCATCTATTCAACTTTAATCGGTGGTTCTAGTACGGATTGGCCTTCTGCAATCAAGGTTGATGAATTGGGGAATGTGTACATTGCGGGGAAGACATATTCGCAGGATTTTCCGATTGTCAATGCCTATGATTCATCAATTGAACCAGGCAATCCACCTTTCACATACGGGCAAGAAGCATTCATTCTAAAACTAAATTCGACAGGAAATGGTATTATCTTTTCTTCATATTTAGGAGGTTCTGACGCAGATGAGATTACAGATTTAGCTATTGATCTGGAAAAGAACATTTACGTTGTGGGTTACACCGAGTCACCTGATTTTCCAATTACTCAAAATGCTTTCGACAAAAGTTTTGAGCACATCACAGAAGGTTTTGTGACAAAATTGAGTAGCAGTGGTCAATCCTTACTCTATTCAAGTTTTGTAGGTGGTGATAAAAATGATTTTTGTAATGCTATTGCCTTAGATTCCAGTAACAATATGTATATCACGGGAACCACCCTATCACCTGAATTTCACACGAAGAATGCATACAGTACAGCATTCAGCTACGATCGATTCAGCTGTTTTGTACTCAAACTGAGTGCCAGTGGTACTCTTGACTATTCTACTCATATAGGTGGGCAGTCCGCAGAATGGCCAGGCGGTGAACACGGTACAGATATTACTGTTGATTCTAGTGGAAATGCATATGTATCAGGTCAGACGAGTTCTGAGGACTTTCCACTAGTAAACGAATTTGTAGATACTGTAGCGGTAAATAATGGTGGATTTATTGTCAAACTCAACCCAAGTGGAAATGATTTGGTATACTCAAGTTATATTGAAGGCGATTATAGTACAAATCTTGTAGTTAATAATCTGGGTGAGGTTTCCCTTCTTGGAGTCACGGGTTCGCGTGATTTTGTTGCAATTGGAGGAGATTCTACTTTTGGTGGTGGGTCGGGTGATGGAATAATCTACCTACTTTCTACAAATGGAACCCCTGTCTATTCATCTTATTTTGGGGGTAATGAAAATGACATATTGAGTGACGTTGTTCTAGATTCATCAGGTAGAATATTGATTGTTGGCTACACCCGATCCACAGACCTCCCCTTCGAGAATGCCTATGATGAAACTTACAATGGTGATCCGTTTGATGTTTTTCTCTTAGTCTTATCACGTGATGGTTCAATAGAACCATCACCCACAGCAGGAACCATTAGTCTAACGCTAGATGTCATGTTACTCATTGGAGGTATCGGAATTAGTTCAGCAATTGTGATTTTGGTCCTTATCAGAAAGCGTTCTCCTACTACCTAGTAGACTCATGCCTTGAGAATTTCATGCATAAGAGTTTCCTCATAATCAGTGAGGGCTGCTTTAATGTAGGTGTCTATATCAGAAGGATTGTGGTAGTTGTAATGAAGCGTCATTGATGCAAGCTTTTCACATATCTCGACAGATGATGTAATCTATCTCATTAGACGAGCTGCAGGCAAACAGCAATGTTAATATTCGATTCCGAGGCGTGACCTCAAGAACATGCCGCCGTGGCTCAGTTGGTTTCTGAAAACCTGATTCTTGCAACCTCTCTTATCTTCCACAACATGATTACTGATTATTAGTTCTACAAGATGTTATTATGCTTACTTTGAAATAGATGAATCAAGGTTGGGAGGGAGATGAAGAAAGAAGAATCAATGTTTGGAGTTAGACGAAACAAAGTAATTGGTTCAATCCTTGCTCTGGGGTATACAGTGGTTGTGACACCGTTTCTATGGTTTTTCCACTCACAAGGAATTATTTCGTTGAGAATCGCACTATTCTATTCAGTCAGATTCATTGTTGGTCCTCCTATCTAAGGAATGTATCCTCCTTATTTTTCATTCTGCATCTGCGACGTAAGCTTCTCACTTTTTCGTATCAGATTACTATGAAATGCGCAATAGCTTCCATGTATTACCGAACAATCGGTGACAGAAAATTGAAATCAATTTCATAAGATTCGGAGTTCAAAAGTGCACATTTGTACCTAAGACCTATCCAAATAAGGATTATGAGATGTCGAAATCAACAAAATAGACATAAGAATCACTATTTAGCAATCGGAACGGTTTTCGTCATCCAAATCTGATGATACAGTGATATACTCGCCCATCACTAGTTCTCGGTAAATTGAATATCATTTGTTACATCTACTATCAAAGAACGAGTATCATCCATATCGAAAATGAAAAGGAGAAATGACAACAATGCTTGGGTCTCTTCTAAACCCCCTCATAAAACTGGCTGTGAGGTGCGGAGCAGTCCTCTTCGGTACTGTACTTCTAACTAATTTGGTTACAATGCCACTTCATTATATGTATCCAGCAACACCTCAGATTATTAGGACAATTGGTGCTGGAGTTCCTCTCCTCTGTTTTGGTGTAGGATTTCTCGCGTTGGTCTTTGGAGAAGAATGGAGAGTCCTGAAGTATGCTGCACCTGTGGGGACTCTAGCACCCTCTGTTGTTTTCGGAATCAGTTTTCTCTTTGCAATTCCTCAGATAGTATCCTTGATGAATCCGATAGATTTGCTGCTCATTATTAGTTTGATCGTGTCTGGTGTACTCATCATCTGCAAGGTCTTTACTGGTTGGCTCGGTGGAACACCATGGATTAACCGAACTGCTGGTAAGAAACAACCAAAACCAAGATTTCCTGAGATTGTACAATCAGTTGCAGTTTCTGCTTCCACTAATTCTGTTGAACAAGTTGGTGCTTTTGAGATAGTCGAGAATCCTGAAGATTACATTCGAGAATCTGAGAAACCCGATCAAAAGGTATGGGAACCGTTTCGCATTATCCTCCGTGGCATGATGGCTGCTGGCGCACCTGTTGGATATAGACTCGAAAGGATTCGGGGCCGGACCAGAGAGTACTATCTTACTATTGGGAAGAGCACCAAGAGTCTTCAAGAGAATATGGAACTCCTTCAGCGTCTCCTGAAAAGTATGCTTCCAAAGTTTCGGTTTAAACGACTTGAACACTTCACTTCTTTACGAGTCGCAAGAGGTGTTGCTGGAACACTCTCAGGCGAACTCCTCACAGTAGAAGATCCTCGCCAGAGACATGACCCTTTGACCGTAGTTGCGGAAGCATTACTTCAACTAGAAAATGGTGTCTTCCAGACCTTTGCAGTGCCTGTAGCGCCTGGAGCAACGAGATCTGTAAAACGAATGCTGGCGGGTCGTGCATACAGGTCAAAGATGCAACAGGCTCAGCATACAGTTTCAACAAAGAAACGTGGACTATTTTCAAGTAGTGGGGAGGAGTCTTCGACTGTGGTTGATATCGAGTCAGCCACCGAAGCGGACAAGCTCTATCGTAAATACCAACGTCACAGAGTTAAACATGCGTGTGAAGCTGAGATCAGTGTAGCATGCTGGAGTACAAGAAAAGGACAGTCTAAGCGGGATACACGACTACTTCTTGAAGTGACGAAGAGTGCAGTCGTTCCAGGTGACCCAGCAAAAGACCTGAAGATCCGAATACACAGAGGAACTGGACCCTTTCAACGTATCATGGAAGGAAGACCCATTGGTCAGAAAACTCTTCTGACGCTTGAAGAATCTGCGATCCTTTTCACCTTGCCACGATGCGATATCGGGATTGTCTTCAGCAAGAGAGAGACATTCTCAACAGCCACCAAACCAATCCCGGAGTCGGTTAAATCGAAAACTAGTCTTCCACCTGTTGAAACATCAGAGAGAAAGTTGGTCCGCTCTGAGTGGCAGAATCCCAATCATAATACTATATTTCTCGGAAACCCAATAGGAGCAAACGGCAATCCCATAGCTGGTCGTCATATTTGGTTTCGTCCTCAAAAGCTAGAGTCACATCTTGCCATCTATGGAAATACTAGATCTGGAAAGACAACAACAGCACTAACAGTAGTTGCACAAGCGATGAAGTGTGGACTGAAAGTTCTGATTCTCGTTCCAAGGCGTTCTTTTGACTGGACTATTCTGATGTATCTCTTCCCTGATTCATTCTGGATATTCAAAGCTGGTGACAAATCTGATATATCCCTAAGGATGAACATGTTCTGTCCACCACCTCGAGTTCCAGTTGCCCACTGGATACGTGGTTTGGGTGATCTTCTTTCAAGCTGGATGCCAAATGACCGCGTGATGAGAATGCATCTTGATGATGTGCTCCACACAACATACCGGAACTGTGGATGGGACTCAAAAACGAACAAGAGAGGACGCCCTATTCTTCTCAGTGACTTCTGGAACGCTGTAGAGGAGGTGTGTCTGAACATCCCCTATGGTGATGAGATAAGACAGAACTTCTACGGAGCTATCTACAGTCGGATATCGAGCTTGATCCGAAATGAAGCCCTCGTTGACATGTACAACACAGAGGAAGGCATCACATGGGAACAACTAGCCAATAACAACGTGTTGATCGACACGCAAGGTCTTCCTGCAGATGATGACCGCTCCTTTCTGATGGGTCTGCTCTCAACAGGCATACACATGTACAAAATGGCGCACCCCACCCGTAAAATCACTAATCTTCTGGTCCTCGAAGAGGCAAGTTATGTGTTGAAAAAACCCCAGGACTCTGATCACTATGGTCCCGACTCAGGTCATTTTGCCATGAATCGAATTGTGGATATTCTGACAACTGGTGGAGGAAATGGGCTTGGTGTGTTAGTCCTCGAACAAGTGGCTGGACGATTGATGACGGATGTGATTAAACTCATAGTGAACACAGTCGCTCACGCATTGGTGGACGAACCTGAACGCATCCTTGTTGGTGGACACATTGGAGTGGATGCAAAACAGATAGACCACCTTCATCAGATGGGAAAAGGTGAGACTGTAGTCTATATCGAGGGTGAAGGCGCACCAAAGAGTGTCAAGATACTTCCCCTGAATAAACAGCTAAGCATTCCCCTACCTGACAAGAGGGTCACAGATAGCGAGATCAAGACATTCATGGAGCCAGTGATTCAGAAACACCCTGGCCTCAAGGCAACAACTGCGCTTCCAAAAGAAATCATCGACAAGGTGGAACGAGCCAATCCTTCAAATCAATCTCCTCCAGACTCTGTGGCAGTCATTCGACACAGGACTCCGAGTATCGAAGTATTTGAGAGTCAGGACATCCATGAGTTCGTTGACCATCACATGCGTGACCTTGCACAGAATCCTAAGTTCGTGAACAATCTTGTGATACGTTTGGAGGCGGTGAAAGAGGGCAACTTTGAGCCACTTGTCAAGATGGTCAGTGATGTCTCGGAAGAATTTCTCTACGAGGAAGTGACTCAATTCTGGGTTGCTGAGAGATTGCTGGTACACTCTAATGACCTCTTCCCAGACCTGTTGAACAAGCACCTGATGAATACTGCATTGGTGATGCTCCAGGAGCAAATAGGATAGGAGGCCTACTTCTGGGGGGTAGTATCGAAAGTAGAAGGGGTCGCAAGAGCAGTGAGCGTTCTCACGAGCGAGAGAATGATGAACAGACAAGAGAGCATGACGTTCATGAAAACCTCGCTTATGAAATCGAGGAGCGAAAGCAGAAGGCTCTGGAAAAGGTTGACGAGTCCGAATCGAGGGAGGAACCTGATCTCGAGGATATTTCGAAGAGAAAAGAGCTGGCTCTGGAGAAGATAGAAAATACAAAGAAATCCTCTGAAGTTAGAGAGTTTGAAGACGAGGAACGATCACCCGAGGGAGAAGAAGGAACACAAATCAAAAGGACTGAGTCAATCTCGGAGATAGAGAACCTCGAGGATGAGGAAATAACATCCCGAGATATTCAAAGTAATATGGAGAAGAGTACTGAATCCACTGAAGGAAAGCTCAAGGACGCTTTGGAGAGTAGTGATGACGCCAATGAGACTCGGGAAACAGAAAATCTCTCCGATGAACCATCGAAAGAACATGAAGAAGAGCATGAATCTATTGTTGGAGAGATTCGAACGAGAGAGGGGTTCAACCAAGCCATAGAGCATCACTCCGAGCTCAAACTGCGAAAGAGCTATGAGAAGGAAGAGGAAGACGCGTCAGCTTATTTTGATAGCCTTGAGCGCGGCGAGGTTGTGGAAAAACCAGCCGTTGTAGAGAGAGTGGAGAGTCTTGAACTTCGTAGGGTGTATGAGTCAGTTCATGATGGTCCACCGGAAGTTCGTATCGAATCAATGAAGAATGTTGATGATTTTCTAGAGAAATATCCTGAGGAACGAGCGCGTAAGGGCTTTGATGAGAGGTATAGACGTTGCGAAGTATATTTTGAAGTCAAGGATGAACATTCTGAAAAGAGGGATGATCTTGCAGAACAACACGATGTAAGTCACACCTTCATTGGATATTGTAGGAACGGAATTGAACCTAATCTAATCAAGAAACTACGTGGGCAGGAGGAAGAGAGAGAACTGGAAGAATGGGCCAAGAATTCTCCTCAGGTAGAAGAGCTCAGGACCAACAGAGAATGTGAACCACAAGAAGTCGTGGATAGGGATGAAGTGGTCAAACGGATAGAAACTCACAAGGTTCGAGAATCCGTAGAAAAGATGTGGGAGTCCGGTAATCTCTCATCTGAAAGAGTGGCATCAGCGATCGAGCACATGCTTCAGAGTGAGCCAGTCGAGAAGCATCCGATACAGTATGCAGATTTCAAATCTGAGATTGACTCCAAACAGTCTGTAGAGCTGGACAGTTTCATTCAGTCAAACAGGCAAGAGATTGAGGAATCAGTTTCGCGGAAACTTGGTCTTGAGCATAATCGAGCCCGTGTTGCATTTGTTGATGGTAAAATGTACACGTGGATTCCGAAGAACAGGTCAGATGAACTTGTCAGTGCCTATGAAACAGAGTTCTACTACTTTAGAAATGCCAAAGAGGTTAGCCGTATTATCAATGAACTTCAAAGTCAGTTGGAACTGGAGGATAGTTCACACAAGTCATTGAAACACATGAATGAGGTAGTGCGGCAATTTCAAGCGGGAGATAATGGAACTCCAGCAAGGAAGAGGCCAATAAGTGAGAAGAGTACCCGATTGGAAGGGAAAGTTATCAGATTCTATCTTGATGCGACAGACAGAAGTCTTTCAGATCTTGAAGGGCGTGTGACCAAGGTCACGGGAGTAAATGGACAAGCGGGAATTGAGAATCCGAGGTTTCCGGAAGGGGAGGAATTGGAGGTCCTGAAGGCTCGACTTGCATCTATAATTGCTAGCGACGGTCATTTGCGAGAGTCGGGAAGGATAGGCTACAACGAAGAGCACCTCGAGCGTATAGATTGTGTTCAGGAGATCCTCAGGAACTTTGGCGATATCACACTCAAACCAAAACTTCGCCCAGGGTCTTATGAAGTTCACATTCAGAATCAAATCGGACTCATCATGATTCACGAGGGAATGACTCCTGGGATCAAAACTATTCACAATCCGGGTCTACCTGAGGGATACCTCGATTGGTCAGAGGAGGCACGGCGTGCATATCTTGAAGAGCTTATTCCGGAAGATGGAAGCTTCAGTGTCAGCAGGGGATTCTCATGGTCTCGAAGCCATGCACTCTATGTCGAAGCTGAGAAGAATTCGTATGGGTTCAAATCTGTCATAACTACAGAAGAAGTCAAGCTAGTAAAGGACCAAGGAAAATCAGTAACAGGTTTGGTTGAACATAACTATTTGGCATTCGGAGGAGTTGAAAAATTGCAGACAAGTGAATATCAAAGTCAGTCAAAAGCAGCAAAGAACATTGTAAGAGCAATATGGGAGTATCCTAACAACCTCATTGAAGACGAGAAGAAAATCGCGGAGAGTTTAGGAATGAAAATCACACTTTCACCAAACTGTGTGAAATTCTTCCCGAAAAGTGGAAGGTTGACTGTAAATTGGAGTGCGTCTACGACCAGAAAAGAAGATGCGGAACGTTGGGCTGATATCTGTCCTCCAAATGATGAACGTAAACGAAATGAAGTAGAATCATGGATCAGAAAAAGAGTTGAGGATTGGTTAGATAATAAGGAATGGGTCGATTGGTAACATCGACATAATTAACTATAGTGAGATGGCGCCGCCGATAGGGCTTGAACCTATGACCAACAACTGTCTGGCTCTCAGCCATTTGGCGAGAGTTAACAGGCTGTCGCTCTACCAACTGAGCCACGGCGGCTTATTCTTCGTGTCGCCCGTGATTACAATATTAACATTGCTGTTCAGTCCAAGTTTTCAACTTCTAGTTTCTCGAATGATGGTTGAAGTCCAGAGTGTACTTCCAAAATGAAATCACCAGTAGTTAGGCTCTGTCCGAATGTTTCAGTTTATATGACTTGATGGGAAAGAGTTTGATAAGCAGGGGGTTGTTCATGAAGCCAACGGCTAAACAGTTATCTCGGGTACGGGATTTTGTTAACTCTCAAGTAGATTCAGCAAAAGTTGAAGACTTCGACGAGAAAATAGGAATATACTTCTTAGCTTTTGAATTGATCAGCTTAGCGATTGCCATCGTTCAAATTGAAAATCGTGCTTTGAATTTCAATCTGGGTTTGGTCATCTTCATAATTGGTGGAGTGCTTTCTTTCTCATATGAAATTGCAAAACGATTGAAATCAATTTCATTTAGATTCGCAGTCTACAAGCTGCTTGTAATCTTCGTCTTGTCAATATTAGCTGCCTTTGCAACTATGTTCCCTCTCTTTCTTTGGTTAATAGCCTCGCCACTGATTTTTGGAACCCAGGAATTAGAATTACTTAGCTTATTTGTAGTGCTGCTGATTGCTTTGCCAGCAGTATATTTCATTCAGAAGTATACAAAGCATCGCCATCATGTTTGGCTCGAATCCCTTGAAAAACAGGGTAGAAAGAAGTATTTTCAAACGAAACAAGAAGAAAATCGAAGAACCCTGCTGTATGAGATTACCGACTTAGCAGTTCCAAAGGGGGTCGAAACTACATTTCTTGTATATATAATTAATTTGGCACTAGTTTTGTCAACTTTTGCAAACCAGCCTTTCTATGAAGTACTCTCTAGCTCGGTTCTAAGTCAACCATTACTTTGGGCTTCCGTTCTACCAATGATTATTGTCTTTCTTGTATGGTACTACTATGAGAATAAGAATAAGCCAGTAAAACTCTTGTATGAATTCATTAGGAACGAGGAGAATTCAGAGAAACAGCCTACATAATGAGCCGCGGCGACTGTTCGGTTGAGGTAATGGATTTCAATTTTATGATTACTGTTCATCACAAGTTTAAGCATGTAGAGATATCAAATCTTGCAGAGCGTCGTCTGTATAACAAAAAGATTGAGGGGGATTAAAATCAGAAACAACATGTTTTGGGTCAATTGGATCAAACTTTATGACTTCATCAATTTCTATTGCATACCCTTCAGGGCGTGCTCCAAAATATGAGAAGAACAAATCCTTAGATATACCTGCACCTTCTTTACATTTCTTCCAAAGATTCTTGGGATGATCACACAGGATGGATTCTATCGTAAATGCGGCAACTATCTTTTGAATAGGTGAAGTCGAGTAAATAAAAACATAATCAATTTCTTCCTTTGTCTTGAATATTCTCTTTCTGAATTCATAGATTTTCTCTCCTTGGAGAATTGCATTGCAAAATTCAGGTTTGATGGATAGTATAACGTTCATCTAGTTTACTCCTTTTCAATATCTTGAGATAATCACTATGTCCTATCTTTGTGATTGATTGGGGAGCTTGCTTGATGATTCTCATATCCTTGAGATCCTCAATCCCTATTGGTTCTGGGAAATGAAAGTGCCATCTGAAAAGTATTACTAGGGTGGGTTTCTTTGACATTTCCCTAATTTCTTCAATCGAGTAAACACTTCGCTTTCCAATTTGTTTGAGAATATAATCAGAGTTTCTATTTACAAAAACTCTTTCAACAACACCAATCGAGGTCAGTTCTTTCGAATCCTTGGACCTATAGAAGAGCAGTAAATCCCCACTATCAACAGACCTAATCGAGGAATGAGATAGATAGACTTTGTCAATTGTGTTTCCCTCAATGATGAATCCACCACTGTGTTCCAAAATCTCTGTTTGTCTTCCAATGTATTCTGTAAACAAACGCTCATGATACTTAGGAATAATGGGCACAATGAATTTCTTTACACGAAATCCATCATAAAACGTTGGATAGTAGTTCTTCGAGGCGGTACTCGGAATTAATTCTCTCATGGATTTTGCTGGAACAAGGTGTTTCATGTAAACATCCTCATTACCTATCTTAGAAACTCTCTCAAAACCAAATCTACCAATCAAACTCACAAGATAATCTTCAGGTTTAGTAAAATGTGTGAGATACATTTCATCAATACTATTCTTCAAGCAAATTTGAATTGACTTCTTAACAAATAATTCACCAATCTTCTGACCTGTGTTTTTGACGATGAACGTACATATTTTCAATCTCTTTTTTGGAGGGATTGGCGGTGTAGTAAGAATTGATTCATTCTCAATTTTGGTGATTAGAAGAGCGCTCATTGATTCATCAGTATTATATCCTACGACTGCCTTTCTTCCTTCAGATGATATCTTTTCCCACCACTTTTTGAAACCAGGATATTCACTCTTCAATGAATCAAGGATACTATCATTATAATCCAGATTGTATACAAATTCCTCTTTGACAGCAGGGAGAAGTTCTGTAATCACACTACCTTCATCTATCTTGAAAAAAGAGAGAGATTCTTCAATTGAAAGGACTTGATCCCGTTTATTGATTCTCATAGCTCGGATGTGAATTCCTTGATCCTCTGTAATCAAGAAATCCACTGCATTTCGATAAACTGCATAAAGGAGGGTGATATCAAACAAATCGTTAGCTGTTCGTGGATTTCCAACTCCTTCTAGATACTCTTGATCAGATTCAGGGGTTGGAGGTGATTCCAATATTGGATAAGATTTCACCTTGGATATTGCAATCTTCCTTTTTTCAGCATCGGGATTTCTTTCCAACTCGCTAATCGACCCTGGATGAATTAGAACGGTTATTCCTAGAGAACTAAGGTTTCTCATTAGCTGTTGCAAGCTTTCTGGTACAATTTGATATTCCTCTCTATGTATCAGAATATTCGTATCAACCAATATACGCATTGTCCCCGACATCCAACCCCGTCTAAAGTGGCATTCTGACTTGGATAGGTTATCTCATAAAATCTTTGTGAGATGACTATTGAAAAGGGATGGCTGAAAGATCCACAAACGAATTTTTGCGATTGTAGCCATCCAATTAAGCCCAAGTTTGTAGTCCAATACGAATCTTTCAAAAGTTAATAGGTCTATTCTCATAGAGTTCATCCAATTCAGTTCGCTTTATCAGACGGTCGGAAGGTCCCCTACGAACATAGATTCCGCTATCTTTCAGATTGTATGGTTTGTTTTTGCCTTCAACTACCTCAATCAGGACAATCTCCTTTTCCTGAATCTGTGAACCTTGTTTGATTTTTACATCAATTGGAGGGTCACAATATTCTGCAATCCAATTGAGAATTGTTTCCGCTGCATCCTCCTTGAAACCAACAATGCGGCAATTGTCATCTACACCAAGTAAAATGATACCTCCTTGTGTATTCGAAAAAGCTACTACTGTTTCCAAGAATTCCTTGGGTCTTTCTCGATTCAATTTCTCTTTGAATTCGAGAGTTTTACTCTCTCCTCTGTCAATCAGGTCAATAAGTTGAGTTTCGATATCTCGAGTAATCACCCTAGAACCTCGTAACGGATATCGAATATCGAATCTTTTTCGATCAATGCTGTCGCCATCTTGAGTAGATACAATATGGACTTCCACTTGATGAGGAATTTCTTCAGGAGTGAAAACTACACTTCCATCATCAATTGGCAAATCTTCCGATGTGTAATGGTTGTCATCTGTCCTACAATAGAATTTCGCCTTGAGATGTTCTTCGGAAATCTCTTTGGGTTCAATATCTACTTGAATTTTTTTTCCAGTTAGCCGGAGTTGCTTGATACGTGCTCTATAGTCTGGCACAATAACTTCAAACCGGGGTTTTAGATTTCGACGATCATAAACAGTGTGTACATCAAGGAGTTCAGCAATTGCTTCATTCCAACTTGGAAATAGTGGAAGACCAAGTTTCACAAGAGGTTCACTTGCGAATGATTGAAGGCTTACTCCACCGTATGCATACACGTATGACCATGCGCCTCGGTAATATCCATATTCATCCTCACTTTCGAGAAATCTATAGTCATGAAAGTTTACTTTCATCTGGAAGGAATATTTGTCATCCAATACAAATGTTTCATTCATCAAAGCATCTTCGAGTAGCCTGAGAGCTTCGTCAATATTGATGGATTTCTTGATGATTTTGAAGTCATCATATTCATATACTGCATCATCAGGAATAGTATCAGACTTGCTTAGAAACAGAAAACGTCCGTGACCAATCTGGAAGTTCTCTGAGTGTAATTTGTAGAATGCTAAGCCTAGTGATACTTTGCTAAATGTATCTCTACGTGCTTTGACTACATTTTTGATTCGTTCTAGATTTTTCTGTGTTTGATCACTCATCGAAAACTCCCTCCAAGTGAAGAGTAGGTCAATCATGCAAATAGGGGCTTATGGCTATTTTCATACTGCTTGTCCTTTCACCTGTTTTCGATGGTCTTAATACCTAGACTGGGTTAAATCAATTAGTCTGGAGATAAGTGAAGTGGGATATTGGGTCCGGATAGATCTTCGAAGAGGATGTCGTGTTTATGTACAATTAGCGGTCTCGTGTTAATTCTGGGTTTCTCTGATGATCTAGTGTATTATTTAGTTGAAGGACACATACCTTCAGGACTCATTGAAGTATTTCTCTTTGGTGTAGTCATGTTTCTCTTCGGATTGGTCCTGCTTCGCTACAACATCAAAAGAAATTGGGGGCATCCGTAGACTTTCAATGAACCTGATACAATAGAAGTAAAAATCTTAATATCACGAAACAGCGCCACATCTTCTTTCAATCTAAAGACTCGTTTCCTTCGAATGAGCTAACGATTGCTTCGTGAAACTTCCTCTTGGTCGATTCTAATGTGGATAAGAATACAAGATACATTTTTGGTCCTATCTCTACTTCTCCAATGCATGACTTGTCCGAGCGTTGATATCTGATTGAACAAGCAAATGTTGAGAAACCGGAGTACCATGCACTAAATCCAATGATGGTATCTTCGAACTCCCACATTTTTGCCAATACTAGGATTAATCCTCCCTGTAAGAATCCTCTTGTTTTCTTCCATGCTTCTGGTAGCGTTTCAAAAAGATGACGAACATGAACTTCGTCGATGTCAAACATTTCAAACTGGGTCATAATTCAGCACCCTCCTTGATTTGGTATCACTTTGAAGACTCATCAATATTGCTACCTGCAGCGCTACTTCTTCTACTGGTTCTTAACAGACATTCATCCAGTATATTTTATAGAAGATCTACACCCGATTCGAGTTGTTATGATAATCAAACATTTTGTAGTTGGAGACTTCCTTAGTACTAATTGCTACATCTTTGCGTGCAAAGAAACTCGAAGCGCAATTGTAATAGATCCCGGGCTACTGGGAAACGATGGAGCGCGTATTTTGGCAGAAATTGGTAGAGCCCGTTTATCACTTGACCATATAGTATGTACTCATGGGCATCCAGATCATACTTGCGGTGGTCAGTGGCTGCAGGAAAAGACAGACGCGAATATCCTCATTCACGAACGTGATTCGTTGTTCATTCACGAGCCTTTGCTGTTCTTTAGCAGCTTATCCAAATTACAAACAGCTTGTCCTCGATGTGATATTGTTTCAAATCCAATGGTGGAATTCGATTCTCAGACTCAACAGACTATCCTAGGATGCACAAATTGTGGGCCACTTGTTCTCGTTCCAACAGTTACGAGTACACTTACCGAACTTAGTTCTGGACATATTCTGGTTGTGGGAAACCACAAACTGGAAGTCATTCATACTCCCGGCCACTCGCCTGGAGGCATTTGTCTTCACTCTAAGGAGCTAGAAATCGTCTTCACTGGTGATACAATGTTTGCCGGTGGTAGGGGAAGGACGGATATTCCCTATAGTTCAACCGAAGACATTGAACGGTCGATAGATAACTTGTTGGGGTTGCCAGAAGCCACAGTTGTGTATCCCGGACACGGTCCTCAAACGACAATTGGACAAGAGAAGCGTTTGCTCCAGAAGTGAGAATTTGATGAATATGTGGAGCAATAAATTGTAACTGAACGTGCGTTCTTTGGATAATGCTACCCGCGGCTCTATCTCAATAGAAGTTAAAGCTCAATTGGCTCGCAGAGGTGTTCTTTCTTTTTTGCAGAACGCCCACACTCACTGCATATCCACCTTGCTCCTTTCGCATGGATTTTCATTTCCTCTATGTCTTTCTTCTCTGCAAGGTCGCACATAGTAATTTCATCATGACTCATGAATTCACCTCAATAGTACATCGGAGCCTGTCAATTCAGGACTACCTAAAAGGATTGAGCTAAGACTAATTCTTCATCCAAATATTACTTCGGTTCAAATGGAAACCAGCAACCCACGGTTACCCATTACTCAATGGTAATTTCATTATCTACACATGCAGGCAGTGTAACAACGAATACAGCTCCCTTTGAATAGTCCCCCTCTACTCTGTCGATGACCTCAACCATCCCGCCAAAAGACTCTGTTAGAGCGTGCACAACCCACAGTCCGAGACCAGTACCGTCAGCACCTTCCATAAAACGGCTAAACATGGACTCCTTCCGCGCAGGTTCGATCCCACGACCATAATCGATCACACGAACTTGAACCATTTCTTGGCCCTCTACGGTGGTATTTTCTATTTCTACATCAATTCTTTTCTTCTCAGTGGAATACTTGATGGCATTGCGAAAGAGATTCATAAAAATATCAGTTAGGAGATCATTGGCATAGACACAGCACTCACCTTCGTTTCCACTGATATTGAACTCAATTTCAGCTGGAGAGCTTATCTGACTAACCTGATCCATAGCAATATGAATGGAGGCCTTCAAATCCATTCTTTCCATGTTCTCTAAACCAGTACTGGATGGTTGACCCAAATGTCTGACATTTCTTATTAGATGGTCTGCTCTGGTCAAACTAAGTCCAGCTTCCTCAAGAGCCTTTGTTTTTGCATCGGGTGAAGCATCATCTAGAGTCATAATTCCAAGTGCGACTTGGATGGCTTGTAGGTAGTTTGTGATGTCATGTCCCAATAGATCAGCGTAGACTGTAGCCTTGCGTTGTGAAGATTCAGCCTCAAACATGCTGCCTAGATATAGCATACCCAAAATAACTGGACCCACAACTAGACCGGCAAGGAGCAAAAGCTCCGCGGCCCACCACCCAATTGACCAAGCTTCAAAAACTGCTTTGAGAATATTCCGTACGATCCATAACGATAGAAATCCAGCTGTGACAACACCGGCTGATTCCCAACCTCCAGCCTTTGTAGTAAGAAGATACTCAAGATAGATGAATGCGAACATAGCAAGGAGATTAGCTACTAGGATGAACGCAGCTGCTATTGGGGTGTTGCTCACTCCGGGATAGCCCTGAATAACCTGATTTCTGATTAATTCACCGACCCAAACAAAAGACACGACCAAACAAATCCAAAGAATGATCTTCTGAACTGAGTAACTCGCCGACGGGTGAGGAGGTGATTCCTTGATGCTATTTGTTGCCCAAAACAGGAGAAAGATAGATAGTATGCTTCCTATGACATACGGAAGAACAGGTTCATTTCCAGCAATTAACACGTCACGAGGAGTGAAAAGCACCAAGTGCAGTTCCATATACGCCCACGAGATGAACAATAGTATTAGGGGGAAATACTCAGAAGACGGATTTCTTCTTGAGTGAGCGTAAACTAAAACAGCGATTAGCCCGGAGAGAAATGCAGCCTCCGCATGCGAGAGGTAATACGCTCCTTCAAACATCAAAGGGGGTCCAGCTTCCGGTGTTTCAGCAAGTACGAATATAATGAATGGTGTAAGAGATAATAAGCATAGAGTGGCTATTACGGCATCCGCTCTCCATCGACTTATGCCCAAATCCAATTGCCATGGAATAGCAACTGCCATTGTAAATGCGATGAAGCCCCCAGATTGTAAAGCGAGCGACAGAATCCAAATCGTCGAGGGGAAAATCAGATTCAGAAGTAGTGGAATACTAGCTAAACCAAATACTGTGAAGCTCAACAATAGAAGAATCAGATCATATTTCGACGAATCTGTTGTATGCTTTAGTGCATGTATTCCTGCAAGCGAAAAAGCAACAATAGCAATCAAAGCTGCAATAAAACCAATGATAATGAGTAATCCTAGCGAGAGTGTTGTAAGTACGAATGCAAAGAATAATCCATAGAAGGATAGAGATCCTATAATTATCAGGAGAATTAGTGCGCTATTTTCTCTAGGTGAAAACGTTTTGTTCCGTAGAATAGTTGCAGCTAGAAACATGATTGCTAGCATTGAAATCTCTATGATGTCGGTTGTTATGCGAGCTGGAGTTTTCAGTACAACTGGTGAAGTGAGTCCTAGCAAATAATCAACAACACTGCCAATATAGATGACGCTCTGTGTGATTAGGGCTGCGAAGTAGATCAGGTGCTGGGTTGTAGGATTACGTCTATAAGTTCCGTAAACATAGGCCGCAGATGTAATTGCCAATAAGGCAAGAAGTGTGTCAAATACCATAATTGTAGTGGGTGAATTCCAGGCTCGTGATCCAACAATGGTTAATGCTCCTGCTGCAGCAAAAGTTAGTAACACGCGTATACCAACTTGACCAAGGACTCTACGATTATTAATCAACTATACACATCGCCTTAATCGAATATTATTTAGAATATGAGTTTGCTTTTGAAGTAATATTGTGTCAGTATCAAGGTGTAATAAGGAGGACTTCTGTCAAATCATAAATGAGTGTAAGATGCTATTCTAGTCAATTCCAATCGGATTTACTCTGCAAGTGCTGTTTTCTCGAATTTCATAATGTTTTAAGAATAGTTCTCTCTGTTCGATTCTTGAGCCTCTTTAATCACCAGTTGCTGTCACTGTTTTGCCTTCGACCATCAAAATCGATGTGCGGTCAGAAGCTCTGGTTCGATGGAGTACTCCTTTTGGTACCATGATTCCTTGTCCTGGTGTCAAATCATGGGTCTTTTTTTCTAGATCCATATGAAGTAGACCATCAATCACATAGAAGAACTCGTCTTCATGGTCATGTTTGTGCCAATGAAACTCGCCATGAATCACACCCAATCGAACAACACAGTCATTTACCTCGCACAGAGAGAAGTTCTGCCATATCTTCTTGCTTGTTTCAATCATAGTGGGGATATCAATCAATTCTAGGGGACCGTATTCAATTTTGGAGCTGATTGAATATTTAGTGTCGTCATGCATGGAATTGGAGTAGGAGTTATTCCTCAACAACTTTTCGGGAGATCTTGTAGACAACTTGATGTTCGTAATCGGGACATCCAGTAGTCATGTGGTCTTCCGAGCCCCACAAACTACCACCTGACAACATTACCATTATCCATGGATAAAGGACATAGAATGAACTTGGACACATTTTTCCTCTGTCTTCAGGATAGTTGTAGATGATACCAGGTTTCTGACCCAATGAGCATTTACCATCTCCTAGAACATCGATTACTTCAATTGAGACCTTGTATTTTGCCATTCAGCTCACTACGCTGATTTTCCATCAACCATTCAAGTATTATAAACAGCTCAAGCACGCAATACTGAAAACGGATAATCACAATTATCTCGTATGTCATCCGACGATAACCACTTTTCAATGACAGTCTGGTGTGCATTGATACCTCCAGATGAAATTGGGAAACTAGTCAAGTTTGAGGATGATTTACGCAATGTCAATCAGACCTATGAAGACTGGCTTGTATCGATGAGAGGAAAGGACTTTGTGGGTGGTGACACTGGTGTTCTTCTTGATCGAATCAGAATACTCATGATCAACATAGGCATTTCGTGTGGAATGAATCGCGATCTTGCAGAAGAGATTCATTCCATTCTATCAACACATCTCAGGAAAAGGGCATTGAATTATGTGTCTGCGATGGCAGAAAATTCTCCTGAAGACTTGGCAACTAAAGAAACACTTTCGGCATTTTTTACTGATCTGAAATTCACTCGAGATATCTTTCCAGAGGAAGATATTGGAAAAGTGACTCCTGAGAAGGTTAAGACTCCAAAAGGGAACTCAAAAGGAATGTTGGGTAAATTCCGTCGAAAGGGACTGAAGAATGTTGATAGAGAAAATATCGCCAAGAAAGCCTTGTTGGAGAGCTCCAATGTTCTAAAGAGGCTCTATATGCGGCTTCTCAGTCCAGATCCTTGGGGAGAATACTAAGCACGCATAATTTGAGTATCCTGTTTTCGAAAACGAGTTTCTGATTCCTTTATGACCTTCCAGTCAGTGTAGAACAGTCTTACTTCAAGTTCGTTCTTGTCCAAATCAAGCTCGATGAAACTGGCATCAGCTTTTCCTCCCCAGCCTCCTGTGGCTCCAGATACAGTTCCAGGATTCAAGAAGAGTCTATCTTTGTACAAATCAATTGAGGCTTTATGCGTATGACCGTGAACTGCAACATCAGCTCCTACATCTTGTACAACTTCCCAGAGGTGTGCGATACTTCCGCGAGGACGCAACTGGGTTCCATGAAGAAGAAGGAGCTTAAACTCATCGAGCTGAATCTGCTCATGAAAATTGTATTGACTCCCATAGTCCATATTACCAACAACAGTGAAACAGCGAGGTAATGGAGGGAGTGCAGAATACATGTCTGATTCTCTAACGAGATCACCCGTAATCAGTGCAAGATCGTAACTAGTCCTCTCTATGCGGTCATAGAATGCTTTTGGAATTGAATCTCTTCGCGAGGGGATATGAGCATCCCCAAAGATAAGGACACGTTGGCTCATTTGGTTCGTTCCCTGGTGAGGTTCTCTAAGATTTTTGTGTAGACTTCCTTCTTGGGGCTTTTGGCTAGCTTCGAAAGGCGTTCAACAATGAGTTCTGGGGTACTTCTTGCAAGGACACCGAACTTAGGAGTTCTATCCACAACAAGATCTAGGTTCTCATCAAGACCTTTTGCTTCAATGCCATCGATTCTTATTGGAACATCTGTGACCTCTTCAATCTCCCTTGCAAGGTGGCTACAGATGACTGTTGCGCTATTGGGATCGGCTTGAAGAATCTCAATGAGTCCTGCAATCACATTTGCAGCACTTCCTGGTTCAGTAATTGCTTCAACCTCGTCAAACAGAGCTAGTTTTGATTTGTCTGAAATAACAATCTCTGCAAATTGTTTCAGTGTTGTTTCGAATGCGCCAGCACTCACAATACCTCGAGTCTTATAGAAGAAATAGAGTTCCTCAAAAACGGGAAGATACGCCTTCTCTGCAGGAACTGGAAATCCTGATTGTGCCATTGTGACAATCTGAGCTAGTGTCTGTATCGTGGTGGTCTTTCCACCGCTATTAGCACCAGATAGAAGGGCACAGTTCTCACCATTAGTGCCTTCGGGTTGGAAGGGTGTCTTTCCAATTGCATAGTCAATCGCTTGAACTGGACCATGCTTTCCTTTGATGTGACTTTCAGTTAAGAATAGATTAGTAGCTCCCTGTACTCCCACACCGGTATATTCATGGGATATGATTGGGGTTTGTAACTTGTAATCAGTAGTGAAAAGCCCCACGGCAAGGAATAGATCAAATTCGAGCAAGGTCTGAACTGCTTCAGTTACTACTCCTTTCAGCTCGTCTAGTTCATTTGCGAATTTTTTGATGAGTCGGAATTGTTTCTCAGCAAATATTCGTCTTAGTTTGTCTTCAAGGTCGTTGATTTGGGAGGCGACCATCTTGGCTGGTAGAGAGATTTCTTCACTGAAGATGCCAGTTACCCAGTCAGCCTCTCTGACGGTGAGTCCAAGCATCTCGACTAGTTTATCTTCAGCCTCTTGAAGTGATGTGGTAAAGGTTTCAACAATCTCAGCAGGGAGCATATTTCTCAAAGCATTTCCATCTGCGCCCTCCAGGTCTGCTGACTGCAGGATACTGATAATCTGTTGTCCTCCTAGTGTGACTTTGCTCTTAGAGATACGTGATGTTATTTCTTCATTGAGCCAAGACTCAGTTTCAGCCACAGCTGTTGGGAAAACCTTCACTGCTGTCCGATATCTATCAAGCTCGGAATCGATACCCTGAGTCAAGTCACCGGTCTCATCTATGTTCTTCAGAATCTCACCAACTTTGCTGAGCCGCTCAAAGTCCAGAACTGACGTAAAAGTTGAAACAGAGTCATTTGTAGGGATCTTATCGAAAGCTTCTACTATCTGACAGGAGGCGTCAATAACACGATAATTTCGTGCGTAAAAGCTCACAGTCTTCTCAGGAAGGATATCTTCAAGCGACCAGTCCTTTCCTAGAATCTCAACATTGTCCAGCATATCTATTGATTCATCATAGACTCCAAGTGGTGAGATCAGTATCACTAGATCATAACCCTGAGCATAGTCTGCACCGCTCTCACCCTCAGACAAGACATAGACAGGGCACCATTTATCGACGCCCTCCTTTACGAGAGTGTCAAAGACCTTGTCATCATTTGTGATTATCACCCGACCTTCTATTCTCCGAGGTTTGACTCTCCGATATAGACCTCTGACTTGACCCAACAGGCTCCTCAGCTGCTCACGTTGCTCGGCTGTGAGTCCTCTAGCCATTTCTCCAGCATCAGCAAAGTACTTCTGCCTCTCGAGAATAACATCGGTTTTCTCTGGAGGTAGTGGAAAATACAGGAATAGCTTGTCCTTTGCATACGTAGTATTTGCATAATCTCTAATAATATCAAGGCTTGATTCGTAGATTTTTCGAATATCCACACTTCGGAGAACCAAATTGGATGTTGCACCAAATTCGTGTTCGAAAGCGCCCTTGACAAGGTTCACTGCTTGTCTAGATCCAATACCTTGAACAGCAGCTACTAGATCAACACGCGAGTCTTGTATCACTTTGAGCGCCATAGCCTCGCTTCCAAAATGGTCAATTAGTGATTGTTTGACTTTCTTACCTACACCAGGAATGTCGGACAGACTCTCTAGGGTCAACATTTTGTCCCCCGAATGGTTGTTTCTTGTGCGATGAGTGATGTTATCCTTAAAGTCTTGAAAAACCTATTCCTCGAAATTGTGAGTGAACTGCAAGAAACTTCTGTGTTCCACCTTTCCCGCGACTGTTGTCGTCAGCCTCCGAAAGACCGGAATCCTTCAGAGCGTCGCGAGCTTTGCCCCTCTTCACTGGAACATCGTTCCTCTGATGGGACCTAGCTTCTTTCCGCTGCCTCACCTCACACTCACCAGATTGTGTGATGGCAGACGGTTCTTTCACAGTACTTACCATGGCAGGGTCTTCACTCCTCGCAAACTCCACTAGTGAAGTCTGGTCAAAGGAGCCGGCCACAGACTCCCCCTTCGAGGCTGGTGTCCTCTGGGGGAGTGCGGACTTCTCATCAGAAGAACGATTCTTCCTCCGGGCTTTCAGTATGGCCTTGTCCTTAGAGGTGAGTCCACAGGAGTAGGAGATGGTCAGAACTCCTCAAGGGACTCGACCTTCCGAGGACCGCCAGAGATGTCTTGATCACCACTCTGGGAGAATCAGTCACGCTGGTGGCAGACCCGGATGTGAAGCGGTTGAAGGAACCTATGTCAAAGGGATGGAGAGTCCTATTCCTTCAGACTCCTGTCAGTGAGGGAATCTGGACGCTCGGGAAGATCGATCTGGATATCATAGAGGTGGCTGAGTTCTTTGAATCCCGACAGATCTTTGATACAGTCACTGGACTGAGATATCCTACAAGGATAACCATAAACAAAGCAGAAGAAGTTGTGTTCCCACAGAGGGTCTTCCATTTTGACAGAATCATGGAATATCTCATTGTAGAAAGGAGTATCCTCCCAAGAGGCATGGGCTAGTCATCATCCAGAGTATGAATTACTGCTCAAAACCGTATCCCTCAGTAAAGTCTTGACTCTCTGACTCATTGAGGAATATTGAACGCGCCATGAGACTATACTCCCTATTACAGTCTGATACGATAACAGGATTCAAATTCTCCTACATTTTTCTCTCGATGGTTAATAGCCTCGTTCAAGGTCGACTATGTTGTGAGGTGTTTCACCTCGAATGAATCGGAGGATGTTTTGTCCTGCAAACAGGAATAATTCACGTTCAATGTTCTCAGAATAGGCAGCCCGATGAGGTGAAACTACAATATTATCTAGCTCGTGAAAAGGTACATCAGTTGACGGAATTGCAGTTCCACGCCATTCTGAGGGATACTTCCACCACACATCAATTCCTGCGCCGTGAATCCGTTTCTCCTTTAACGCATCATAGAGTGCCAGTTCGTCAATTATATGACCACGCGATATGTTCACTAAGATAGAAGTTGGTTTCATCCAGGAGAGAAACTCTCTATTGACAAGACCTACTGAATCAGCTGTCAAGGGCAAGGATAGAATGACAAAATCTGAGTCCTCGACATGGGATTGTACTTCATCAATACTAACGACTTGGTCTACAAATTTATCATTACTCGAGGATCCACTACGAGTGGCAGCAGTGATTGTGACATCAAAGGACTTCAATCTCCCAGCTATATCCGAACCAATATGACCCAATCCAATAATGAGTGCCTTCTTTCCTCGAATCTCAAGATTAGGAACAGGACCGCCCCATCTGTGGATCCAATTTCCAGTCCTCAGTTCTCTATCACTTGGAACGAGATTCTTGGCAACTGCGAAAAGCAGTGATATTGCATATTCAGCTACTTCTGCAGAGTTGACATGATTGTTACAGATAATGATGTCGCCACGCTCTCTCGCAACATCAAGATCAACTCTGTCGATTCCAGCTCCAAATGTTTGAATCAGACGAAGATTCGATGCTTTCAGAATGTATTTACCTGGAACGTTAACAGACGCGATAATTTCTGCGTCCTCACCATGTTCAAGCATTGACTCTGCTGACTGTTCTGATTGAACAATTTCAGCTTCGTCACCAATTATA
>VAPC010819539.1_pt1 | contig 30029 bp, 31 predicted proteins | sample 3395121 | NCBI WGS metagenome assembly VAPC01 (sample SAMN08290434, study PRJNA428436) | hydrothermal vent metagenome | isolation source: Deep-sea hydrothermal vent chimney | place: Indian Ocean: Southwest Indian Ridge | depth 1711 m m
AGAGCTCTAAGCTTTTGATCATATCGAATTGGCTCTCATATTCTTTGACCTGCTCCTTTTGATAGTCTGCTAGATCCGACCGTTTTGTGGTCAAGTTCTCTGTCTTGAATGTCTGGAATTTAACAGCATCAACACCCGCGGTTACAGCACCGTCCACGAGTTGCTTCGCAATCTTCATATCACCATTATGATTCACGCCAGCTTCTGCAATTATGAAGATAGGTTCGCCATCACCAATGCGTCTGCTACTAAACTTAATGCTATATGACACAATCACTATCTCCTTGAGAACTATTCGAACTTAAAATATCCAGACTTCAGAAGAAACTCGATGATTCGGAAATCAATCTCTCTATCAATATCTATCGACGATATTTCGTCCATTACGTAGATTTTCTCGTTGTCACAGTGTAGGCTATTTGCCTGTGAGATATAGTTTCTATTGTAGATATAAATGGACCCGTTTATCGAATATACCTTTGGAGCGTCCTGTCTTCTATATGATTCCCCTTTGAGTTCTTTCGACAGATGTGCGTTACCATCTTCGTCTAACTCGACCATATTGAAGTATGGATTCTTCTTTGCCACTGTAACACTATAGAGAACATCCGCATTTGTGTCTGAGAACTTCTGGAGAGCGCCATCAATGTTTCGGGTAGTACGGATTGGAGATGTAGGATCAAGGTCAACAACAACATCGTAATTGATACCTTCCTCCTCCTCACAGTACTGAAGTGCATGTTTGATTACTGGAATTTTTGGCGCTGTGTCTGAAGCGAGATCTTTAGGTCTCAAGAATGGGGTTTCTGCTCCATACTCATTAGCAAGTTTTGCTATTACTGGTGAGTCGGTTGAGCAAATGATTCTATCAGCTTTCCCCCATCTTTTCATAGTATCAATAGTGTAGTAGATGAGCGGCTTGCCATCTAACTCTCTGATGTTTTTGTTTTTGACCCCCTTCGAACCACCTCTAGCGCATATAGTACCTAGAATTTTCATTCCAGCCATCTCGCAAGCTCCATTTGATTCCGTGAAGCACCACGCCTTTTAACATATCGATTGGAACTTTCATTAGTATCTTTTAGATCCGACTCTGTTGTTTCTTTCCGAAAATGGAGCGAAATGAATAAAAAATACTTGAGAGATTCTACCACGAGAATGTCAGAGAACTATATCTCTAAGAACCCTTTTAACATGTCACTCAAAATCCCGGAGATGGTGAAGAATCAATACTCCAATCTTTGACTCATCTCTTTTAAAAAAGTGGTGTACGATGGATGCCTGAATTTCGTAAAATCTATCAGGAGTTTCTCAAACTCGAAGAGGATCTTGGTCTCTTTGAAAGAGAGATTGATGGTGTCCGATTCTGGGAACGAGTTCGTGCTTCTTTCATTCTGGGAGCCTATAGGCTAGCTCTAGGGAATGCTATCGGAGGAGGTGAAGCAATTCCAATAATCGATAGAATTAGATTCATATTGTCCTCTCTTTTTGGATTCCGTAGAAACCCTCTCTCCTCAGGATCGCGGGACATTCTCTTTATATGTAGTCCTCGGAGATTGCTAAAGAATGATGGAAAATGGTGGGATATTTACACAGACTTTATCATGGACGAGCTTGACCTGTCAATTGCGGCAATCGAGGATAATATCCACTTGGGTCATCGTAGACCTGCTAAGACAACAGATTTGCGAGATTGGGATTTCCTTGACTCGATAATCTATTTGACTGAGAAACTCCGATGGGGGATAGTTTCTCTGGATCGCGAAGAACGGGTGTTTCTCCAAAGAATCCGGTCAGAGGTCCTGAAGAGAATCGGATTCGATATCGATATTGAGAAAATCACTCTACGAATATTGAATTACAGGAAAATCCGACTTCCTTATTATCAACTAGTTTTGCGAAAAATTAAGCCCAAAGTGATTGTTCTCCTGACCAGCTATGGTAAGGAGGATCTGATAGAATCTGCAAAATCACTTGGAATTCCCGTAATCGAGCTGCAACATGGCAGTATCAACCCAATCCAACCAGGATACTCGTTTCCATCTCCGATGAGAACGAAATCTACTTTCCCCGACTGGTTGTTTTCATTCGGTGATTTCTGGATAGAAAGCACCGAGTTTCCGATTGACAAGAAACAAATCATTAGTGTTGGTTTTCCCCATCTCGATAAGGAGATGGAGAAGTACTCACACACTAAGAAGAAGAAGCAGATTCTCATAATCTCACAATATACGATCGGAGAAAATCTTTCCAAGTTTGCAGTGAAACTTTCAGAGGTGGAAAATTTTGAGTACCGTGTCGTTTTCAAGCTTCACCCTCTCGAGATTCAGAATTGGCGTCAGAATTATCCTTGGTTGGTGGAAGCAGAATTGGATGTCATTGATGACAACATAACGCCTCTATACAGACTTTTTGCTGAGTCTGAGATTCAAGTGGGAGTCTATTCAACTGCAATATATGAGGGTCTTGCATTTGGTCTTCAAACATTCATTTTCGATGCTGCTGGGGCTGAGTATATGGATTCACTAGTGGAAGCAAATGTGGCAATTATTATCTCATCTGCAGATGACATTGTCAAGCACGTAAGAACAGGGTCTAGCTACACGCAACTTGAAACGGAGAGGTTCTTTCGTAGGGGTGCAAAGGATAGGATTGTCAGTTTACTTTCTAAAATGGTTAGAGAACGATAATATTGGTTCATTGACTGATTAAGTAATTCCAAGTCATTGTGTAACAAAACTCTCGACTAACTTTAGATATTCACTTAGTGGTGTCACATAGAAATGGAGTGCATCACTCGTGACTATCTCGCCAGTGTCGGTGAGTACTTTTCCAGGAGATTCAGAACTAGTAGTATGCAGGAACTCAATCGCTGTCTTGCTTAACACGTCTTTTGAGGTGAGCCCTTTTAGATCCAGGTACCACTCATGCTTCTGGAGAACCTCAGCCATCTGATAGTATGGAATGTGTTCATCCTTTGTTCTATCTATTACTGTAAGTTCAAGATTTTTCACTCTAGCAAATTCTTTAGCTTCAGCTAGTCTGTCGTAATCACCTAGGTAACCTCGAATATATAGTGCATTCCCTTTTTCCCGTACCCCAGGAGATGCCTCCTTAAACATTGGATGAATTGGGGTGCTAAAGAAGGGACCCCATTTTATCAGGTCTCTCGTTGAAACAATCATTGTTGCAGCTAGTCTTGTCTGCCATGGAAATTTCTTACAGTGACGTATCTCTTCTCCATGAAACTGAAGAATTACAGGTGTAAACGGTGCAAATAGTTTGATGTACGGAAGGATCTGGAAGTTCTGGCGTAGAATGATCAAGTTTGGTCGAAAAGTGAATATCGATTTAATAATCTCCCAAATGAATCGCCTTGCTCTACCGGGAACAAGATTGTAGTTTTCGAAGCCTTCAGAACATTTGTGCTTATCAAATACTTCACGTGATATTATCTGACAGTCCCAACCGTTTTCTTTCAAGTAATTCCCAAGAATGACACTACTGCACGTGATATCCCAAATCTGCAGCAATTTTCTTTTCGTCATCTTGGCCCTCTCAGAGAGTTTGAGGTGGGATGTTGAGTTGATGCTGATTTTCATTCCTTGATAAAGATGATGAATCGTTCTGAACCCACTCGACGTATCTCTTGTCACGCGCTTTTGTATGCCTCTAGGTAGATTTTCTCTTGGTTCTCCCAGACATATTGTTCTCGTGCATGTTTCATAATCTCATCTGGATCCTTTTCTGGTACTGTTTCAACGACGGCCACAATTTCAGAATAATCTGTGAAAGGATGAACATATGGATCTTCAGTGAATATGTGAGCGAAGTTCTTCTGAAGAACAACCTGAAGGCCCGCGTGTAGATATTCATAATTCTTATTGGAATTGCATAAGCACTGGAATGGATGCGGCTTGAATGGAGTAAGTCCAATACGAAAGTGGGTGATACGTTCCATCATTTCGTTGTGTGGAAGACCGTTTACAATTTCGAACTTCAGTAGGTCCTGAAGTCCAGACATGTCTCTGTATGGATTGAATTTTGGAAGAGAGAAATCACTCCCTATGTAGACCATCCCTTCTCTCTCAGGAGGATTCTCTAGCCATTCAATTTCACTAAGAGTAGGTGTGTTCACAGCAACTCCCACATTGGAGGAGAATTGCCTGTAGTAGTTTGCAAGTCCCTCACTGATGGTGATTACAGGGAACCGTTCTGCCATTTCCTTCTCCCACTTGGGGAATTCTCTCCAGATGACTTTTGCAGCCATTCTACGGATGAAAGGTCGACTAGCATACATAAATGGCTGTTTGCTCAGGACCTCGTGGTCATCAAATACAACTGGGAGTTCTGTAGAAAGAAGAAAGTGACCTGCTAAGATGTTGTGTGCATGCACAATATCTGGATTGAAGGATTCTATTTCTGTTATCCAGCGTTTCTGGACGTTACTGTCATAAACGATTCTTGGTCCACTCGGAATGGAAAGTGATCTAGTTTCTTCGAAGACTGACTTCCTTGTGACGGGTTCTCCACCAAGAAAGAAAAGGGTATGACCCTGTTTGGCCATAGTCTGTGCTGCTCTTTCTATCCTCGGATTACTGAGTCCAGAGTGGCTCACATGAAGGATTCTCATTACTTGCTCGCATCAATGAATGTTTCTTATAAAGTCGCTCCAATTTTATGGGTGGTGCAAGGCTCTATCTGTGAGCTGAGGAATCGGTATGCCTATATTGAACTTCGAATGGCCTTGTCAAGTAGTGTCCGATTTGAACAAATAGTTAGGCTGTGTTTAGTGTGACAGGTGACCAAAACGCTTTGGAGTCAGATTTTGCATTTCATCTTCATTGCGATTACTGTCATGACCATTGTGAGAAACCCTCCAAGTTCTCGGCAAATTATGTCTTAGTGACAAACGTCTGGAACGAACGTGATAAGATAGAACTAGCGTTTCAGAGAATGTCTAGGCAATCTGTGAAACCAGTCGTTTGGCTATGGATTGATGATGGTTCAGTAGACGATACTTTCGAAGAGATAGTCAGATTATCAATGAACTATCCTGAACTCAACGTTTGGATAGAAAGGATGCCAATGAAAGAAAAAGGTGACTTGAACACGATTGGCAATGCATATACAAAACATATGCCTGAGTTCATCAGGAAAAACAAGGATAAAACAATTCACTACTATGCTATTCAGGACGTTGGAACTCGCCCTTGTCCTCATTATTATGAACGAGTTATGTCTCTCATGGATGAGTGTCCGGAAATCGGTTCATCGGCTGGATACATGGTTGGCGAGGAGAAAGCACGAGAGTCTGGAATGCCAATGGGCGATTGCAAAGTCACTCGTTGGAATATTATTAAGAATATCGAAAAGTACTGGTCTCTATCTCCGGACACATATGTCAACATCAAATCTCTGAAGAATGGTTACAAACTAAAGATCTGGCGAGTCCCAGTCATTCAGGATGAACCAACTTTTGGAATCACTGCAAATGGATTGTTCTACCAAGGACAGCTGAATTACTATATCGGACGGCCATTTCTAGGTATTCTGTTGAGAGCCCTGCGGAGAATATTTTTACGGAGGTACGGCACTCAGATGCTCAGAGGATATTTTTACGAACGAAACAGAGGAACATGGAGATGCAATGATCCGGATATTACATCATTTTATGGTCTTGGTAAATCCCCTATCTGGGTCATTGTGAATCTCGTTCGTACTCAGGGAAAATGGTCAAAATAACCACCAATCCCAGGGCATGAGTATTGAATGTAAAGTCGGTTATTAATTCATGACAGGACATTGAGTAATGCCATTACTTTGAAGGTGCGTTAAATCCAGATACAACTCCTCTTTGCTGAAGGAAGGCTTCTGCATAAGGGGCACTGCAATGGTGGCCTTGATATCCCATTACAGATTTGACAGCATTGATTGTGAAATATCCCCGTTTTTCCACCTGTTATTTGTAGAGGCTCAACATCTCAATCTTATTGTTCACATCTTCTTCGGTCAAAGGAACAAAGACCTCAGGAGGGAACCCAGGACTATTTCCTGCAATCTCGTATGAAAGGATTGAAACATCAGATTTCATGAATGCCCGGAAAGTTTCTTCGGCAACCACCTTGTGGTCTTGATGTAGGTCATTTGCCCATGTTGTCAAAACAAGATCGAAATTTCTTTCCTTTCTTAAGGCATAAATGATTTCAAGAATGTCCTGTCTATAGGCAGGTAGGTCTCGAACTGGGAAATCGTGGATGGTCAAGTCTGTTATTCCCATATGTGTAGCTGCCAATTTGTATTATTGTCTGAGAATATACTCTGGGATTTTAGTCGTGTCAACACTCTTCTTGCAATCGCCGAAGACAATTGACTTGACCGACGCTCCACTCTCGACTAAAAGCCTGACAGTGGCCCCCGCCCCAACCTCCATGTCATCAGTATGAGCAGATAAGACCAATACGTTATTCAAATTCCAAATCATGTTAATACGCTCCATTGAGTTCATTAACTTCTAGGTTCTCACGCACTAATGCTATCAAAATATTGCTTCAGGTTTTAGATGATACGTACTATTAGAACAAACTTTCTGTGTTATAGATAGTGCTTAGGTCTTCAATCTTGAAAGGAAGAACCTTGTGAATCGATAAGTTCAGTGACATCAAAGTCATGTGCCAAAAAGGTCACTGAGAATAGAGTTGAGATTCAACCTGTCAGGTTGGAAAAAAGTGATTTTCATCGTTCTCGCTTTCTCGATGGCATCTTTCAAATTGTCCACACCCTTGCACCAGATTAGATGGCCACCTTGTTCCATCTTCGTTACAATCTCCCCTTCATGTCCACCAGTTATGTCAGGGTTTTGAATTACGATCAAGCGATGTCCTTTTGTCACGTTCTCCATAATAGTTCCGGCACCACAGTTGCTAATCACTATCTCTGCCTTTGTGAGATAGTCACCTAGTCCTTTCTTGAACCGAAAGCTCTTGATATGTTTTGGAGTGTATTGACCAGCACCTCGCTGTGCAATCACCTCGTCCGTGATTTCACCTCTTCCTACTAAGGTGTCAATAACCTCGATAAGACCATCATGAGGAAGCGATGTACCAACTGTTACAAAGATCAAAAGATCATCCCCATATATTCCACTCCCTGGTAACGATTTGCCAAATCTGGCCAACTACTTAACCAAAGGTCAACCTTGCCCATGAGCATTCTCCCAGCAATGGAAGGTTCGTATACCCTACTTGGACTCTCGATGAAGATTGTCTTGATACCGAAAACTCGGGCAACGAGGAAGGGCGGAAGTGTGAGTCCTGATCCTGTGCTGATGAGAACATCAGGTCTGACAATTAGAACGATGAAAAGACTTTGAAGAAACAAGAAAACTGTCCTCAACACACTCATGATTCTATTGTCTTTCGCCCTGAATCTAGGTGAGATAACACTGAAGTAATTCTTTCCAACCTTCATCTTAGTCACCTCTGACTCCCATGGGACTATGTAGTACTTCTCGCAGTCAACTTGATTACTGAGGATCAACCCCCTTGTAGTGTGTCCTCCTGAGCCGAGTACGAACAATAGTCTCAAGTCAAGTCATCCTCGCACAATCTCATCAGGTCAATCTCTCCAATATCATCCTTTTGCTTGATTTCAGCTAGTTCAATTTGGCGCCAAATGACGAAATCAATCATAGCATATTCACAAAACATTTCACCCTGTCATACCCTCATTGATATCCAGGTATGACGTCCGTTAGACTGAGCAATTGTCTGGATTTGATGATTACTTTATATGAAAACGATGTACTACTTCCACTGGAAGTAAAGGTAGGTTGAAATACTGTCTTTACAAAGAACTGTGAGTTGAGATAACTTGAGTAAAACGAAGTCTGCAAAAACAGAGCTAATTAAACCCGATGGCGTTAGTCTATCTGTGAGATTGTTCTACCTTAGAGATTTGACGTTGTCTGCAAATCAGTTAGCGAAATTCATGAAAGGTCGACCATTTGTCATGTCAAAAAATGAACCAACTCAGGGATTTGCCAAGGTTAAGGAAAGTGGAAATACTGTATCAGCTGAATTCATCGCAAGTATTCGTCTACCTATCTATACTTTTGAAAAGGGCAAGCTCTTGGAACTCGCCCCTAGATTCACAGTCAAGCGAGGAACTGTAGTCGTAAAACTCGACCGTGAATTTGTTGAAGTACAAGGGTCCGACAGGTTGGCTGCTAGATTCCGAACACTTCTACGGAGAGAAGAGATAGCACGAATGGCTCCTCTTTGCATTACCAAAGCAGCAAGGTCTGTCTTCGATGAAATCAAGCGGCGTGATAAAGCCAACATAGCGTACGTTCTACTCGCAGACATGAACAAAGCGAAAATAGCATTCACACATGCTGAGTTCAAGGGTGATAACATTCAGAATGCTAGCGAGATCAACTTGTATATACAAAGGTACGAGGGGAATATTGCTAGATTCAGTGGAGTCTTTCCGTATCCGGCTAGTAAAAAATCAATGAAAACAACAGTGAACTTCAAAGCTGGTGCGATGACTATTTTCCCAGTCGATCGAAAGGGAATTTCTCCAAGGGATATTCGATGGCTCGTAACGATCCTGGAGACTAATGCGGACCCATATCCCCCTCCAGAAAAATAATTGAAAAGATAAAGGGGCTACGTGCCCCTCAGTCTAATTTTTTGTCACGTCCAATTTCGAGTTACTACTCTCTTTTTCCAGTGGATTCAGAAAATCTGTGCTGTTTTACTACATATCCACTTCGGAACTTTCTGTTTTCTGCGAAGACCTAAATATGCTGTAGTTTCATCCTGGATAAGAAATGGTCTGCGCGTGAGGAGAATCAATTCGAGAAAGGATTACGCCCAACTATCTGACAGCACGCCGCGGGCAGGAATGGAGACTTAACATGACAAAGAACCCTAGGATTCTGTGTATCTTCTTCGTGGCCTTATTCTTCAGCTCATCGCTCTTTGTGAGTGTGGGTATGATGACATTGCCTCAGGCTCCTCAGAATCAAGAAAATCAAGAATCGTCACTTGCAGCATATCCTGCAGTTGATCTCGATAAACGAAACTCCCCAGTTTCTATACTTGTCTACACTCAGTTTGCTGACACAACCTCAGCAGCTCCATATAACGAGTTCAGAAACACTATGGATTCAATAGAGGCAACATATGGTGAGCAGTTACGGTATGATAATCTAACCACATATACACAGCTTTCTGCAATGGTCTCAGATTATGATATTCTCCTATTGCCTGAGCAGGAAAATATGAATGTTTCAGATTTGAATGTGATCGCGAGTGCATGGACAAGTCCACTTACGGCATTTGTAAATGATGGCGGAATTGTTATTGCATTGGATTGTAATGGCGCACCTGCGTCAGACATCACTGATGGTCCAACAATGCAGATACTGAATGAAACTGGACTTATGACAGTCTATAGTGCTAATGATGGATTAGGATGGACAAATAATCGAGTCAATACTTCAGATGCACTTGCTCGTGGAGTTGAGGGTTCTTGGCCCGCACCTGACGGCTCAGTGTACTTTGATACCACCGATGCTACCATTGTAGTTGATGATGGTGCTCATGCAGTAGTAGCTCACAAGATTATTGGTGCAGGTCATGTTGTATTGTTAGGTTTCGATCTTTGGACTCGAGAAACTAACTCCGACATTCTTCTGGCCAATGCTATTCGACTTCACAGACACGTTGTTTTCGATGATTCTCATGCTCAACCATTTGAAATAGATGCTGAGTATTCTGGACTTGCTGAATACTTTGCTACTAATGGTTTTGCTGTTTCGAGTATGAGTAGCTTCTCAGAAGACTATCTTGCTGCATGCGATATTTTGGTTTTGACCCTATGTTATGTTCAATATTCGGCAAGCAATATCTCAGTTATTGCAAGCTTTGTGGAGAATGGTGGAGGTCTCTTTGTGGCCTCTGACTGGGGTACTTGGGGCAGTGAAACAGATGACCTCATTCAGAATTTCGGTTACGTTCGTTACGACTCAGACGCATTGAACGATACGGATGATGCCATCATACCATTCTACCTCCCATTCGATGGTGAGAATATCCACAATCACTCAATCAATCTCAAAGTGAATAGAGTTGAAATCTGGGCAGGAGCTGGATTCCATCAAATACCTGATGATGCAGATGTTCTCATCAAAACTGATGGTGATGGCACTGCTGACGTGGATAATCTCCCAATAGCAATTGCTTCAACGCATGGAGATGGACGAATCGTAGTATTTGGTGACTCCAATGCACTCAAGAATGACGATTCAGATTCTGATGGTACAGCTAACTGGGAAGACAGCACCAACGAGTTCTTCTTCCTTAATACAATTAGATGGCTATCAGCTGCGGGAATTGAAGAACAGGTCATAGTGTTCGACGAGTCTCATTCACCAAACTTCACACTTGGTATTTCTTTCGAGGAGTTAGCTTATTTCCTCACTGAAAATGGATACACCATAAAATGGATGAGTGAATTCTTGCCAGGAATGCTTGATATTGCTGATGTTCTTTTCATTGTTGATGGAACTCAGAACTACACTACTGGTGAGTTGGCTCAAATATCATCGTTTGTATCGAACGGAGGGAGTCTTTATTGCACCGGTGCATACGGTAATTCTCTAGTACAGGCAGCTATGGTTGCGCAGGAATTCGGTTTTGGAGATAGTAGTGTCGAGCATCTAAACGACACGGATGACACAGTAGGGCCAGTGGGTTACATCCACTATGATGGTGCGAATATAGAGAGTCATCCTATCACTCAGGGGATCTCTGAGCTAGAGTTCTACCTGACTGGGACTATTGAGACACCTGGCGGATCATTCGCTCCGGTCATTACAACAGACGATGATGGTACAAGCTATTACCTCAATGGAGATCCAGCGGATGGGTTAACAATCGCTGCAACGACCTTGTTCAATAAGGGACGTGTCTTCTTCTCTGCTGAATACGTATCGATGAGCGGACTAGTCGATCACGATAGTGATGGAACACCAACTCTGTATGAAGCGGATAATTGTCTGTTCTATCTCAACGTTTTCGAATGGTTGACAGAGGACCGTGCTCCAACAGTTGAGGTCATTTTCCCCAATGGCGGAGAGGTTCTAAACGGAACTCATGTTGTAACATGGGAAGGAATGGACTTCGACAACGATCCGATGGAATACGATTTCTACATTAGTGATAACAATGGAAGTGACTGGTTCCTGTTGGAAACTGGACTAACAGATCCCGAGTACGAATTGAACACAACTCTCATGGCTGACACAAATAGTAACATGGTTAGGATTGTTGTTCATGCAAATGGGCTAACAGCTGAGGATACTTCCGATGCTCCATTTGAGATAGACAACCTCCCTGATCCTACCTACCCCCCTCCGGTTGATCTAACATTGATAGTGTTAGTGATTGCTGGAGTGTTAGTCATTGTCATCGTGTTTGTCATGATGAAACGAAAGAAGTAGCTCATTCTACGTAGGAATGGGAGATCTGACATCTCCCTCCTCCTACCTCTCTTCTTTTCGGTGGATTAAATAGATTGAACCTTACAACCACATGAGAATGCTATGGCTCCAACTGATATTCTACGACGCGAGTTCAAACATGGTAGAGTTGCCTACGGTTTTCAGTGGAACATAGCACATCACAAGGGTCTTGGACATGAGAAGGGTGATTCCTCATCCCTTTGGGCACACCTGAACTCGATTCACATCGGGAAAGTCCCACAACTTCCCTTTGATGATCCCTTCTATAATAGAGCTTCAAAACTGCGTCTCTCAGAGATGTCTTCTGCTCAGAAGGTGGGTCTTCGAAAGAAGCTTGAACGTGCTGACAAAATTCAGACCAGTGTGAGTGATGACCTTGTCACGCTTCTTCGAGAATACCACCGGTCACGTAATGATCTCAGCTACTCTGCAGGCCATGACATAATGAAAGACTTCCTGCTAAATGACCCAAACACAATCGCAATTGAGGTTCCAGTTTGGTCTGAAAGGTACCGTCTTACAGGACACATTGACCTAATTCGAGTTGTAGATGGAGTAGTTCATGTATGTGATTATAAACCCGGTCCACTTGAACAGACAAAGAAGAGATTCCTCCATTCAATACCCCAAGTGGCTGCATATGGTGAGTTGATGACCCACCACCTAGCTGGTACACTTCAATCTGCGTTCGAAGAACCGCTTCTTCCGAAAGTTAATTGTTCCATTTTTGATACGCATGCATGTTGGCATTTCGGAGCTGAGATGTTTGTCCAGCTTGAAACGACTGGTATGATCCGGGGACTCTAAGTCTGTCCATTCTTTAAAACTGTCATCTTGACTTCCTCCTCGACAGTGGGAGGTACGCTTGCAATTCCACTCCATTTCAGTTGAATCGTAGGTCTCTCTGAAACCAGACCTTCACGAATGCGTGAGAAGTAATTTTCTGACAGTGTGCCGAAATTCCCGAGTGCAGGATCAACAGGAACCCATCCCTTTCTCTCAAGAAAAGCTTCACACCATGCATGAGGTTCAGGCTCTGGATCTCCTCTGAAGAAATGTCCAACGACTCTCCGGGCTGGTATATGGACTGTGCGAAGTAGTGCAATGAAGAGATCAGCATGTTCATCACAATCTCCTTCCTTTTCGCGAGCAGCTCTTGCAGCACCTATACGTTCGTCAAGATACGTCTTGAGTTTCACCACTTCCTGGACCTTCTGGAACGCAAGTCTAGCATACGATTCATCATCTCCAGTACGTTCAGCAGCTTTTTGAGACATCTCTTGTATCAGACTGTCATCAGTTTCCCAATATTTTTGCAGAGTGCAGTACATGCCCCTGTTTCTGGAGATGAGTTCTTCTGTTGTTAATTGGGGCTCCATCAACCAATCCCGAGTTATTGTGTCTATACGAAGTACAACTGTAGGTGAGAAACTCTCACCCGGATTTAACTCTGGAACCTTGATTACCGCCACCATGTTCTTCTCAGCTTTCTCGGTAACCTTTGCTGGAGGAAATACATCAATCATCTCAACGAATTGATTTTCAGTATCTGTAAAGAGATGCCATACCATCATACCCTTTCGCAATTTTGAGGTTCCTCGGTTGTGTACATTCGCTTGCATCTCAATCCTAAGTCGCATCTTGGTTTCTCAGACTCCTATACGCATTGGAGCTTTCCTCGAATAGATTTATGTATTCTCTGGCTACCGTAGCATCTGCCCTTTTGGGTTTGAGGAAAGTGAGGTCCCCATATGGCTAAAGATCCTGCCAAGAAACCTGATTCAGGAGATGACTCTGGAAGACGAGGAGGAGTCGTTGATGATCTTCTTACTGAACTCGGTGTCGATGATGAAATGCGACATGAACTCATCGATTCCGGACGGATGTCAAGTGATGTGATGAAAGTCGAATCTGCAGACCAAGTTCGGCGACGTATTGAGATTGACAAGAGTATCGAAAGATTGCAAGGCAGTATCAGTCTTCTAGAACGAAATATCCTAACTGTTGACGGTACAATTGACCGAATTGAGCGAGACCTCGTTCCAGTTGTGTTATCTTTCTTAGTGAGTATGAAAGGGAATCTCGTTTCCATGAGAGGTAACATCGTTAGCAATAGCAAACGTGCCGCTAAAACCAATCTGCAAACGTCCTTTATCGAGACTGCCGTGAAACCGGTTGTTGAAGAAGCGTTCTCGAAAGTGGAAGAGTCTCTTACGACGGGGATGTCGACACCAATTCTTGAGAAGGTTCGAGATGTAACTGAGAGCTTGAAAGAGGCAATGAAGATAACCTATGAGGAACTCTCGTCTCTCAAATCAAACATCGATGACTTCACTCAAAGATCTATCACAGAGGTTGAATTTCTTGGTTCAGAGCTTGGAATGAAACCTCAAGTTGAAGTACCGAAAGCCACAGTAGATAAGATGAAAACTATTGAACGTCGAGTTGAAGAACTGACTCAGGAGCTTACTCTCTCTACCCAGAAAATCGATACCCGTGAAAGCGAAATAGAATCTCTAAGGAAAGATAATGCCACATTTAAAGTCATCAATGAAGAGCTCGAGGAGGAACTATCTTCATTGAAAGCAACTCCTCAGACTGACCAAGCAGTTCTGATGGAACTACGTCAGAATGTCAAGACTCTCGAAGCATCGCGAGACCTTATCGCAGAGAAAGTCACAGAGGCTGAAACACGAGTAAATACATCTGATCAGAAAATTAAGGAGTTCTCAGACGAAATTGCTAAGAAAGACCTTGAGATTGGCGACCTGAAAACTCAGATTCGGCAGTTGGAAGATGAGAAGACAAAGACAACTGATCGTTTAACAGAGATGGAGGAGCTTCGTGCACGGCTCCGGTCTTCTGAATCTGGAGATAGATCTCGGGAGCTAGAACGGTTCAAGACTGAATTTGAACGAGCCCAAGCAAATCTTGAGAGGGCTAATTCCGAACGTGAGGAACTAAAAGAGAAACTCGCACAAAGTCAAGAAACCCTTGAGGGGTATCTTGGTGTAATGGATAGCACAGAGAAGACCAAAGCTTACCTCATGGTAGAAGAACATGGTGAGATGTCCATCAGAGAGATAGCAAGGGCATTAGGTGTCGCTCCAGCAATTGTCATGAAATGGGCTGATGAATTTCAAGCCTTAGCTCTAGCGTGGGTGGTAGATGGACAGACATTAGTACATCGAAACCACATGAAAGAGGAGAAATCAGAATAGTACCAAGTAGATTCTATTAAGAAACTGCACAACATCGAGAAGTTCTCCTTTTCTCAAAGGTGTCTGTAAAACAAATCGGGATTAGATGTCTTGAGGTCTTCATATAATGAACACGGGAAACACACCGTAACAGGCATAAGAAATCAGTTTAGGGTTATCACACAATGAGAGAGGCTGTACTGTATTCTAACTTGAAGAAAGGCATACGCTGTGATTTATGCGCAAGGCGATGCGTCGTTCACAATGGTGAAATCGGTTATTGCCGAGTTAGAATCGCAAAGAACGACAAACTTTACTCTACGGTTTATGGTTTGATTGATGGAATGGCGGCAGACCCAATAGAGAAGAAGCCACTCTTCCATTTCGCACCAGGTAGTTCTGCGTTTTCAATTAGTACATCATCATGCAATTTCCGTTGTCAATTTTGTTTGAATTATCATTCAGCTCATCGAGAGACCCCTATTGGCCAAAATATGAGTCCAGAAGAAATTGTTTCTCTAGCATCAAAGTACGATTGTAGTGGAATAACCTACACATACACTGAGCCTACGGTCTTCTTTGAATTGGCTTATGATACGGCTAAGATTGCTCATGAAAAAGGGATGTTCAACACATTTGTGACAAATGGTTACATGACTCCCGAAGCAATAGACTATATCGCTCCATATCTAGATGCAGCATCTGTGAACTTCAAAGGTAGTGCAAACAAGAAATTCTACGAAGAACTGATGTCAGTTCCCAAAGTAGAACCAATCTTCACTTCGATGCTAGCTATGAAGGAGAAGAATATCTTCATTGAGATCACTAATCTAATAATACCTGAAGTTGGGGACTCGGTGGAAGACACTCGAATTCTTTCTGAATGGGTTGTAGAAAATCTTGGGGAACGGACTCCTTTTCATCTCACTGCATTCTCCCCGACCTATAGAATGACACATCTTCCTCGTACTTCTGCCTCAACGCTCGAGAAACATATTGACATTGCAAAGAAAGCTGGATTAGTCTTCGTCTATTCTGGTAATGTTGCAGGGCATGACTTTGAGAATACGTATTGTCCTCAATGTGGTTTCAAGGCTGTTGAGCGATATTCCGTCTATCTTGGAAGAAACAATCTAGATAAAGATGGGAATTGTCCAAAATGCAAGACTGACCTAAACATTGCAGGCGTTCAGTGGATGGTACAAGGAAAGGGACAGACCGAACGGCATTTTTGAGGTCGATGAAATGCGGGTCGTTGGTGTTACATGGAAACTTCAAGATGATGAAACCTTCATGTCCGGTTTGCGAGTCTGGAAGGATGGTGACACTCCAGAATTCATACCAATAACAACCGGAGAGCAACTATCTTTGGTTTTCCGTGGTCCTCGTCGATGCGTGGGCAGTGTTAATTCATTACACAAATCAATCCGCTGCCCTGAAGATTCTATTATCCTGCAACGCGGAAATACAAGATGTGGATCCTGTTCTGCAATGGATTTTGTTGATCCGTGCATTCGGTGTGATGGTCGCACATGCTTAGCAACTTCTGATAGAAGAGCACAATGTGACATTACAAGATATGCAGTATACTTAGTAGTGTTTAATGATGAAACGCTCAAAGTTGGAGTTTCCTCTGAAAAACGTGTTCGAACGAGATGGGTGGAACAGGGTGCTGACTTTGGAGGTGTCCTTCATCTTGTTCAGGGTGGCATCAACGCCAGAAGAATCGAAGACCGTTTGGGAAAGAATCCAAAGGTAGTAAAACAAGTCCGAGGAGAGAGAAAGATTCGAGGTCTTATGCACAAATTGAACTTGGATGCGGCTCAATCTATTGTTGAAGATTTCATCCTTGAAACAGAGAGTGATGAGCTCGGAGCCAATGTAGAACTTGAAGATCTTTCCAGTTACTATTCACTGGAGGATGTAGATACTCGACCACATTCTTGGAGAAGTAAAAATATTCCAATTGACAACAGACCTCTGGTTGGTAAAGTTGTTGGAATGAAGGGGTCACTGCTCGTTACTAGTTTGGGTAGCGCTTTTACAGTTGCAGACCTAAAACAAGTGATTGGGTATAGCTTAGACTACGATGGGGATATTACTATGGTAACACAAACAGGTCTGCTAGATTTCTGCTGACAACTTATTTAGGGTGAAGTTTCTGTCATAGGCTGTGAACGAATCAGCTGAGGAGAAAGCAGAAGTCCGCTATCTCTCTCTCGTCAGAAGAGAAGGGGGAGAGCCAATCATCGGCATTCCTTACAGAGCGATGTCTGTAGACCCAGATCTAGTAGCTAGTTTCGTTCTCGCAGTTATCATTTTCGAAAACAGACAGTTGAAAACATTCACAAAAGAAGGCTATGTAGTAGTTATTGAAGAAGGAAATTATGTCGTAGGTTTACTCATTGTGGACAAAGTAGAAGATGATACACCTTATCGAAACAACTTGATTAAGATTGTCGAGCGCTTCGAAAGTTCACATGAACAACTTCTCCAATCTTGGAAAGGTGACATTAGACCCTTTCGAGAATTTGCATTAGATATTCTTCAAGTATATCCTTACAGGTCGTTTGACTTGGAGATGATCCCTAAACTAGTTTCAAAATCCGAGGCGACTCCGGATCATCGTGCAAACATCCCGTGGTCAGTCGGTGAAACTGATGAGAAATTGCAGATAATTCTAGGCTACATCAATGGAAAGCGTACTGTTGAGGAGATATTACATCAATCCGAATTTGATGACTCTGAAGTGATGGCTATACTCTCAATGCTTGATAAATACAAGTGGATCACACTCACAAGAAGATTGAACGATAGCTCGGTACTCGTCAAAATTATGGACCCTCCATTATTTTTACTCGGTGTTTACGGTGAACCGCTTTCAAAACTAGTCGAGCAAATTGACGGATCAAAAACATTGTCTACAATATGCGAGCTGCTTCCATACAATATTGAAGCTGTTCGACTTGTAGCTAATAATCTAATCGATGCAGGGGTTTTGGGATACAAAGACTCGAAACCAGATGAGCCTGTTCAGAATGAGGAGGGGTAAACAATGGCTCTTAATGTTTCTAAAGTTCGTTATATCTCATTGATTAGAATGGAAGGGGGAGAATCCGTTCTTAACATCCCATATGCTGAGCTCACTGTTGACCCTGACTTGATTGCGGGTTTTGTAACTGCAGTCATCATTTTCGCGAAGACACCAATTCGAACAATCAGAAAGGCTGCGTATGACATCTTAATAGAAGTTGGAGAGACTGTGTTAGTACTTCTGGTTGTGGATCCTGTTGCAGACGAGTCGCCGTATCGTGAAAAGCTGAAACGAATTCTAGAAGAGATTGAACTTAAACATGGAGATAAACTCCGACACTTTGAAGGTGATATTCGTCGTTTTAGAGAATCTGCTCTCACCGTAATTCAAGAGTTCCCGTTCTCTTCAGTGGATCTTGACATGGTTCCAATTACGAAACCAAAGGGTGTCCGTATTCCATTTAGAGTGGGATCAATTGATCATGATCTTGAGCAAGTGGAGTCTTTCATAAACGGAAAGCGCACAGTTGCTGAGATTATGGATCTAATTGGATTTAGTGATGAAAAAGTTCTAGCACTAATATCCATACTCACTCGGTATGAATGTATAGATTTCAAGAAACGGATCACAGATGATAATGTATTGGAAAGAACTGATTGTCACGAGCTGACCTTGGATTTGTTGAAATCGCAGTACGGAAAACCGCTAGAAGATATTCTTGAAACATTTGATGGCACAAAGAAGGTCAAAGACGTTCTGGAATCACTTCCTTATGATCCTCGCGCAATGTGGTTTATCATCAATAAACTCGTTGAGGAAGGATGCCTGGTCGTGCAGCAAATCAATTAGAGAACCACGTCACAGCCAGGAATTCCAATAACATCACTTCTACACTGGTAGCAATATCGGAATTGATCAATGTAAGCAGCGGCTTGATTTCTCAATCTTTCAAGATCACCTTTCAGTGGAGGGCTCAGTGATGCAAGACGACCATTGGGAACTATAGGGATGATATTTTGAAGCAATGCTCCTGCGTCAGCAATTGTCTTTGCTAATGGAATGATATCGTGGTCATTGATTGTAGGGATGAGGATTGAATTTACTTTTACGAATATCCCTGCACGTGCTGCTCTAGAGATACCCCGGATTTGTTCTTCTACAATCTTGGAACCCATCTGACTGCCAGTTAAGGTCGTTTCTCCCAACCTTGCCCATTCATAGATTAGCGATGCAGTTTCCGGATTAATTGTGCTCATTGAAACGGTTAATGTTTTGAAACCCATCTTTACAAGCCATTGAACATTATCAAACAACAGAGTACCATTTGTGCTCAAACACAGGTGAATATCCTCTCGATATTTTTGAATCAATTCTAATGTTTCGAAAGTTTCAGGATTTGCAAGTGGTTCCCCAGGACCTGAAACTGCAACAATTTTAATTCTCGAATCGTTTCTGATTTCCATGATGGCTCTCTCAACCGCTGTTTCAGGAAACATTACTTGCCTGGCAAAACCTGGTTTGGAGGTGTGGCACGATGAGCCAACAGAATGAGAACAGAAAACACATTTGACATTGCAAATCGGTGCCACTGGCAAATGAATCCTATGCCACAAAGTTTCTCGACAGTTTGAATAACAAGGATGGTTGCGGATGGGAGATTCACCAAGGCTTGCCATAGGGATCAAAAAGCCTGATGGAGAATTTTTCGAGCATCTCGAGCTGCTTTCTTTGCATCATTAAAGATGAGACCAAGTTTTGCATTTTCAGGGGCGGTCACAGTAAGAAGGTAATCTCCTGAAATTGAAATTACCAAAGTCGTTCCAAGATCACCCTGAATGATAATAGACTTGAGCTCCCCCTGTCTTAACTCCTTGACAGTCTGTTCACCTGCGGCATGGATAGCTGCAACAATAGCCGCAACTGATGCTTCTTCGGTACCTCCGTGAAATCTACTTACCAAAGGAAGGCCTTCGATGGAAAAAACAGCTGCTCCTAGAATGGGAGATTTGTTAGATAATTCCTTAAGAAGCTCTTGCAAGTGCTCCTGCAGTTTCGAAATGCTATGGTCTTCCAACTACCAATTCCCTCGTTTAGTTCAAGTCACATCTTCTATCCAAAAGGGACAGTAAGAAATTCACGTAAGATATAGATAAAGCTTCGGAGGATTGCCGTAAAATGCGTTTTTATGGTTCATTCATTCAATTAACCGGACTGATGTCACTTTGTTGCTATGCAGTGATGTGGTTGGGAGTTTCATTACACGCAACACGTTGTCTGCTTCTTCATCAAGACCCGCCTCTTTGAGTAATTCAATGAATTCGAAACCAGTTGTTATTATGAGGCCCTTCACAGGTTTCCCTGCTTTCATCGAATCCAGAAGTTCATTTGCTGTCCAGAGTCGGCATTTCATGTCTAGGTCTTTCTGTTTCTCGAGGTGGGAAATTCCTTTCCTTGCTATCCCTCTATTCTCTCTCTGTTCGCTAGTGTAAGCTCGTTTCTTGTAGATTCTCTTCAACCGTTCAAACCCTCGTTCAACAACCTCTTTGGAGTGAATCATCTTTCGATAGACATCTTTCACACTTTTCGCAGATGTTGTAACCAACCATGCAGTGCCATATGCCGCCTGGTATCTCATTGCTTTGAGGACTTCAGATTCACTCAGCAGGGTTATCGAGCGATATCCTTTGTATTCAACTGAAATCAACCAATCTGGATTTTTATGTTCGACTATTAGATCTGGTGTCAACCCTTCTCCTGTAACTGGGACTCGCGTTGACACATCAGGGAACAGATGCATTATGAGAGCATGGAAAGCTTCATGGAAGAGATTGTGTCTGAGATTTCTAGCCTCTTGTGGATGCCTTAATCCTGCCTCACGATAGAGTACAGGCATCTCCATCTTATTTCCAGTTTTGGCTTTGATCTCACTCTTGGTTGTTAATCGGCCTCGAGCGTGATTCTTCTTCACAAGAATAATCGCGGCCTCATTGCCGATGAGGCAAAAAACTATCCTCCCAAGATCACTCTCCTTATCTTCAGGATTTTCTGCTATTTGACGCTTGGCCTCCTCATACGCCCAATCAATTACATTTTGCGCATCATTCCCGAGGAGGGAGGTAATCGAGCGAAGTTTGTCATTCAGTGTATATTTTCTCACGTGTTTGTTTAGTGCGGTTCCAATAGATGCTTTCGTTGCCAATTGCCGTCTCTCTCTCAAACTGGTTATGTGGATTTTCTAAGGACATCCTTGGTCAGCTTTACATCTTGGGACTCTTCATCGTATGATACCAGGTCTGCAGCTACCAAATCATGAACTGCTTTGAGAACTGCTGCTGGTTGAATTCCAGTGCTTGATGTTATGTTCTTCCTAGTGATTGCTGTCTTGACATCATGCAATGTATACAATATCCTGGCGTGAGGTTTGCCATAGAAAACGGTTTCAATGAGAGTGATGTAAATAGCTAGAAGGTCACTGATATCCACCTTCTCTTGTAATGCTTCCTTTTCAGCTGACGCATCGCGATAGAGTTCAGAAACCCGTGTGAGTTGTCCAGTGATCTCATCCATCTCTCTTCTGAGTTCATCTCTCTCCTTCTTTAGAACGTTTTGTGCCTCACTCTTACCAGCTTCAGCTTCAGCAGCCTTAGCAGATAGACCCGAAACCTCTTCCTTGGCTGCTACCAGATCAGCTTTGGCTTTGTCTCGAGCCTTCTCGGCTTTCTCAAGCTTGGTTGTAAGCCCAGTGACCTGTTCCTCCACAGCCCCCACTTTTTCTTCTGCTTCTTTTTTTGTTGTCCTGAGTTCATCAACCTCACTGTCGAGGCTCTCTCGTTCATCCATTAGCTTTACAATTGAGTCCTTGAATTCATCCAGTAATTCAAGCATCTTCTCCCTATCGGTCATTTAGTTACTCCTCACTGTAAATGAGCACAACCGGCTTTATATCAGTTTCACATCATACGCAGCAGCCTTGGCTTTCAGGTATTTGATGTATAACTCTTTCAAGTCAGAGAGTGGTAATCCGAACGCTTTGAAAGCTTCTAGCTCTCCTTTCCGTTTTTTCTTCAGCATCACGTCATTCTCTTTTCTGAGTGTTTCATCTTGACTAATTGCTGGAATGTTCTGGTTTTGACGTGCGCATTTGATATCAGAACTACTCATTGTTTCAAGTGAATGTTCGATACCTTGAAGCAATCCTTTCTTACGCCAGAAATCCCTGGTTGTAAGACCAATAAGTTGAGCTTTAGGAGTTGCAAGTCCCCTGATGTTGGACAGTTCAATCGAGTTGCTCTTTATTGTGGAGAAGATGCGAAGAGACCATGGTGACATATCAGCAAGAACCAGAATTGGAACTTCATTGTCCGATAACCGCCGAATCCAAGCTCTCATGTTCCTCCCTGGTTGACCAAAGAGAGACCCCACTCCAACACTCATCTGTTCAGGTAGTCCTAGTTCAATCAGGTTTCTTGCCATAGCTTCTTTCTCAACGAATATTGCGGCGTCAATGTTGATGTCGTGAATGTGAACATCCGAAGGACGGGAGGAAATGAACCAACCATATTCTCCAGCTGCATTACAGTTCAATCTCTTTCCTGATAAATCTGTGAGCGTTACATCACCGTAGAATGTTCCCTTTGGCGAGCTAACAACGCCAAACTCCTCTCGAGGTATTGATGTTCCTTTGTGTTTTATGATTCTCTCACATAGGTTGATCAACCGATTTGTTTCTGTTTGATTTTCGATCTTTAGGACATCTTGAACATGTTTGACTTTGTGCATGTAATAGAAATCTCGTAGGCTCATAGACATCTTCTGTTCAAGGTGCTCTTTGAATCGAGTTAGTCCGTATACGAGGCCAGCGATAGTCTTTGCACTTTCGACCTTTCGTCCGTCGATATATGAAGGAGTATCTTCGATTGGAATATACCCCTCAAGATCAGAGTAGTCCACGTTCTTCTTTGAGGAACCAAAATATCCTATTTCTGGAAATGCTCCCTCATCAATTGTTTCAGCAATGGCTTCAAGCACAATGTCGATGCGCCCAATCACTTCTGCATTAGAATCGCTCATTTATCATTCATCTCCTAATGATGAAAACAATTTCTTGATAGAAATCTCTCTCTCTAAGATTGCGGATAGTGTTTCTGACATGAATTGATAATAATTCACTAACCTCGTCTCTCTCTTTCGCTGTTTGTGTACTCTATTACGTTTCCTAACTTTTTCACTCAACTCGCGTAGACAATCTTTGAACCCAAGTTCAATTTCTCTTCGAAGTATGTCTACATCGCCAAGGTACTCCTTCCCAACTGTCTTGTATGGAATTTTGGTCGAGCAGATATGAACCACAAACGCGATTGGATCATCCTGTCGCAATCCATAATGTTTGAGATTGAGGTTTCGGACAACTCTATACGAAACATCAGACCGCTCATCATACAAAAGAGGAATGCGATTTGCGAACCTGTATATTTTGACACCTGCCCCAAGCCCGCCTCCATATGCAATACCTGTTTCTATGATGAATGGATGTCCTTCATAGACATTGGGTGCTCTTTGCCTGAAAACTGCAAAGTCCGGTGATAGGCGTTGAACACCTGCCATTAGGACACTAGTACCAGCTGGTGAGAGAGATTTAGGTGAGGGTGGAAGGAACTTCTCGTAGCTGGCAAGCGCATTCATCATTAACACTAATTCTTGCTGTTGTAATGAAGACGGGGCTCTATCACTCTCTAGCTGAGAATATTGTAGGAACTCCTCTGCAGTGGAGATTCCAACTCGCTGGAATGATCTCTTCATGAAAGACTTGAGATCCTTTGCTCTTGTTGCTCCTATCATTTTCTTGAGCATTTCAACGTCGATACCTCTGGGATGCGGTTTCATCTCCTTAGGTGCCACTGGAAGGTTGTCAATCAACCTATCAAATTTGAGCACATCACCTTCGGGGGTTTCGAGAAGGAGTGAGGCATGGGGAACAATAATAGCGGTCTGAGAGAAGTATTCGATGATTCGTCGTTTGCTTCTGATCCAGTCTCCTTGCAGTTGAAACGAAATCATTGTTCCACTCTCATCTGGTGATTTAGATATTCTCTCTTCCTCGATGATATTAGGCTGATTTGTTTCAATGTCAAGGCGCATGACTACTCTATGTCCATAGGGTTCTCCCCTTCTTCCAGTTACTACTTCAATAGGTTCCTGAGTTGTGACTTGTCCATACAGTAGAGCAAGGCTCCCCCCCAACCCGAATGTTCCTCTACTTTGTCTAAAAGTAAACTTTGTTCCAGTGAGCATCTTCCCAATCAAAACAGGTATGTCATTTCGTTTGATTCCCTTCCCATTGTCTTTTACCATCAGTTCGTAAATTTCTGGTCCTGAGTGTATCAAATCTTGTTCACGTGAATCATCTTCTCGATGAAGAAATACGCTCACTTCTGGCAATACTCGTTCATCTTCGCATGCATCAAGGCTGTTCTCAACAAGCTCTCGAATTGAAACATAGAGTGAACGAGCAGGGTTGTCAAAACCTGCGATTGTGCGATTACGATAAAACCAAGCTGAAACTGAGAGTTCTGTGATATCTGGGCTATTTCCCTTAGGTGTGAGCAATTGGTAAATCCCCTGACAAAGTCAGTGATTGTTCTATTTTGTTTCGCTATGAAGCGTGGTATTATTGCCGCAACACTTCAAAATCCAAGATATGGGAAAGCGAAACCAAGACCGAGCATAAACACGAGTCCAATCACTTGAGCAAGCCATATCGAATTACTCCACTCTCTGACAGTAGCACCATCAAAAGGTTGGATTGGTATCATGTTGAAGAGACCAAGGAATGCATTCAATTGAATTCCATACTGGATGAGGATGGATGCAAATCCAAGTGGAAGTGAAACTAACCAAAAAACAAGAGCAAGAATCATTAATGATGCAGCTATGACGAAGTTTGTCAAAGGACCAGCCAGATTTGATTTTCCATTGTGCTCTCTATTTGTGGTTCCAGTTGTGTAGACAACACCAGTACCGAATATTGGTATGGAGAATAGAATTGCCATGCCTGACATGAGGTAACCCGATGATGTCATTCTGAACTCTGACCACATTCCATAATGTTGGGCAACGAATTTGTGTGCGAGCTCGTGGGCCATGAATGAACCGAGAAAGATACTGATCATACCCACTGGTAACCACCAAAGACCCCATCCAATATAGACCATTAGATTTTGCAGAGCTGCAAAAATGCCATATGGGCTTCCAAACATGGATATCCCCACGAGAATAACCAAGACTGAGGAAATCGCCAAGTCTCGAATCTCAGTAGACGAGAATCGTTTCCTCTTTCGCCTTCTGCGTCTTGTTTTCCGTGGTTGTTGAGTGGGATATGTTACATTCATGTCCTGTGGATCTAGAGAATCAGAAACACGTTCCCTTGCCTCCTCTCTGACCTTGTGCATGGCAGGACAGCCATGACTTTCCGGAAGACGATGTTCTGAACAGAAGATACCACTACAATAAGGGCAAGTGAAGCTGAGATCTTCCGTGCCGCACAGAGAGCATGTTGGCATTAATTTTACACCAAAGTCTTAGCTATGGAAGAATCTACTCAATATATCCGTATTCCTAGTGCCCTTATTCCAATTTTCAGTTTCAAAGCGGGCCTATTGCATAATGTCGAGGTCGAATGGAAGAGTTTGGTCAATTAAGAGCTCACTACCTGATTGTTCAGGTGAAGGCATATGACAATCCTTTTATACTAATATACCAAATGGTATCTTAGGTACTGGCTGACAAGCCGTACAGAAAGGGAGCCCCAACGGTGACTCGGATGGGCGGCATATGCCGCCCGGGGCTTCGTAATGGGAGGAATTTTTCCATATGATAGATGATGACATTGAGTCAGTGGTCCGCAAGATGATAGAACAATTCACAGAAACCTTCGGTACATTTCCAGAGGGTAACGTTACAATTAGATCATGGACCGGCTCATTTGTTAATGAACCGCTCGAATCAGAAATCAAACCAAAGAGCGATGAACCAATTGTAGAGAAGATAGATCTTGGCGATAGTGTTATTTTTCTAATTCAAGGACATTTCGACACCTCGGTAGAACCTGTAGTGAAAGTGGATGGAGAGAATATCACAGTCAAGCTTGATAATGAAACACAATCCATGAACCTCGAACCTGGATTTCTAATTGATTTAGAGAAATCGAATATTTCCAATCGTAATGGTGTGATTGAGATTGTTGTCTTCAGAGCTGAGAATCAAGAAGAAAGCCGTGGGTATTTAAAATTAGATAAAAGAGAGTAAGAAAATGAGTGAAAATTTAGTTCGACTGAAAGTTGCTGCAGCCATGCCAAAAGATCAAGGCCGTGGTATTGTGAGGTTAAACTCAGATGTGAGAAATCACCTTGGGATACGTTCTGGTGACTACGTCCTCCTCAAAGGTACAAAAGAGACTGTAGCAGTTGCATGGCCCAGTCTCAAAGAAGACGAAGTTCTCGATATGGTCAGAATGGATGGATTGATTCGGAACAACGCTGGAGTACGGCTTGGTGAGATGACTGACGTAAGCAAAACAACTATTCCAGAAGCAACCAAGATTGTTTTGGCTCCTGGTCAACCAGTTCGTTTCCAGCAGGGATTCGAAAACTATGTGAAACAGCAATTGATCAATAAACCAATCACACGCGGTGATGTGATTATGATTTCATCGATTGGGCAGGGTCTACAGTTTACAGCAACTACAGTGTCACCTAGTAAACATGTTAGAATAACACCTGCAACTGTTGTTGAAGTATTGACGAAACCCGCAAAACCAGAAGATATCTCATTTCCTGATGTGACATACGAGGATATAGGTGGTCTTGGAAAGGAGCTCACAAAGATCCGTGAGATGGTTGAGCTTCCGATGAAATCCCCAGAGTTGTTCAAACGACTTGGAATTACTCCGCCAAAAGGAGTTTTGTTGATGGGTCCACCTGGAACCGGAAAGACATTGATTGCAAAGGCTGTCGCGAATGAATCTGGTGCTAATTTCAAGATCATCAATGGACCTGAGATAATGTCCAAGTTCTATGGAGAATCGGAACAGAAGCTCCGTGAGACCTTTGAAGATGCAGAAAAGAATGCGCCATCAATCATTTTCATTGACGAGCTGGATAGCATTGCTCCAAAGAGAGCTGAGGTCACTGGTGAAGTTGAGCGTCGAGTAGTTGCACAATTACTTGCGCTCATGGATGGTCTAGCTGCTCGTGGTCAAGTGATAGTCATCGGAGCATCCAATCGCCCTGATGACATTGATGAAGCACTACGAAGACCTGGTCGATTTGACCGTGAGATTGTAATCGGAGTTCCGGATAAGAAAGGACGATTAGAAATTCTCCAAATTCATACTAGAGCAATGCCTCTTGAGGAGGATCTAGACCTTGAAAGGTTAGCTGCCGTGACACACGGATTTGTGGGTGCAGACCTATCAGCACTTGCAAGAGAGGCCGCAATGCAAGCTCTACGTCGGGTTTTACCTCATATAGATCCAGAAACTGGGGATATACCTGCTGATATATTGAATAGCCTCTTTGTGACTCAAGCAGATTTTGACATGGCTCTTTCAGATGTGTCTCCTTCAGCCCTAAGAGAATTATTAGTTGAGAAGCCCAATGTCCGTTGGGAAGATGTCGGTGGTTTAGCGAAAGTGAAGATGCAGCTAAGAGAGGCAGTGGAAGCTCCCTTGAACCATCCAGAGGTCTTCGAAGAAATGGGCATTCGAACTCCTAAGGGTGTCCTTCTTTTTGGTCCTCCAGGTACAGGGAAGACACTCCTAGCAAAAGCAGTTGCCACTGAGAGTGAGGCGAACTTCATATCTATCCGAGGTCCAGAGATATTCAACAAGTACGTTGGAGAATCGGAGAAAGCTGTTCGTGAAATCTTCAAGAAAGCACGTCAGGTTGCTCCATGTGTGCTGTTTTTTGACGAGATTGATGCAATACTCGCCTCCAGAGGTCAGCGGGATGACACCGGTGTTAGCCAGAGAATAGTAAACCAATTCCTAGCTGAATTGGATGGTATGCAAACTCTCCAGAATGTGTTAGTGATTGGCGCTACAAACAGGGCTGACATCCTTGACCCAGCTGTCTTGCGACCAGGTAGATTTGATGGTGTGATATTCGTTCCACCTCCAGACACAGATGCCCGGTTGGAAATCTTGAGAGTTCACACTCGTGCAATGCCACTCGCTGACGATGTAAGTTTGGAGAAACTTGCAGATGGAACAGAAGGCTTCTCTGGGGCTGACATTGAAGGTCTTGTTCGGGAGGCTGCTATGGCTGCAGTCCGCGACGACTGGAAGGCAAAACCAGTTGAGATGAAACACTTTGAAGAGGCATTGGGCGAAGTACGACCAAGCTTCTCACCAGATGATGTCAAAAGATTTCTCGCATTGGCTGAGCAAGTGAAGAAGCGACAACCACAGAAAGATCTCGATCTTCCTGGATATATGTAATTGCTAGAAGATGACTGGATGTGAAATTCACATTCAGTCACCGTTCTTTTTAGATTATTACAGCCACGATACCGTTCATTGTAAGTTGGACAATCTTGGACACCACAGTGCTGTCCGTCCAGGAAACGGCACTGGGCTCAGCTCTGTGAGGCCAATAATAGTGTCAAGTCAACCTCATGATTCAGTACCTGACCCGAAGTTACAAGCACCTATCCAACTTGCTTAAGTTGCCTGTATCTGCTAGAAACCCTTTTGAATCCAGTTTGTTTGTGAACTTCAGAACTACTGTCTTAGGGGTCGTATTATGGATGCATTCTTTCCAATCTCTCCAATCGTGGGAATAACAAACACAAGTTATGGTGCACAATCTGGTGTCATGAATGAGAAATGGGCAGTGCGTGTGGTCCGTGGAAAGAAAATAATCGCAGAGAAGACAATTCCTGATTTGAATTTAGACAACATTGTAGGCGTTGCATATGGTCATATCCGCGTCGAAGGTCTGAGTAGACATTCAGTTGCGCAGATGTCTGGAAGATTGCTTCAGTTTGCAAGGAAATACCAGACTGCAGGAGTCTGCCCAAACTATGAGGTTCTTGACCTAGCTTATGATGATGGAATAACACTTGGCGAGATAGCAGCTACTGCTAGAGGAGATGTGGTTATTGAGGGTACTGCTCCCCCAGCAGAGTTACCTGACATGAGAATTGGTGAACTTCCTCCACTCCCTCGTACAACTGGAGAGGCTACATGGGCACCAAACATAGAAGCTCATGCGACAATGATCTGTGAAACAGCAGCATATGCAGCTGAATTACCAAAGGGCACGCTTGATAATATGTTCAACAGAATTGCTGATGCTCTTATTCATCGATGGGCCATGTCAAACCCTGACGAACCTCCTACCGCTTTGTTGAAATTCGCCGCGTTGATTCAAAGTTGCTCTGATGAGAGCCAATTGCCCAAAACGGGTGCTGGAACTGCTACAATAGAGACCGGATCTTGTAAGATTTTAGGCATTTGTCGAGACCTTGACCCAGATGCATCAAAGATGCCTGCTGGATATCCTTGCGCATTCCATGAGTTGATTGCTAAGAAGTTGAGTGCCCTGACTGGGGCGAAAGTTAGTATCAACACATCATCCACAGGTTGCATTGTTAGCATTTCTCTAGAATGATTTCTGTCTTAGTAGTTACCCAATAATCTTAAATCGCTACGCCCGACTTATTTAGAATTAGACGAGACCGCGTAGTACAGTCTCGATTAGGAGCTTAGAAAATTGAGCTACTTGACATGGCGTGAATATACGCGTTCAGGACCCGTGTGTCTTGGTGCGCTCTTAGTGATTGGCGGTGCTATTCTTGCCCTATTACCCGGTTTTGATCCGATGTACGACTTCATACCTGGGTACACCGTCATGATTGGTGCTGGCGTAGCAATCGTTGGATTGCTGTTGATTATAGTTGGCTTCATCTTTACAAGAAAGAAGCGCGATTCGGTACTTAGACCGGTTGACACGAAGGTAGAAGATACACCCCCACCTCCACCACCGCCAGACTAATCTTAGTATATCATCGTTCTTCTGAGCCTTTGGACTCTCGGGTTCTAGGCTCAAATTCTCTTTATTTTTCCCAATCATTTCATCGCGCAAATGCTAATATGCAACCAAGTGGGGTTTTATCCAGAACTGACCGTTGGATGGTGTAATAGTTCAGATGAAGCATAATCTCGAGTATAAAGACAGTCAATTTCACGAGTGTGCAGGTACAC
>VAPC010678187.1_pt1 | contig 29757 bp, 28 predicted proteins | sample 3395121 | NCBI WGS metagenome assembly VAPC01 (sample SAMN08290434, study PRJNA428436) | hydrothermal vent metagenome | isolation source: Deep-sea hydrothermal vent chimney | place: Indian Ocean: Southwest Indian Ridge | depth 1711 m m
ATGTGATCCTAATGCAACCCAGACATTGATACGCGAATCATTGAGCGTCGGAGTTTCTCTTTCGAATCCTTCTATTGTTCTCGTCATTGAGGTAAGTCGAGCCTCTTGGTGATTTGAGAAGAGCCAGATTGCTTGGGACAAATCTGTTGAATCAAAAAGTCTTACTTCTACATTTTCCTAATCCCCAAGATGGGTTCCTCTGTTCAGCGGAGCGCTAGGAAAGACATTGTATCGATACCAAAACCAGTACCGAATCTGGAAATATTGAAATCTTACAAATTCATAAAAAGAGTGTGGTGTGAACTGTAAGAAAATTGTAAGATTTTCATGAAACAAATCCTCTCCTACACAGGAGTCGATTAATAATACATACTCTATCTCTTGATGAGCTTTTCTTCTCTCATTAATCCAACACACTCCCTCACAGCTGATACAATACAAATTATATGAGTTCATATGCTCGTATCAACATAGAACATTATGATAGGACTAGGTCTGTGGACTAGAACCTTGGACAAGGCTCGACGTGCGCGACTGAAAGCTCGTACGAAGAGTTCGAAGAAGTCTTCTAAAGGGAAGTCCTTACTCTCCATGAAGGAGATGTCATCGAGTTTCGGAGAGTCCGCGGCTGTTCACTTTGTCCAATCGGACTTTGCTAGTTTCAGTGATGAGACTGGTGAGAGTGATAATGACCCTGCCGTGGTAAGAACTGTGGAGACCCTCTCTGTGGCTGGAAGTGATGACCCGGCATCAGTACAGGAGAAGGAGGCCAGGTCTTCAGGAGGGATCCCATCTCGATGATGACAGACAATGCTCTTACTAATTTCACATTTCTATGGAATGTGGGAAGTGGTGACACTGGCAGGAGAGGGGCGGAACACAGAATTATCTTGCAGGTGAGTGTCACTCACTATAAAATGTAAGATTTAGGTTATCTGGAAGAAATCACCATCATCCCAAAATTCATAGTGGCAGGGGGTTGATGTCACAAATTCCTTTGGTGTTCTATCTTCTACAAAAGAATCCCAATTCGGGTGGAATTTCGCAAAGGTCTCTTCAGCGTCAGACGGAAAGCAGCAAATGTCACCCTCTTTGGGATGAAAATGTAGAATGGGAGAGAATCTCTCAGCAAGTTTGTTTCCGTCAATGAATTCCATGATTGATACCTTCCAACCTTCTTTCACGTTCCCTGATATGACTGCTTACCCACTGACAAGTATTTTGTAGGTTTGATGCCATACAATATGTGTTGCAGGAGGCAAAATCTTGATCGATCAATCACAGATTGTCGAACTTGAGCAGGTAGCCGCCAATGCCTGGATTGCGCATGATACGGAGCGTCTTGGTGGGTGGCTTCTTCGTGCGAATAATGGGGTAACAAGAAGGGCCAATAGTGTTCTCCCAATAGGTCCACCTGTTCTCCCACTTGACGAAGTAATTGAGAAAGTAATTGATTTCTATAAAGAGAGAAATCTCTTACCCCGTTTCCAAATGAGTGAAGCAAGCAAACCTATTGAACTGGACCGGGATCTCTCTGAACGTGGATTCTCAGTTGGTTTGCAAGTAGAACTTCACACCGCAGCAATAAACCACCTTGTGAAAAAAGAATCCGTTATTGATGTGCTGATATCAAATCGCATCACAGATAGTTGGATGTCCGTCTATAGTGAATCCTCAGGCTATGACGCATCGACCATGGAAACACGGAAGGACCTTATGAACCGCACATCCCTTCACAAGGTCTTTGCGCTCGCTAGAATTAATAGAGAACCGGTAGGAGTTGGGTTTGGAGTCGTTGAGGACAAATGGTTGGGTCTCTTCAACGTAGCAGTCCATCCATCAATGCGTGGTAAAGGAGTTGCTCAAGCAGTAAACATAGCTCTAGCAAAATGGGGTCATCAGAGAAATGCAAGGTCCGCATATCTTCAGGTGGAATCAGAGAATCTTCCTGCTCTAAAGCTCTACAACAAATTAGGATTTCACCATGTCTACACATATTGGTATCGCAAACTGGATGAATGAGAAAGTATCAAGGTGAGTGGTTACGATATCCACTCACATCAGTTTACATTTTTTTGACTAAAACTTCAAACTCAGATTTGATCTTCGTGGCTGTTTCAGAACCGCCAAAGTCCATTGGTCTAATTTTAAGGAAATCCCCATCATACATGGCTTCAATAACCATAACACCCGGTGACTCGATCTTTAGTCCTTTCTTTCCGCCCTTTTCATAGCGTTCAGTGTACACGAGATCGGAATTTCGGGTGATAGACAACATCAAGTAAGCCATCTTCTTCTCCGCAAGCGATGCTGATACTGCTGGAGTTGGGGTGGGTTCCACAACAGTTTCTGCGACCAATGTCGGTTCTAGTTCAGGCGAAAGCTCCTTCTCTGGTGCTCCCGCAATTGGTTCGAGTTCTGGTGCAGCTGTAAGCGGCTTCGTTTCTGGAGCTCCGGCAATTGGTTCGGGTTCTGGAATAGTAGCTATCTCTGGTTCTGGTTCAGGCGGATAGAGCTTCTTCTTAGGTGCTCCCGCGATTGGCTCTGGGGCACTAGGATCACCTTTGTGTGCAAGTACAGCATCATCGAAAGACCATGAGCCCATTATTGCTGTCTTGAATTCAGCAATCGCCGACGCAACATCTGGATCTGTATCATCTTTCTCCATCATCTCGACGAATCTGGCTGATGCTAGACCAATTGTGGTCACTCCAACCTTGTATCCAGACTTCTGAAGCCCTCTAGCAATTCTAATAGCATGCATTCTCGTAGGCATATTGACGTTGCGGCCAATCCATGCCCAGCACGTATCATTGTATTCGTCCATCACAATCAGTGCGTTGTCACTATTCACTCGACTTACATCCAGCTGAACAGCGCTAACTTCACCGGAATCATCTCTCAACATCAATACGTAAGGTGTTCTTGCCAAAGCCTTCATTGAAATCCCAAATATTCATTGATAGTTCATTGTATAAAAGAAATTCTTAGACAGACTCTTTCACAATATCGCTGATAGAATCCATTCTTGCGGTCGTTGCATGAATCAATAAAAGAAAACTGTAGATGGGCAGGTTTTGCTGCCCAACTGCTTATTGGCAAATGAAATGCTTTGTTTTGGTTAATCATGCCACAGCAAACCGTGGACAAAGCGTATGTCGGGTACTCTGAGGTGAGGTCCGGTATGTCCTACTGGACATCACGATGTTGAATCCCTAGGGAAATATAAAAGGCCAAACGGGCATCGGTGTTGTGACTATCAGTAGAATCAAAAATGTCAAATAAATCAAGAAAATCCCCAGAAGGTGTATCACACGAATTTTCCACCCTTTCCATCTCCATAATAGATAGCTCAAGGATAATACTATCAGAAGAATCATAGCCCAATTAATGGAAACGAATACACGAATCATTACCCACCACACCGAATAGAATAGTGGTTCTTCTTTATCAGTCGGATGGTCATGAGAGCTAGTATAGAAATAGGAACTGTAGTGGACAGCCAGAGCTGCCCACTGCTTATCGACAAAAGGAATAACTGGTGATATTCAGCTTATCAGGCCATAGCAAACCGTGGACATTTTTCCTTGGTTATGCCGGGTGTTTCGCGGGTAAGTTACAAAACCGAAGACTGAGCCGCTTAGCTTTTATTCTGAGAATGCATTGAGTGTCAGTGGGTAGTTATCATGGGTCGTCGAACACATCCTGATGCAGTGTCATACGCACTTGATCAGGAGCTCTTTGAAAAGGGAGAAAAGACATACAATGACGAGGACCATCGCCGGGCATTCCTTACTCGGGGGAAGAGATACCTCGGCTCTGTGAAGAGGGGAGAGACGAAGGTGCACTTCTGGTGGATAAGTGGTGATGAGGAAATGATGACCATCCAGAATGGTCCCGGAGCTGCGATAATCTCTGGGAACCTTGAGAGTCCACTGAAGAGGATTCCCCAGAGGGAGATGACCATAGAGGAACTTGAGGCCTTGGGAGAAATGAAGATACCCCCTTCCATGCAGCGAGAGTTAAGCTATCTCTCTGAGATAGGGGCAAGTGTTATGGGACCACTGGAGTATCGAGCGTGTGACGTGATATTACCTCTGCTGGGTATCAAGATAGTGCCAGAGAGTGATGCCGAGCTGGTTCATTGTGAAGAGGTCGATTGGGGACTGGTAAGGTTCTATCGGCCTATCAAGTGATAACTCCACGGTACCCTGTTAGTCGTTATGGTTATGTTCAGTTGAAATTTTCTCGTTTGTTATCTGGTAAGTCATTATGTCCTCCGAAAAATACTGTTGAAAAAACGCAAGAGAGCTACGCTGAAGAAACAAGAATGAGGAATGGATAGAACTGTAGTGGGCAGCCAGAGCTGCCCAACTGCTTATCGGCAAAAGGAATAACTGGTGACATTCAGCTTATCATGTCATGGCAAACCGTGGACATTTTTCCTTGGTTATGCCTGGGGCATCACAGGGCCGTTGCATGCCCTCATAAAAGCGAAATGAATCAACACCACATTTCCCATCGGCCGCATTAAATTCTGGACAAGTCATTACACATTCTTCCAAATTGGTATGTAGTCCGTGGACTATTACGTGGAGTTCACTCTCGGCGCATATTAAGCTATTTCGGTTGTTGCCTTCTAGTAGAGATATCCTCCAATTAAAGAAGACCTCGCTCAAGAAAGACCTCTCTTAGAATTGCTGGGTAATCTGTGAAGATTCCGTCCACGCCCAAATCTAGGAACCGTTCCATTTCTTCCTTCTCATTGATAGTCCAAACATGAACTGCAAGATCTTTGTCATGAGCTGCTTTCACGAAACGAGGAGTCACAATATGAATTGAGCCCCTCCGCTCTGGAACCTGAAATGCTTGGAATGCAGGAGATCTGGCAGACAGTCTAGATGCACGCAACTTGACACCAAGGATGAAACGCCAAACTTCGCCAGAATGCGCAGCTGTGGGAATCATTGGTGCATGTTTGCGGAATCTCTTCAACTGTGAGGGATGAAATGAAGCCACCATTACCTTGTCAGTCCTCTGGTTATCCTGCAAGACACGAGCCACTTCAACAGACGCCTCAGGAAAAGGGTCTTTGATATCGAAATTCAATATAATGTCTGGAAAACGGATGAGTGCTTCTTCCAAGGTAATCACTTTCAATCCCTTTCCCCGAAAAGGAAAGGTCTGACCATTGTCCAAAGTGAAGGTGTGCCCAAGGTCAATCTGAAGAAGTTCATCCAACGTCTTCTCTCTGATTGTATCATCTACTCCCGTGGTTCGTAATAGGTTCTCGTCATGAAACAGGACTGGAATATTGTCCTTTGTGAGATGGATGTCAGATTCAAGAACATCTACACCTTTCTTGGCTGCGGCTTCCAGTGATATAATGGTGTTTTCGGGAGTGTTTCCGGATTCTCCGCGATGTGCCATAATCAGAGGTCGACCAATGTCAAAGATCATTTTCTCCTCACTTCCCGAACTCGAAAGCTACCTTTATTGCATTGTGCTTTCCCTTCTTTGAAGCCACTGAGAACGCAGTCTTGTACTCATCAATGGAGTATCTGTGTGTTACGAATCCGTCAAATAGAGTCGGGTCTTCCTTCATCAAATCGAATGCTAGTTCAAAGGTGTCAATAGTGCGTCCTTCGTGAGTTTCCAGCCCATGCATCATCGAGCCGAGAACGTTCACCTGCTTGTATACAGCCAGAGCCCAGTCGGTCTTCTTTGTGACACTAAAACCCATACCAACTATTACAAGAGTTCCATTGTTCTTGATGAGGTGTAGCGAGTCCTCCAACGTCGAATCAGTTCCAACACTATCGAAGATGATGTCCGGACCAGAACCTCCATAGAGTATTCTCTTTCCTAAGGTTGGTTTGAGAAGATGTCCTCCGGTAGAATCTGCAACATCTTGATAGAGTGCATCTGTCTGTCTTTCAGATATCACCACATCTGCACCGAGCTTCTTAGCAGCAGCTTCTTGGAACGGATAGCGAGCCAGAACAATTATCTTGCATTTCGACTCAAGCCCTCTGATTGCCCTGATAATCATCAGTCCTATTACTCCTGCTCCAATTACAATGACTGTGTCAGTGTCCGAAGGTTGCTTTCGTTTTACTGCATGAATCGCAACTGCAAGAGGTTCAGCTAGGAGTGCCACATCATCAGGAATATTGTTTGGAACCTTCTGCAGTTGGCCTGCATATGTGACGAAATATTCACTAAATCCACCACCACCAAATCCACCGAACTTCAGACGACCTCCAAATTGCTCCTCAAGAGCTGAATCGTCACCAATTCCAGTTATCGCTTGGCAGGTTTCAGGTCTGCCTTCCTTACAGCTTTTGCAGAGATCAAAGCCATAGCACGAGCACGAAACAACTGGGGAATGGCTTACTCTGTCGCCAATGCTGAGGCCCTGAACGTAACTACCAACTTCTTCTACAATTCCAACAACTTCATGACCAAGAGGAAACGGATTCTCTTTTCTTGCTAGAATGCTAGCTGTATAGGAGATGTTCACCTGAATTTGGTGGATATCTGATGCACATATACCTGAAATGACTGGTCGCACCAACACCTGTCGTGTATGCTTGATGGTTGGTTTTGGCCAGTCTGTTCGATACTTGATCATGGTGTATTTCCCGGCCAACTTTATTTTCTTTCGGATAATCTTGCTAATCTTGAGGTCATACATGATTCCTTTCAACTTGCAAATCACATCCTAGTGAGATTGCAAGAAATCGGGATGATATATCGATTGTGAGTTGGCGTATGGCATATATGCAGGTGTGATATTGTACTGGTTACATTTACACGAAAGGAGAATAGATGTTTGTCAACGGATCCCTATGAACAACTTGCTGCGAGACTGGATGAAATTCCAAATAGTTTCACAGCAACAAAAGACGGTACTCATCTGAAATTGCTGAAATGGATATTCACTCCTGATGAAGCTAAGGTAGCTAGCAAAATGAAGCTGCGCGGCGAAACTACCGACGACCTTGTAGATCGGTTAGAACTTTCGATAGATGGTCTAGAGGACCAACTTGAAAAAATGGCTGAAAAAGGACAGATTCGAGCCTGGAATTCAAGTACAGGTAGAAGATACGCCCTCCTGCCACTCGTAGTAGGTATCCACGATGAACAGCTCCATCGTATGGACACTGAATATGCTCAGCTTGTTGAAGATTACTTGGATGCGAGTAGGTTCGAAGGATTGTGGGGAAACGAGCCCGCCCTATTCAGGGTGATTCCGGTTAACAAGGCCATAAGTACTGATTTGGAGATTCATCCATACGAAATTGCTGAACAAATGATAGAGAGTTCGAAGTCTTGGGGAATACGCGAATGTATATGCAAGAAGCAACAGAATCTGCTCGGTAACCCATGTAAGCATGGAGTTTCGAAATGTATCCAGCTTCATCCACGTAAGGAGAACGTGTTTGATGAAACTGATTTGACCAACTCGATATCGAAGGAGGAAGCTCTCTCAATATTACGTGATGCTGAAGAGGCAGGACTTGTGCACTGCTCAATGAACACGCAAAGTGACCACCTATACATCTGCAACTGCTGTTCATGTTGTTGCATACCCTTGAGAGGTCTTTCCAAATGGGAGCAACCCTATGCATACGTTCGGTCAAACTATCAAACAGCTGTAGACGTTGATCTTTGTACGGGCTGTGAATCATGCTTAGACCGCTGCCACTTCGACGCATTGAGCATCTCTGGGGAGGTCTGTGTAGTCAACACCGAGCGCTGTATTGGATGTGGTGTCTGCTCAATCAGCTGTCCCGAACAAGCACTGCAACTGGTATCTCGCGACCCTAGTGACAAAGAAACACCCCCCGCGTCGTTGATGGAATGGGGTATGCTCAAAGCTGCCTCACGAGGTGTGGATCCTTCTGACCTGATGTAAGATGCAGAGATATTGGATTGTTAAAAGGAAATAGAAGGGAGCTCAATCGCTCCCCCTCAGATTGTTGAATTAGTCTTCACCACAACGTTTCTTCAGAACTTCCCAGTCGTGATTGACCTTCTCTTGGATGCTCTTTCTGAAGTCTTCCCACTGTGGTTTGAAGAGGTGCTTGAACTGACCCTGAGTCTTGAAGTATTCGTCTACAGGTTTCAGTTCCTTGAGGCGTTTGCTTGGACCTGACATGATCCATTCTTCTCCATCGATGACCTCGTAGAGTGGGTGAAGACCAGTTTCTACAGCAAGCTTCGCCAGTGAGATGCTAGCACCAGTTGCTGACCTCCAACCTCTTGGACATGGTGAGTTTGCATGAATGAATGCAGGGCCTTCAACTTCCAGAGCCTTTCGGAACTTAGTGATGAAGTCACGGTAATGATATGGGTCTACTGTAGCAACATAGGGAATGTTATGAGCTGCAACGATTTGTGTAAGTGGTTTCTTCCACTCGGTCTTTCCTGGTGAGACCTTACCTGCCCAAGAAGTAGTTGTTTCCTGACCCGGTAATGTTCCTCCAGATCTTTGGATGCCAGTATTCTGGTATGCGCCATTATCATAGACCATGTACACAAAGTCATGTCCACGCTCAAGAGCTCCGCTCAGAGAACCGAACCCGATATCAAAAGTACCCCCGTCCCCTCCAATCGCGATGACATCCACGTGTTCGTGTTTGTACCGACCCTTGTCCCTCATTGCATTGATGGCCTCAACAACGCCTGAGGCAACAGCTGAGACATTCTCAAACGCGACGTGAAGCCATGGTATTTCCCAAGCTGTGTATGGATAGATGGTTGTTGCCACTTCTAGACAACCTGTTGCCTCGCAAACGATGGTTGGTCCTCTAAGAGCCATTCCCATAAGCTTGACAACTGTCGGAGCTGCACACCCTGCACACATGCGGTGTCCAGAGGTTAGTATTGGCTGCTTCTGGAGCATATCTTTCAGTTTGAGTGCTGCTGGTTCTGTCATTATTTGCGCACCCCCAAAGATTCGTACAATGGAGCTTTACCTTTCTTCAGGTATTCCTTTGTCTTCTCGATACCATCAACAAGAGTTGTCGGCGGTACATCTCGTCCTCCAAGACCGATCACGAAATTAGTGACCATCGGTCGGGTCTCAAGATCGTACAGAGCAGTTCTTACTTCCATAGCCAGTGGATTGGCTGGTGCACCAAATGATCGTGCTTTCTCGAACACTACAACCGCCTTTGCGTCCTTCAGAGCCTCTGCAATTTCCTTCGCAGGGAACGGTCGGAACATCCTCAGTCTGAGAACCCCCACTTTCTCACCCTTCTCTCTGAGTGCATCAGCAACGACCTTTGCAGTTCCTCCTGGGCTACTGTGTGTGAAGATGATAATGTCTGCATCTTCAGTTCTATAGGCTTCGAACATGCCGTACTTTCGTCCGGTCATCTTCTCGAACTCGGCCTCAACCTTGTCAAAGACCTCTGGGACTCCAGCCATCGCTTGGTCTTGCTGTTCTTTGAATTCGAAATAATAATCTGTCAATGCTAACGGTCCCATTGTCATTGGCTTATCAGGGTCAAGCGCGACAAAGGGGTCTCTGACTCCAACAAATTTCTCGACTGCTTCATCTGGAAGCATCTCAACACGCTCAACGTTGTGACTCACAATGAATCCATCAATACAGACCATGATTGGTAGGAGAACTTTGTGGTCTTCTGCAATCCTAAAGGCCATGATTGTTGTATCATAAGCCTCTTGGCCGCTCTGACAGTAGAGCTGGATGAATCCGGAATCTCGCGCACCGTATGTATCACTCCAATCGTTGTGAATATTTATCGGAGCCGAGAGCGCACGATTTGCCACTGCGAATACTATGGGCATTCTCATTCCGCTTGCACAGTAAAGAATCTCCCACATCAGTGCTAGTCCTGCTGAAGCAGAAGCTGTTGCCACTCTGGCTCCCACTGCCGAAGCACCCACGCAAGCACTCATAGCTGAGTGCTCAGATTCTACTGGAATAACCTTTGCTTTGATTTCACCATCTGCGGCGAAGCGCTGGTACGTTTCAATAATCAGAGTTTGGGGGGTGATAGGGTAAGCGGCCACCACATCTAAATCGCACTGCCTGAGTGCATGAGCAATCGCATCATCTCCAGTCAGTCCTTCAACGGTTATCTTATCTTTTGGAACTCTACTTACCATTTCACTCATTCTCCATTCGAATGCTATCTGTTGGGCACTCATTTGCACAAATTCCACAGCCTTTGCAATAGTCGTAGTTGTAAGCATAGGAGCGCTTTCCAGTCTTCTCGGTCAAGATTACAGCCATATCTGGGCAAAATATCCAACATCGACCACATGTTCCATTCTTGATCCATAGACAAGTTTCTGGAGTGTGGATTGGTTTCTCTGCACGCCACCCGCCAGTCAGGTATTTCTTGGCATTACCTGGTTCGATGATATTGCCAGCAATGGGAATCTCGTCGTATTTCTCGCTCATCCGACTTTTGCCTCCTCACAAGCTCTTTCTATCGCAACTTTGTTCAGTTCTCCAATCTTACCCGGGTATCTCTCAAGGACCTCTCCTATCACTGTGTCAATGTCCACTACACCAGTGGCCTTGACTGCAGCAGCCATGGTGGGCATATTGTAAAATGGTCGACCCATGACTTCCATCGCGATTGTGCTCGCATCAACAGTGACCACAGTACCAGTCGTGAACCCAAATCTATCTCGGATACTCTTGGGTTCGCCCTCAGTGTTGATAACTAGTGTGCCCTCTGATTTCAACCCCTCTACTGGATTCAATACTTCAAGGAGAGTTGGATCAATACAGACAACCACGTCTGGTTCGTACACCTGTGCATACACCTGGATTGGTTCCTTGCTGATTCTCAAGAACGCTTTTACAGGTGCCCCCGTTCTTTCAGGCCCAAATTCTGGGAAGGCTTGAATATAGTTACCTTCCGCAAGGGCGGCTTTCCCGAGCATCTGATTGCTGGTTACAACACCCTGTCCGCCGCGACCATGCCAGCGAAATTCAGTTATTCCTTTTGCGAAATCCATCGCCATAGTCAATCCCACCTTCATAGGGAGATGATTCACAGGTGGTTCGCTGGGGGCCACTTATTTATTTACTGGCATGGACCTTCGATTAAGCGTGGAAATGAGTGTATTATTGTGAACCTCTAGATGTTTTGTCCCAGACAGAGTTAAGAGTGAACGGACTTGGGACATACATAAATTCTGTCTTCAACCGGAGGGGTTTGTGAATGATACTAACAGTGCTTCATGTCGATGATGACGACTCTTTCCTTCACCTTACCCAAAAGCTAATTGAAACTCTTGATGTCAACAACAGATAGTTTCAAAGACAGATGTAGATCAAGCATTAGAAGTGTTGGATACTCAGACTATCGATGTGGTCGTTAGTGACTACCAAATGCTTCCAATAGATGGTCTGGAGTTTCTCAAGATGTTGCGGACATCTGGAAACAACATACCTTTCATTCTTCTAACTGGAAGAGGAAGAGAAGAAGTTGCGATTAGGGCATTGAACCTGGGAGCAATGAACTACTTGAAAAAGGGTGGAGATGCTAAAACTCAATACACTGAACTAATTCATCTAATAAAAACAGCTGTAAAACACAAACAAGCAGAAGATGCATTAAGTAGGAGTATGGTGCTTACAAAGAGACTCTTGGAACAACAAGTTGCAATAAACAATCTTGCCTTGAAGATTGGTGCGACTCTTGATCTTGAAGTTGTATATCAAACTGTTTACGAACACGTTCATGATTTGATGGATGCTTACTCATTCATCGTATCGGTTTATGATGAAAAAGAAAAGATGATTAGAGCAGGTTTTGTCATTGCTGAAGGTAATCAAATCGACGCTACCAAACTGCCACCATTGCCTCTAGGAGAGGAGGACTCTGGAACTCAGAGCCGCGTGATTCATACGGGCAATTACTTCTATGCACCAGATATTAGGAAACCACTTAGCACATTGAAGACAAGTTATACCGTGGATTCAGATGGGACAATAGTAGATGGTTCTCCACCTGAGGAGGATGATGAAAGTAGCAAATCGTCCCTCTACGTTCCGATGATGGCAGGTGGTAAAGTAGTAGGAGTGATCCAGAGTCAACGTTTTGATGCATATACTAAGGATGACATCGAATTACTCATGGCACTAGCGAATGTCGCAGCACTGGGAATACTGAATGCCTTGTTGTTCGATGACTTATCTGAAAAAGAGAAGTAGGCTTATCGTCAATTCTGAAGAATCTTCGTTCCAGGTATTTGAGGTTCAAAGAACAATAATCAAGTTAGTGCTGGAGAGAGTGTGCACATTGCACAATTCGACAGCTCTCCAGCGTTTCGTTAGGAGAACGCTATGTCTTTCCTTCCTTTTCGGTCGAACTCGAAAGTGAGGAGAATTATGCCCTATACGTAGTATCTATCCTATTAATAGAATTGGCCTGCGCAAGAACAATCGACAATTAACGAACTATTCTAAGACAGTCTTTTAACAAGTAGAATAATGACTACGAAACATGCTACAGTTACTCCAGAGGCGATCATAACAAGTTCTGTCCCAATTCCTCCCAGGACAAACGATACGACGGTTACAACGACTTCGTCTGAAGCTGAATTGCCGGCACAATCGTAGAATGTGAGCAAGTATCTATACGTGCCTACTGGGAGCGAATCGATGTCTATTGTAATATCACCCCCATTCCAGGCTCTGCCCTCAGCTACGGCTCCATCATCAATCTGTAACGAATAGGTTTGTGGGAATTCATCGAAGGTAGTCCAATTCAAGGTATTCCCAGAAGTTTCAACATCAATTACTGTATCTAATGGTCCCGAAATAACAGGATTCTCTGTGTCTTCAAGTAACTCTGGGTATGAGTCTATCGCTCCACTTGAACCCACAATCTGATAGGGAGTTGTACCATTGAAATCCGACCATGCATTTCCTACGCTAACACCATCATCGAAGTGATTAATCCCTCCGTTGTCAGCTGCATTTGATCCCAATTCGTTTGGAATCCCATTCCAACCAATCGAATTTCCAATAATAGTATTATTATGGGAGGTCCAAGCCAATTCTATTCCGATGTCTGTGTTTGAGTAGATTGAATTATTAATAATTTGCCAATAACTCGACCACCACACGAGCATTCCCCTGTGGTTGCCAAATACCCTTGAGTAAGTGATTGTGCTGTTTGATGCCGTGTTTAGATATATGCCATTCCAAGTACCATAAATCGATGTGTTAGAAACTGAAATATCGTGAGAGTTTATTATTTCGATACCACTGTTTCCACCAGTAATCTCAACCAGTGTGACCTGCCCATTTTCCACATTGGTAAATTTTATCGCAGATTCAGTGTCACCTGATTCTAATATACTGTTGTAAATGATGAAGTACGCGGTAGTGTCTTGCACTGAGATGGAGGTGCCAGTTGTTGAGATGGCTAGATTTTCAAGGACATAAGGATCAGAACGGGTGCCAACCCCCGATGCACCTGCTGTAACAAACTCTGAATTGCTACTAATGTTAATGGGTTCGCTTGTCTGAAACTGTGAAGTGATATGATTCTGGACTTGAGATACTGTCACAGATTCTTCTACTAGATTGGTCGATACGAATACTGCAACTGGCATCATCATTATGCTTGTCAAAAACAGAGCAGCTGCAACTCGTTTCACCATCAATCTTTGGTCCTCCAAACGCAAGAAAACTAGTGCTTTGACACCTCTTGAAGGTTACCACTTCCGTAAGGACAAGATCCTACTTGCTATCAGTTTCATCATGCAATATCTCTGAGTGCATCTCATTCAATTCTAAAAACTGGTCACGATACTCGGGATTTGAAATTGAAATCAAAAGAGAATCATTCACTCGACTCACATCTTGAAAACGAAGAGCCCTCTCTAGAGCTCTTGGAAAGAACCCATACAAGAAGAACCACATTAGGATAAAAGCTGTACTCAGAAAACCCAGTAGTGGTGGAAGAAGGGGCATGGAATAGACCACTGCCACATTAATCTGGAGCAAAAAGAAAAGTATGGGATAAAATAGGATGAAGAATCCTATAACTGCAATTAACTTGGTCCACAGAAACCTTACACTCTTACTGCCATGGCGCATACATGTAGGAACAGCGAAAGTTGTGTATCCTCGCGCAGCAGTCAATGCAAGTTTGGTCTTGTCACTTCCATCACTCCATGAGCTTGGATCAAAATCCCCTGCTTTTTCTACAATCGTCACAAATACGAGATCTTCTACATCATTTAGACATACAGGACAGAGCTCGGGAAATTGTATCTATGACAATCTGACTCTGATTGAAGACATTCAGTTGCCTCCATGATTATTATTCCGGCGGCATGACAATAATTTGGACGCTGGTCACTGGTCTGTTTGTTTCGGGGTCTGTCGCATCGAAGGTGTCAAAGGTCATCAAGTAGGTGAACTTGCTTTCTCGAATCTTTAGTTCGTGAGCAACTCGAACAGCTAGACCAACTCCCTTGAAGCCGAACCCTCTGATAGCAACATACCTCTTGTCATCTTTCACAAGACCTCTCAGTGTTCCCGATATCTTGGGTATGTTGATCCTACCTGCTTTGTGAGATATCTCAACAAGTACATAATCACTTGTTGGGTAAACAGAAACGTCGTCTTCCATTGTGATTGCGATTAAATCATCACCAATCTTGAGCTGGTCGGGTATGCGGTCTCGGAGCGACATGTTTCTCATCTTATGGACTTAGACTAATCAACTTGATGGCTACGGACGCCTCTATCTCAACCCTCTTAAATACCAACTTCGAAAAATGTTCCTAGAGGTTTATCTTTTGGAGAGAAATCAAGCCATTGCAGTAGTTGTTGTAGCCATAGTAATTGGGTCGCTTGGTGTTGTTGCAATTTGGAATCTTCCATCTACAGAACCGGATGTTCGTATTGGTTACCTCTCAAAAGATTTACACCAACTAGCGTTACAAGTGGCTCTCGAGAATGGTCTGTTTGATCGAGATAACATAACTGTAGAACTTGTCCAGTATGGGAATGGTGCACTAGAGATGGATGGGTTCCTCGCAGGACAAATTGACATGGGCTATCTTGGGGCGGCACCTGCAATACTGAAACGAATTAATCAAGATATTATGATTACAATATTGGCAGCAGTGAACATGGAAGGCTCAACAATAATGGTCTCAAAATCCGAGTACGAAGCTGGGCATGTTACTAGCATAGCTGATCTAGCTGGCAAGGGTGTTTATCACCCGGGACCAGCCACTGTACAAAACCTCCTACTTCGTCTTGCTCTAAATCAATCAGGTCTGAGCTATGATAACATTACAGCTACTACTATGTCCCCAACTTACATGGCTGATTCACTTACTGCTGAAATCCCCGCTTTTATTGCGTGGGAGCCTTTCAATGCTAAAGCAGAGTATGAGAATAAATCGGTACCATTAATTACATCTGGAGAGATTTGGCCGGGCCATCCTTGTTGTGTACTTGCTGCGGACAATATCTATCTATCAGCAAATCCAGACATTGTCCAGAAAGTTGTCAATATTCATATAGAAGCCACAGAGTGGATTGTAAACAATCCCACACAAGCAATTGCAATCGCAACTGATTGGCTTGAGATGGACATAACGCCTGTAACAACTGCCTTCAATAATATAATCTACAACTGGAATCTTAACCGGACGGGTCTTGAGATGTATTTGGATTTCCTTATTGATGAAGACCAGCTTATACCCGAGAAGATTCCTGCAGACCCTTCAGCGTTCCTCGACGATTTTATCAACACAACTTATACTGGCAGTTTTTTTTTTGTTGTTGAGAAACGGCAGACAGAAAAGCAAGTCCAATCCTGACTTGAATGAGAAGAATGACCCAATCGGATTCAGGGCAGGTTTCTAAACCTGCCCCACACCCACAAAAAAGACAGACCACTGGTGAAATTCTTCGACGTATTCTTCTGAAGGTAATAGTTCCTGTTCTCATTTTGATTGTTCTTTGGCAACTTATCGCGTACCTTACGGGGACGTCATTGGTTGACGTCCTTTCAGACCTAATACGATTGACAACCGAAGGTGACAGTGAAGGCCATTTCCTTATTGATCATGTTCAGATGAGTCTTACGCGAGTGGCAATCGGATTTGTCTTCGCAGCTGCAACAGCCATCCCATTTGGAATTGCAATAGGTAGATATCGACTTGTTGATTCCATATTTGGTCCTGTTGTGGAAGCAATGCGCCCTATACCTCCTATTGCATGGATTCCATTGGCCATCTTGCTTTTTCGAACTAACATGCTTGGTGCTCAGGTGTTCATCATCTGGGTGGGTGCATTTTTCCCGATATTGATCAATACTACCACCGGTGTCAGACGAACCGAGCCTGTACACATTGATGCAGCTAAGACATTCGGAGCTGGTGAGCTGCAAATACTGTCGAAGATTGTACTCCCATCAGCAGGACCTGAGGTATTTGCTGGTCTTAGGATTGGATTTGGTATTGGTTGGATGTGCTTGGTTGCAGCCGAGATGATTGGTGGAGGTCTAGGTCTTGGGTATCTTGTCTTGATTATGCAACAGGTTGGACGTACTGGTGCGGTTATCTCAAGCATGTTGCTCATTGGTTTGATTGGTTTCTTGATAAGCTACTTCTTCCTGATTATCGAGAAGAAGTTACTCAAGTGGAGGCAGACTGTTTCAGTCTAGAACTGCTCATGGCTTTCTCCTGTTCTACTCGTAACACGTCGAGAATCGCACTCCGATATTCGAGACACTCTTGAGATGTCCTTATCCTTGGCTTTGGAATGTCAACTGTGTATTCAGCAATTATACTCGCTGGCTTATTACTTAGAACAAGAATTCGGTCCGCCATGAATACCGCTTCATCCACATTATGAGAAACCAAAAGGATGGTAGAACCAGTCAAATCCTGTATTCTGAGAAATTCACTTTGGAGGTAATTCCTCGTTTGAGCGTCTAGGTTTTGAAGGGCTTCATCGGCAACAAGTATGTCCGGTGATACAACAAGACTACGGGCCATCTCTGTTTTTCTTGCTTGTCCACCAGATATCTCATGAGGATAATGGTCCTCAAGACCCTCCATACCTACGATTCCAATGATCTCCTCAACTCGAGCCGCCATCTCTGCAGAATCAACATTAGTAATTTCTAACCCAAATTCGATATTCTGCTTAACTGTCCTCCATGGGAAAAGCGACTCCTGTTGGAAGATGTACCCAACGCGATTGTGCCCAGGTAGAACTTCTTTTTCATCAATGAACACTTTTCCTTCATCAGGCTCAAGCAGCCCAGCTACGATTTTCAAAAGTGTGGTTTTACCGCAACCACTCGGCCCAAGAATGGCTAGTAGTTCTTCCTCATGAACATCAAATGATATGTCATCAAGTACCTGTGTCGCTCCGGAATCCCCGTTCGGATATGACTTTGAAACATTTCGTACAGAGAGTTTGGGCATATTAGTGACCAAGTAGGGTAAAAACCCTCGTTCTGTTAAATGATATGCTGTTGACAGGTGCAAAGAGTACGAGGAGGCTGACCGCACAAAGTAGAAAAAGGCTCTTGATGCACTCAATATCGGTATTAGGCACGTGAAACTAGTAGATAATACCATAGACGCCATAATGCAGGAAGGTTGCAGACTTGGGTTCACCAAAAGTTCTATTCGAAATTGAAGATGACAAGAGTACTAGTGCAATTGCTGTTGGAGACGTCACTGGCAATGGCGTTTCTGAACTCTGCACCGGTGGCCGCGATGGTGTCCTCCGGCTCTATGATGCAAACCGTAGCGAGATCGCTTTTCTAGCACAACACGATGTTGGAGGTAGTATTCTCTCCATCAAACTTGCTGATGCGAATAATGACGGCCAAATTGAACTCGTCGTAGGTCGAGCAGTCGGGTCCGGTGAAACTCCTGGTGAGGCTGGGACTGTCCAGATCTATAGGTATGCTCCGAGCGGACAACTTGAGATGCTTGGTGAATTTGCAGTCGATCGCTTTGTCACATCCGTTTACGTCACTGATGTTACAGGCGATGAGAAGAACGAGATTCTGGTTGGGGGTAGTGATTCCACACTGAGGATATTGAAGATGGACTCTGACAATAATATCACTCAATTTGTGAAACATCAGCTTGATGACCTGCCTATTACTATTGGAACCTGTGATGTGATTGGAGATGAAATCGAAGAGATTGTCACTGGGAACCGAGACCGCACCTTGCGAATTTTCAAGGTCCGTGACCATTCAGTCGAACAGATTGAAGTCATAGAACTTCCCAGTCCAGTAATCTCAGTGGCGGCTGGTGACATCCTTGGTGATAGAAAGATGGAACTGGGAGTCGTCACACACGATGGCTCTATTCGAGTGTTCCGAAATGAAGAGAGCAAACTAGACCTCTTCTCCAAGCTTGAAAACGTGAATGCACTATCTTTACGAATTGAAGAACTCAATGCTGACCACATGGACGAGATTGTGGTAGCAACCTCTGATTTCAAAATCAACTTCTATAGCCTACAAATGGCTGATTTGAATCAGATTGCTTCAGTTGATATTGGAAAGAAGATCCTATCAATCAATGTGGGTGATGCTGGAGGCGACGGTCGAAAAGAAGTACAAGTAGGTGTTTCTGACGGACCACTGAAGGTCATCGAAGGTCTGTACAAGATCATTCCCGCATTTGAAATCAGCTCGGAAGCCAAAGCTGGGACTGATCTCCGAGGAAAGATCACAGTCTATAATGTTAGCGATGAACCAGTAACTGGTGTTTCCGGCAAGATCTATTGGTTCCCCAAAGACCACATGGATGTCGACCCACAACAACTTCGGTTTGACCTAGCTCCTGGTGAGAGCAAGACAATAGACGTTCAATTGACACCACGAATCGAAGGGACTGTAATTATTCGACCAATTGTTTTGATGTGGACTGATGCGACTGGGCAGGTAAAACAAGTTACCACTCCTGAAACTGCTATCCTCGTAGAAGGAGGAGCTGCAGTTGCTGCCCCAGCGGCAGATGCACCCGTACCAGTTGAACCTTCACCAATTGAGATTCCTATTGACGAAACCACTCCATTCGGATCCATAGTGGGTACAGGTTTTTCTGATGAGGCGACCCGCGACAAGGCAGCTGAAATACTTCAGACGACCGTGTCTGATGATGCTGCTGAATCACTCAAAGCTGCAGAAGACCTCTTAGACCAGCTATTTGGTGCTGAAGAAACTAGTTCTGCAATGGCTGAGATTGATGATATCGCAGCGCTTATGGCTGAACCAACTCCAGAAGAGACCACTGTTGCAGCCGTTGTTTCAGATACAGAAAGTCAGCTCATCGCCGAGATTCGTGGAAGACGACCCAAAGCTCCCCGTCCTGGAACAGCTCCAGACGCCTACCAATTCTTGTTTAAGACGATGGTCATTGGTGAAGGTGCAGTCGGAAAAACCACATTGGTGAATCGATACGTAACAGGAATTTTTGAACGTGATTATAAAACGACCATAGGATCACAGTTCGCCGTTAAACTTACTCATATTTCGCCCCCTGATTCAGAATACTCCACTGGAATAAAATTACAGGCCTGGGATGTTGCGGGACAGGCTAGGTTCAAAGCGGTTCGAAAGATGTACTACTCAGGAGCAGCAGGTATCATTCTGGTGTTTGATGTCACAAGACGCCGATCCTTCACAGAACTCGTAAAGTGGGTGGAAGAGGCAGATGAGTCTGTTGGTTCAAGGGTGCCAATGATCTGTGTCGGTAACAAGACCGACCTCCCTGACCGAGCAGTACCCTCAGATGAGGCAAAACGGTGGGCCGAGGACAAAGGCTTTCTATACATGGAATCGTCAGCTAAGACAGGTGAGGGTGTGGCTGATATGTTCACAGTCCTCGCAGAGGTAATGTGGCGCAAGGCTAAGAAGTCCCAGGACGAGAAGAGGAAATCAATATAGAAGTCGTCTTTCTCTTCCCACCAATACTTGATGTCAATGGATTTTCTTCAAATCAGAATAGAGCCTGCGTACCCTCATCGAATGCAGCTAAGTCTTTTTCAGAATCAAGTATTTTTGAGATTGCTTTCCTAAGATTCTCTGGACTGAGAGGTCCGCCTTCTAAAGACGAAAGTACTCCTATCATGTAGGAATTCAGAACTCTTGTTGAACCTGAACGATTCAAAACTGGCTTGGAGTCTAGAAGATGAACCTGTTTGCAGATGGATTCTAGAGTGTTCTTGATGTCATCGATTTTCGGATAGGTTTGGTTTCCAGAAGTGATGCTAGTGGGCGACACAGGCGTCATACTCACCACTGCAACAGTTCTGTGTCCTGCATATTTTGTGGCTGCTCGCAATGCCTCAACGGGCTCAAAACCAAGTAGGACATCAACCTCACCCTTGGGTATCAATGGCCCCCAGTCTTGTTTTCCAATCCTGATATGAGTCAACACGCTTCCGCCTCTACGTGATGCGCCAAAAGTGTCCCCAACGACAGGCCGCAATCCCTGCATGACAGCAGCCTCTGCAATGATTCTGCCCGAGACAAGATTTCCCTGCCCTCCAACTCCCGCGACCAAAATGGAAAATGGGTCTCTCACATCACTCACTCTCCACGATTGCTTTGTACGGACAAACTGCAATGCAAGCCCCGCACTGTACACAGACGTGATCCAAGATATTTGGAAGACCGGTTTCACTGTCCCAACTGATAGCTGTACACCCAAAGTCTATCGCACAAATCCTACATTTCTCTCCCTTACAGAGACTCTCGTCTATTTTCACTGGGGTTGTGCCAACAAATCCTGGTTTCCTCTTCACTTCCTCGAGCCAACATATACTATCAAGCAGGAGTATCTTCAAACCCTCTTTCTGCACGGTTGAGTGAAGGAGATCAATGAGAGATGGAATATCAGTTGCATCTCCCTTTGCATAGAAGTCTGGTTCTATCGCTTTGACTAGCTTCTCAATATCAACCCGTTGTAGATTTCCTGACTGGTTGCTTGAACCTGGATGTATCTGAAAACCAGTCATTGCTGTGGTCGCATTATCCAGAATTACAAATGTTAGGTCGGCACTCTTGTGTTTTGCATTGATGAGGCCAGGCAAACACGCATGGAAGAATGTTGAATCTCCAGCAAGACTGACTACCTTTGAATCAAAACCAAACTTATGCAGTTGACCTAATCCAGACCCAACACCGATTCCTGAACCCATGGCCTGCATTGTGTCCATTGCTTGGTCATAGAAGACTCCGAGCGAATAGCATCCGATATCTCCCGGAATTACGAGCTTTCCACCCAGACGCTTCTTCACAGTTCTTACAGCCCAGTAAAAATTCCGATGTGTGCATCCCGCACAGAACGTGAGAGGTCTCTTCACGATATGGTCTATGGACTCATGTTCTATTGTTCTAGGATCTCTCACAAGTTGACCCGTTAGTTCTTTGAGCGCGTTAATGACAACATCCGTATTCATTTCACCATAACTTGGAATATGCCCAGTCATCTTTCCATAGAACTGAGGGGTTCCTTTCACATCAACAGAAAATGACCTGATCGCCTCTTCTAGGAATGGATCATTCTCCTCAACGAACAGAATACCATCTGCTTTTTCGAGTAGTTGGGATACTGGCTTCCTAGGTAAGGGATGAGTTGTGACCAAATTCATACGGCCGATTTCTTCAAACTCGAGTTCATGTATCGCCTCACGAGTATATAGTGAACTGATACCACTTGAAATGATCAAGAGCTTCCCGTCTTTGATATTAATCCCCACGTTAAATGGGGAATCATTGAACTCCTCCTCAACTTTGTTCATCTTCTCTATGAGGTCTTTATGTCTGAGATGGGGAGAAGGTACGTTGTACAGCCTTTCCGGCATCTCTCGTGTTTTCTTTGCCCTTTTCGTAATTTTCTCAGTACGGACCAATCCTCTAGAATGTGAGAGTCTAGTTGTACTTCGAAGCAGAACTGGAATCTCAAATTTCTGGGATAATTCGAATGCATACCGAGTGACATCTTTTGCCTCTTGGAAAGTTGATGGCTCTAACAATGGAATCTGAGCTGCCTTTGTATAGAACCTGGAATCTTGTTCATTACTAGAACTATGACCTTTAGGATCATCACAGACCACAATAACGAGACCTCCCTTCCCAGTACCAGAAAGGTTGAGGTTTAAGAGAAAATCAGAAGCGACGTTCAAACCCAATGACTTCATTGGGCATAACGCTGGGATTCCAACCCAGCTGGCAGCTGCTGCTGATTCAAGAGCCACCTTCTCATTGGTCGACCATTCGACATGAATATCAAATTCGTCTGCCACTTCAAGGAGTCTTGTAGTTATTTCAGTTGATGGAGTTCCCGGATAGGATGCACAGAATCCAATGCCAATCTCAAGGGCACCTCTTGCTATGGCTTCATTACCACTCATGACAATATCGGGTTTGGAGTCGGCCATTCTATCCCTCGTAGATTATCAATTGATTGGCATCACAAAACACTTTCGACTATCTTGTCGTCGTGTTGAAAGATCGGATTTTCATTTTCTTTTAAGAACCCAGAAATATGCATTCTCGTCTTCAACCAATTCTGCAGTTTTGAAAGGTGTACTGCCAACGAGCTGTTGGAATTCATCCTTTGTGTAAAACTTAGATTTTAAACCAACTTCGAATAACTTATGCCAAACCTCGAAGAACAGTGAGCGGTCCTTTGGTTCAAACATATCTGGAATATTATGTTCAACAACAATCAGAATCCCGCCATCCTTAAGCAGTGAATGCAAATCCGCAAAAGCCTTTATCCTGTAAGAATCATCAGGATCCATTTCATGGAGAACATGGTTCATCAGTATCAAATCAAATTCCATGATATGTGATGATGCATAGCTATTGATGGAAGTATGGAGGACTTCAACTCTATCCTGCCAATTATTCTTCTTGACAATTTCTTGACTGAAAGCGACGCCATTTGGATCTATGTCAATACCAACGATTCGGGCTTTTTCATGATTTTCCGCCCAGATTCCTAAATTGTACCCATACCCACAGCCTATTTCTAGAATGCTGCCCCCCTCAGCCAGTAGGCGTCTGTGTTCTTTGAATTTATTGGAGTAAATATCTTCTACAGCTTTTGATGTAATTGTGCAAGCACTTTGTCCAAGCTGATAGTCTTGTGGGGGTAGATCTAGGTATTCTAGTTTCAATCCCGTCTTAAAATTCTCTACAAGCACATCCTGATAGGGTGCCATGAGATAGAATGTACTAAGATTTCCCCCGACATATAACATATTCTCACGATCTATTAGCAGAGCATAAACATGAGCTGCAGTCTTCAATATTCTACTCTCGCTGTTATCGATCTCAAATAACCCACATTCCACTCCCATATGCAACCATGCTTCTAGATATTCCTCATTCAAACTAGTTTCTTGAGCAAGTTCATCAAGGGTGAATGATACATCTTCAACATACCCCGACTTTCCTGCTTCTTTTCCTTTTGCGAAAAGATAGTCAAAGATGCCAAGTCGTGCTCCTAATCCATAGATAATGACTGTTTGAAACCCATACAGACTTTTGATGGAGAATTTCTTAATTTGCTCAAAGATAGTTACTTGGTTTTCTTTACTCTCATTCAATCTCGTTTCCTCAACTCCAGCATGTACGTTGTAAGAATCTAATAAATGATGGGCCAATTCGAGCGTACCTACGGCAAGATAAAATAAGCCCACTATCAACTCGTGCATGAGCGTAAATGCCTGAAGAACGAGAAAGCGAGCCAAAGACAAGGAAGATTACATCTCTCCTCTCTATTTCGCATGACAAGGACGTTGATGGGATTATCTCAGCAGCAATCGTCTGGAGATACGCAAAGGCAAAGGGACTCGATTTCAATGTGCGACTAACCGACTATGGGTCCTTCGAGCATATATTTGCTAGCGTCGCGAAGTATCGAGATTCTCTGATTATTGTGACTGATCTTGGTGTGGACGACACTGTATTAGACGTTGTAAAAGCAGGTCTCACACAGGCAATATCAAATGGTTGCCGCATCGTTTGGTTGGACCACCATCAATGGTCTGATCATGCCATCAAGACAATTCTCTCTCTTGGTAACAAACCCGTTCTGAAAGTCAACCATGAATTCTCCGCATCTGAAATAACACACAAAGTGCTCATGCCTAGAGACGATGTATGTGCTGAGCTAGCGAGAATCGCTCATGACACTGATTTCAACCTTAGAGAGATTGAAGCCGCTTCAGCTCTTACTGATGCAGTAAGTGTGGTTCGTTTTGGAGCAATTGACAAAAAAGAGGAGATCACTGATGCACTTCATCCAATTCTTTCAAAGCTTGCTGAGGAGGGGATAAAGGGTGTCTGGGATGACTCTACTCGTAGATTCATAGACCCCCTCCTGGACAAACGAGTCGATCATTATCGGAAAGAGAAATCAAAGAAAATGCGTAAGGCACTTTCAGGGCATTGCGATCAAGTCATCCATGACAAGCTAGTACGAATTGTGGAAATACCAAGTGGTCTCACCTCAACGGATATGGGTACCTTCGCATCACACTCAGATAATTTGAAGAAGGTCGATGAGGAACTCAAGGTTGCAGACTTGTTCTTCATGCTAAGTCAAGGTGGAATGCTTGGTATTCGGCGAGGACGAGATGGAGTTCTGTGTAATGCTGCAGCTAAGTTGTTCAATGGCGGTGGTCATCCCTTCGCTGCAGGAGGAGAGTATGGCCTCTACGAGGACTTCCAAGCTGTCTGTGATGATATATTCCTGACGCTATCAAAGAGTAAAACATGGGTGTCTGAGTCCTAGGATTTCTGGTCTTTCAGTAACATCTGTTTCACAAGCTCAAGCACATCAATACCCGTTTCCCATAGTTCATCAAATGTTCTCAAGGCGTCGTCAACGAGTCCTGGGTTGTCCTTTCTATGAATTAGAGCTGCCATATCTGACTCCTTAGCATGAGTAAGGTAGAGAAGCATTTTGTCTTCGTTAAGGCTGACTATTCTGTATGTATCAATGGGTTCGCGAGTGAATCTGAGCTCGATGTTCCCTGTCTTTATGACTTGCTCGAAGACCTCAATCATCGGACCCAGATGTCTTGCCATTAGATCCAGATCGAGAGTATCTTGTCCTGTAGGGGTCATAAGACCCTTAACTTTAACCCCTCTGAAACCGCTTTGCATCAGTTTTAGCTCAGTCACTCCCCCCGGCCCAAGTCCTTCTGCCAGCGTACTAGTATGACCGAGAACTCTGACGAAGTCTCCTTCTTTTGCATCATCAGCAAACTCTCGAATGATAGTGCTTCTTACATTCTCAATACCCTCAATCATTACTGATCCTTCTATCGAAGAGAATCCTACCAACTGATTATGCAACATCAGGACAAGGTCTTGGCTGTTAGTAGCTTTAAGACGATTGAGTTTAGTAGTCAGTTCCTCCCGATTTGTCAATCTGGAAGAATGTTCTTTCTTCCTTTTCATCTCTAGAGCGTTCTTAACACTGGTTTCTGAAATGGAATAGGTTCTGGGAGTACGGATTGTGTCTATTATGATGAAGCCATCTTCTTCCAATTCATTTAGTCTTCTGTAAATGTAGGCCTTTGTATACTTCTTATCAAACAAAGATTCAAGATTGTTGGCTATCTCTCTATAGCTCACTGGCTTATCGGGACCTCCTGCAGCCGTGAGAATTGCTCGAAATACATGCATATGACTTGAGTTCATATCCACCCCAAGTGTGTCGAATTGCTGCTGGATTTTTTTCCTCACTTTGTACTCACCCCTCAAACTCTGCTAGGTCTGTCCCTTTTTCATAATCCTTATCGAATGACGCAATTGCGCTGTCGATTAACTCAGGGTTTGAATCTCTTGACAACCATGTTGCAGAAAGCGGACTCTCAGAAACTACAAGCACGATGCCTTCGTCATTTCGGCCAAGGAACTGATAGGTTGCATCGTCACGGGGGAAAACCCGATATCCCATTTTGTATCCCTTGTTCCGCCATTGCAATAATAGTTCTTTGAGATTATCACGTATATTCTTCTCACTTCTATCGTGATCAATAGCCCGAGTTTCAACACCTATCTCGTATAGTTTTTCTATATTTTTCAATCGTTCAGGGTTCATATAATCACGTTGAGTCAACCAGTCTAACGTGAATCTTATCACATCTCCTTTCTTGAGACCGTTGAACACTTTGTCGTCAAACAATCGTAGAATGTTGTTCCATCCCTGAGCAAAAACTGGTTTCTCGATTTCTCTTTTGCCTACCGCGAGGTCAATTAATCCAGTAGCGATCGAGTCAATCCGTTCTTTCATAACTGCAAGTTTAGTGATTTCGGAATTGAGTTGTTTGAGTTCTTTCTCTAATATTTCGACATTATTAGCGACTATCTTATCCAATGCTCTCTCCATCATCGAAATCTTGGTGTTGTATCCATGTTTGTGACCGCTCTTATCAATCTCTAATAATCCCTCTTTCTCAAGCCATGAGAGACTTCGGTAGATGAGAGGGTCCTTTCCTTTTCTAGATCCTTCATCTTTTGCTAGCTGTTTCCGTAGAGTTTCAAAATCAATGAAATCCGTCAGATCTTTCTGAGCTTTGAGCAGTGCTCCAAGAACGACCATATCTTTTCTGTTCTTATCAAGTCCAATTACTTTGAGAACTTCTTCATAGTGTAAATCAGTACTCAACCGTAGTCCCCCCATCAATCAGGTTGTTCCTCTCTATTTGGATTAATTATTTTGCTAATTAGCCCTCCGGGTTTTGCACCAAAAGATTGCAGGTCCTTCGGTGAAATATCTAGGAGTGATTTGGCTCTCTTCCAGTCCCTATCAAAGGCTTTCACCGCATTGTCTATCAAATCTGGATTGAAGTCCCTAGTGATCCAAGTAGCAGTCACAGGGTTTTCAGCAATTATCAGCGCCATGTTGTCTTTGTTGATACTCACTTGGTTGTATGTTTTGGGACCGTCATAAATACGAACATCGAACTTAATCCCGCTCTTTCTCAGTTCGATGATATGTTGCATTGCACCCATTGCCTCTTTCAAATTGAACGATTTGTCAGTTACTTCTTCGAGTCTGAAGACATCTGATGATATCATATACCTGACTTCTGCTCCTCTCTGGGCTGCTTCAATGAACCTCATTGTTCGTGACATAGAATCCTGATCTACAAAAGGTCCCAGCCAGAGAACGGTTGCTCGAATTGTGTCCCCTTTTTTAGCAACATCCAGTATATTGAATCTAAGAACCCTGTGAAGGTCTTCAACCCCTCGTACAATCCGTGAACTGATCTTTTGTTGAGTGCCTGTGATATTCTTTACAAATTGTTGAGCAAGATTACCACAATCTAGGGTGCGCAATTCAGTGAGTTTCTTCTCAACCTCGCTACTCTGAGTTTCGAGCTCTTCTATCTGGCTACTCTTTATCTGTTCAAGCCCAGACATAACAGTGTTCACATCAGCTATGTACTTTTTCCGATGGGCTGTCGGACTCTCAACACGTACCAACTGAGCGTCCACTAGAGATTTGAGGACTCTATGAACCCACGCTTTGGTTAGTTTGGATTCTGGATTTTCTTTCATAAACTGATCATAGATCTGTGCAAAGGTCAAGGGTATTGGTGGGTCTGTCTGCAGTTTGAGGATGACATTTAACAGGTTCATCAACCTGGATTCTTGCTTATCTCCGGTCATGAATCCGAATAACTTCAGAGCCGTTCTGATTCCTTCATCAGTCGTCATTTGACCTTCCCCCACCCACTAGTGAATAAGCCCATGATTATGCAATTACTAACTTGATGACTGTATACAACCAGTCATATTTATATATTCTCTTACTTACGTGCCTCTAGGCAATGAACTCCGTTGTCAAACTCCGTGTGGATCTATTAACGTAAATCCGCGCATGTTACAGGGCATACCGATAGAAATTATCGGTTCGAAACAGGTGGGGCGGGGGGTGTCCCTACTGTTTCTCCTCCTAATTCTCTCTCACCCTCTTTTTTAAATCCGCTCACAGCAGATTAGAATCAAGTAATTTTGTGGGTTCGATTTTTCTCATTTATTGCTTTTCTAGAAACCACTTACCGCAATGGCTTTCATATAACCAATGCCGAGCTTCATAACCATGGGTAGGAACTCCGAAATGAGGTTCATATAGGTACTAAGTCCAGCTGATCCTTGGATGAGCTCATTCAATGTCTTTGCATCGAGCTTTCCTCCAAGTACTATCTCTGCAGCAGCGATTGGGTCATTGTGCATGGCAAATTTGGAAACCGCCCACATTCCTTTGCCTGTGTTGGTAATACTGCTAGCGAGTTTGCTTCGTCTATAGTCCTTCTCGTACTGCTCCACACTCTTCTTTGAAAAGTCACCTTCATCAGCCATTCGCCTAGCATGCCTTGCTAATACTTGGCCGGCGTGAAAACATGTGGTTACCCCACCACCTATGATGGAAGAAACCTGTCCTGCTGCGTTACCACAGAGTGCAACGCCATCATCTGAAAATTTTGGAATGATCCCTGCACATGGAACTACTCCTCCGTTGACTGATGCAATTTTAGCATTCTGAGTTTCCGGGTGGGTCTTCATATACTTCTTGAGAACGTCTTGCATTGGAGGTAATTTGTCCCAGTTGGCCTTTGATGAAGGCACACGACCGATTCCAAGATTGATCTCGCTCTCTGACCTTGGATATAGCCACAAATAACCAAGGCCCACGTCTTTACCCACATAGAAATACGCAACATCGGGATCGATTCCCTTGCAGTTAGTGAGCTTAAACCTGTAACCATAACTGAGGAGCCACTTGGGATGAGTGAAGCCTGCTGTCTCGGAAACCCTACTGAAAGAACCATCCGCTCCAACAGTCAGATTTGCTCGTGCTTCATCACTTTGATTGTACTTGACTCCAACAACTGATTTTCCCTCTTTGACAACAGAACCCACTCTGGACTTGTATCTGAACTCTGCACCGTCTGATAGAGCACGGTCTCTCATGAGTTCCTGACACTTGTCCTCATCGAAGAGGTATGAATTGCCAAGTAGGGACCTATCAACCACGATATTTGATCCTGTATCAAGACTCTCCCCAATAATTGAACTGTATTTGTTACCGATAAATTCCGAAGTGGGTTTTACTCGCAGAAAATTCAGTGCCTTGTCTGTGACTAATTCTCCCATTAAAGAGTCGACGACTTTTTCACGTTTTTCTAAGACCAGTGTCTTTAGACCGTGTTTTGCGCTTTGTTCAGCTGTCATGAGCCCTGCAGGTCCAGTACCAGCGATAATTACATCATGAGTCATTGAAGGCACCCTTTGGATTAAATAGTAAAGCGCTTTTGAATCCTCTATATCTGTTTCCATGTGATTTAAGCGGAAGAGCAAGTTTCAAATCCAAGTTTGATAGTTGCTCGAAGAATCCTTTGGAGCTGAATTGATTGAAAATTCGAACCATGGCATACGGTGCTTACCTGGGTTTATCCATTCTGGTAAGTCTGACTATTTCATTGCTTCCCGTAATAGCAATAATCTTCTGGTTCTTTCAGAATCTCGATCCTTTGATCACCAGTTTCGGTTGGCCTTTTGTGGATTTCCAGAATTTCTTTGAAACTCAATTTTCAGGCACATATCCTATGTTCGTATTCGATCACTTTTGGTTCCTGCTGCTGCTCGTACCTATAGTTCTATTCAGCTTTGTAATCTTTGTTGGATTCCTAATTACGATGCTTAGAGTCGCAAGACG
>VAPC010138200.1_pt1 | contig 29142 bp, 45 predicted proteins | sample 3395121 | NCBI WGS metagenome assembly VAPC01 (sample SAMN08290434, study PRJNA428436) | hydrothermal vent metagenome | isolation source: Deep-sea hydrothermal vent chimney | place: Indian Ocean: Southwest Indian Ridge | depth 1711 m m
GAAAAAGGACAGGATTTAAAGGGAGTGGTGAATTGTTTTGGGAGTTTGTTGAATTATTACATGAAATCCAACCAAAATACTTCTTATTAGAGAATGTGAAAATGAAAAAAGAATGGAGAGACATAATAACAAAAGAGTTAGGAGTTGAACCTATAGAAATAGATTCTGCTTTAGTTTCTGCTCAACAAAGAAAGAGATTATATTGGACTAATATTCCAAACATTTCACAACCAAAAGATAAAAAGATTTATCTAAAAGATATTTTAGGAATTAAAATAAAAGAATCAGAAGATAAAATTTGTATGACTAAATCGGATTTCAATGTTAAAGTTAGAAAAAATTATATTGATAAAAAGAAGCTATGTAAACATATTAGAAGTTTTAAAGGAAATAAAACATTAAAACAAATATCTTTTTTTTGCAATGTTCCTTTAACAAAAGTGGAGCATTGGTTTAGACTTGATGATTCTTTTGCTATTCCTGATGAAAATTCTTGGTTTAAATTAAAATTATGTTTAGATATAAAATCAGAAAAGTGGGATAAAGAAATTACTGAATTTGAAATAAAGAAAAATAATTTTGATATGGCTAAAAGAATTTATCACATCAAAGGAAAACATCCAACACTTACAACCTTAACAGGTGGACATCAAAGAAAAACAATAACAGATGGAAAAGAAATGTTTTATTTAAATCCAGAAAACGCCGAAGAATTACAAACCATTCCAAAAGGATATACAAGTGGTTTATCAGATAATCAAAGGTTTAAAGTTATTGGGAATGGTTGGACAATAGATGTAATCGCACATTTATTCAAAGCATTGAGAGGTACACAATGAAAACTCAAAGAACTAAATATCCCTATATGGGCTGCACCACGAAAATAGACATATCCGTCTTTTTTCTCATATCATCCCGGGCGATGAACTGCGAAGGCATATCACAGCGAGTCCTTGTTCTTTGAGATAAATTAAAAATGAAAAAAGAAAAACCGAAAGAAGAATATGGATCGAGTATGATAAAAAAGAAATCGAAGAGGCCAGACAATGATAGAATTACACTATAAAAAAGAATTAATTGAAGAAAACGAGATGTTAAAAGAATTAGTTTTTAAATATAAAGGTACAATGAAAATACCACTTTGTGAAATTTGCGGAGAGTTGATTGATTCAAAAAAGAACAGAATAGTAATTAATTTTCAAGATAGAATAAATGGATATAGTAACTATGTGATCCAACATGTTCATTTAAAGTGCTGGCAGGATATATTAGAGACATTTAAATTTAGTATAAAAGGGAGCAAAAAACGATGAAAAATAAAACACCAGTAAAAATGTTGATGTTTCTTTTAATATTACTGTATTGGATAGGACTAGGAATAATCTCTTTAGCGGGGTCGAAACAATGAATCCATTTTATGCAGGTGATTTTGAATCGACATCGAAAGGCTTTATTGTCAATAATGTAATAGGGACAGAAGGCCCAAACATTAACATAAACATAACATTGGGTGCGATACTTTTAATTATAGCTGCTTTAGGGTTTTTGATTTTGAAACTAAGATCGAAGCGAGCAAACAACAAAGGTAGTTAATTATATAAAGTATAGTTTACTAGAGTTAACAGGTGTAAACTGTGGTGAGTAGCAAATTGATTAGAATAAGTGAAAAGTTTAAGATTGGATTAGATAGACGTAGAATTTATGAAAGCGAGACATACGAGGACATTTTAAAAAGATTAATGAAAAAAGGTGGAATTAATCTATGAATAAATCCACAATACTAACCTTGCTATTCCTAGTACTTTTTGTGTCACTTGTAAGTGCTAACACATTAACCCAATATGATTCAAAACGGGTGGACGAAGAGTTTTCTTTTTGTCAAACATGCGAGGATTCTACATACATAACTCTGTCCAGTATTTCTACTCCAAACTCAACGGAATTTATTAATACGAATATGACATCGAAGGGGGATGGAGATTTCTGTTATAATTATACTCCAACACAAATAGGTAGATATGATTTCAGGGGCATAAGTGACGGCTGCTCAAATACCTTTGCAGTTTATGTAGATGTGACTCCAGATGGTAAAACATACGATACTGGGGACTCCTTGATAAGAATGTTCGTGGCTATTTTCTTCATTTTTATGATGGTGGGTTTTAACAGGGCCACAAAGAAAGTAAATTATGAAAAATGGTATGAAAAGATAAAGGAGAAATATATAACTAGAAATTTTGTCAAATGGTCTCTGGCTGCAATTGCATATAATATTATGAAAAATGGTTTTATAATCTATTTTATGCTAGGGCTACCAATAATGTTAATTCTTATGGACTTAGTTTTTATATATAATATCACGTCGATATCGCTATATGTACAATCGTTATTATATATTTACATCACATTAGTGATGGTACTCGGGATAGTATTCCTTAGCTTTGTCCAGGAGTGGTTTATGGATTTTATAAAAATGATACAAGATATCGATTGGGGGGTAGATAATGACAAATAAAACATCAGTAAAGTTATCGGCAACTGGAATGATTTTTTTAGATAGATTTAGAACGAATAGAAGAAAACAAAACATCGACAAAAGAGATATTTCCAACTGGAGACTAATAGAAATAATTTATCAATACCTAAAAAACAATGATAAAATTTATCAAGAATTATTAAAAACGGAGTGGGTAGAGAATGGTTGATTTCTCAAATGTCAGCAACAAAGGAAGTGTAATGATAATAGCTTTCAGCATGTTAATGATATTTATGTCGGGTATATTTTTTGGGATAACTTACTTTGCATTAGAAGCTACAGAATCGGCGTTTTTAGCACATGACTGTGTAATAGAGAATAATGTGTATGTTGACAGTTGTCAGGAATTATGGGAATGGACACTCCTCCCGTTTCTAGCTCTTAGATATATATTGATTTACGGAAGTTATTTCTTTATATTTGGACAGGTCTTCGCGATGTTAGTCATTGGTTATCGCTCCGGAAAATCTCCAGCGATGGCCGGTTTTTTAATATTTATCATAAGTCTATTCACTTATGCTTCGATACTTATATCTAACATTTATAGGAGAATGTTGGAAGTTGCAGCATTCAACAGTATAATGTTACCGTTCACGGTCTATAATAAGATACTTTTATATTACCCCTGGTTTATATTTATTCTATCCCTATCTAGTGTGATGTTAGCAATAGTTAACTGGCAAAGGACAAGGGTGAATAGTGTTGCAGATCAGAATTATTAAGGCGAAGAATAACTTCTAGGCATTCACACAATAAATTTAAATAGTTGGAATTCTTGAATTTCATATGGTCAAAAGAAAGATAGGACAAATAACAGTAAAGAGGGTTGGGAATAAATGGGCTGCATGTATTTCTGGAACTCCAGAACAACTTTATAATTCTTTTAAACTTGCCGAGAAAAAAGTAAAAGAGATGAGAAAGAAATATGGGCGCAGACATTATGAGTATAGTAAAAACAAAAGCAGGGGATAATTTCGTTAATTTTATATAGTTGGAATTCTTATATTTCGTATGCCAAAAAAGAACATTTTTTTATTTCTGTTGTTAGGATTATTTTTAATTAGTTTTGCTAGTGCTTTAGAATATGATAACGTAGGGAGATATAACGAAACGACTAAGACAATAATAGTTAAGAATTCTATATTCGGTATTGATTGGCTATCTTATAACGAAATAGGAGCAGCCCAACTAAACACACCTCAGGATTATGTTGTTACAACTGGTTATCAAAAGGTAGCAGAGTTCGACTTGTGGGCTTATGAAGATTACAATGATGTACTAAAGAATTTAGAATTTTATGACAAGAACTACGAAGACTGGAACAAGCATAAATTCACTAGAAATTTTGATATTAAATATAAAACTATAACTTTAGTAAACGAACCAATATATAATCTAAGTTGCGTCCTAGATGTTTGTGAAAATATAACTATTGGGTATCAAGATATAGAGGTCGAAGATTGGATTAAAGTTGAACTAGCAGATTTAAAGAAGAATGATAGACTAACAATTGGGATTTTTACAGACGTTGAAAAAGGAGATTATGTTGAGTGGATAATTTCTATCTATGGTGTTGAGGTTATAGAGTGGGCCACATTTACAGAAGATTCAAATGCGACAATATGGCAAGGACCAGCAAATAATCCTGAAAAACTGGGAAATATAATAACAGTTAGTGAAGAAATAGAATTAATAAGTGTACTAAAAGATAGTGGTTCTGATCCTACAAGAGTTTCTATTCAGACAAAATATGCTTCTGATATAATTGATAGTGCAACTTTTGTTGGAGACAATGCAACCTTTTCAAGTCCAATTACTCTTGAAACTGGAGTGGATTATTATGTTTTATTTGATGATGACGGTATTACTAATTGGGCGCAACGTTATTCAGACGCTACGCTCCAAGATCCTGCAGCATTCCCGTTAGTCTTAGGCGTTTCCTCGGTTATCGCTGGAGTAAATCAGATTGGGGCTAATGACACTAAATGGCTTAGGGCTTTCCAGGCCATTGTCCTCAGAGAAATAATAGCAGGAACTCCTCCATCGGTAAGTCTAACTTCGCCAGCAAACGATTCAAACCTAACTTCGCCAAATATAGATTTTATAACAACAGTAACCGACGACCTACAAATAGATAACGTAACGCTTTTTATTGACGGGATAGCTAATGAAACAGACACCTCGGGGAATAACGGAACATATACCTTTAGTAAAATATTAACCGAAGGCGTACATAACTGGAGCATATTAGCAATAGACAATCAAAGCCTAGAGAACCAATCAGAAACTAGGATATTTAATTTTACACAACCCCCAATATTTATAGATTTATTAAGCCCAGCAGATGCATCAACTCACGAAATACCTTTAGTAAATATGAGTTGTAGGGCATTTATAGACGAGGGGGTAACGCAATTAAATCTAACCATAAATGGAGTTGTCAACATATCAATAGTCAATACAACCGTAGCAGAAAACCTAACAATTAGTCAAGACGTAAATTTTAACGAAGACAATTACACATGGGGATGTTCAGCTTTAAATCCTAGTACCTCAGCAGTTTCGGCCAACAGAACCTTTGAAGTATTATATTCTAGTCCAGTAATTAACTTATTCGATCCGGCTAATGCAGAAACTATTTTAATATCAAATCTAAACTTGACTTTTAACGCATCGGATGTTAATGGATTAGACAACGTAACACTTTTTATCGATGGAGTAGCTAATGAAACCAACTCGTCTGGGATAGGGGGTAACTATTCTTTCTTTAGAACATTGGTAGATGGAAATTATAATTGGAGTGTAACTGCGACATCAGTTTTTGGCAAAGTAACTAATTCTACTACTAGAACATTTTTAGTTCATACGGTAGCCCCAGTTGTAGACGTTTTTGCACCAACAGGAACGTTGCTATCACAAAACGAGACCGGAGATAGCTTAACTTTAACGTACAATATAAGTGAGGGCGATGAAAACTCTAGCGAACATTTCGATGATTGTTGGTTCGAATATGGAAGTGCAAATTTTTGCTTCCAAGAAAGCTTAAATGTATCGAACCAAACAGGATTAGACGGAGATTGCGAATTAAATTACACAGGTAATATATTCATAGATACTAATCCGGCAGTAAGTACAGGATACTTTAATTACACGAAGCCGATTAATGCCACAAGTGCTATATGGCAAATTAGATATGGGATAACAAATCTAATAAATGTAACAATTCCAACAAGTTGCTACTACGCTGACAGCGAGACTGTAATCCTATCAATACATCAAGAGTTTATATTCCCAAATTCATATGTTGTAGGAAACTGCTATGACGGAAATAATTGGATAGAGATTTATCGAGATCATACGGGAGATGGAGCAGGAAGCTTCACTTCTACAACTGACTTCTCAATATTCAATGACGGCAACTATACGACTGGCGGGCTTTTCACAAGCCCTATTAGAGTACCATTTGCAGGCGATCTTCTAAATGATACATTTTACGAGGAAGCAATATATTGGAATATTGGAACAGAGCTAAATTGTACCGGTAATAGTGCAAATATTACATACGAGCTAGGACATGATAATTTAACAGTTTATGCTAAGGATGAATTTGGATTTATCGCTAGCAATACAACGAGTTGGGATTATTTATTTGAAAAGTTCAATATAACTTATGAAACACCAGTATTTGAAGGATCCTTAAATATATTTGCTACAGAAGTAAGATTAAAAACAGGGAACACGATAACCCAAGCTATTTTTGAATACAATAACACAAATTATACAACAGTTATTTTATTCTCTGGGGGAGAATATTTAGTAACAGCTTCTATAACTGCTCCAGTGGTTAGCTTAGATACCAACTTTTCCTTTGGTTTTTACTTCGTCGTAAGTGGAATCACATATTTTCTTAACTCACAAACACAAGAAGTATTGAATTTAGACTTTGCTATTTGTGGTGGCATAAGTAATGATACTTTATTGAATATGTCTTTATTTGATGAGAAAACATTAGTAAATTTGACGGGAGATATAGAATTCAACGCAGATATAATAAGTAAATCTTCTAGCGAGATTGTTGAAACCATTAACGGTACCTTTAGTGGTGTACATTCTGGCGTGATATGTCTTAGCCCAGTTTCTTCCTATGACTTATATTTTATAGACGCTGAAATAAGATATTTTGATGAGGGTTATGTTACGGAATTTTATTATATCCAAAAAGCCGACCTGGGAGAATATCCAAAAGATTTAGGACTTTATGATTTAAATCAAAATGATTCGACAGAATTTGCCGTGACATATAAAAATAATGCTTTCATATTCATTAAAGATGCAGTTATACAATTACAGAGAAAATACATAGGGGAAGATGTTTATAGAGTTGTTGAGGCCCCCTTGACTTCAGATGGAGGAAAGGCCATTTTACATATAGATCTAAACACAAATAAATATCAAGCGTCTGTGGTTAAGGATGGAGAGTTATTAGATTTCTTTGAAAACATAGTATTTAATTGTGATAACGAATTGTCCGGTGATTGTACATATAGTTTAGATGGCACAGTTAACCCGAATAATGATATTCCCATAACAGATTTAATAGACTTTTCCTATTCCGTTAGTGTCGACGAAGATAACCAAACAATTACCGTGTTATTTGCAGTCCCCTCGGGTACTCCGTCTAGCATAAATGTAGTGCTAGAGCAAATAGATATGTTTGGTAATTCAACCTCGTGTAACACTACGATTGTGACCTCTGCGGGTAGTATAGAATGTACCTATCTAGATACCATAGAAAAAAGCATACTAGAACTTTCTATCTCAAAGAATGAAGTCGGACTTGTACTCTTGAGTTATGTAAATGACCCAGAACTAGATATGGACGGAATTAACTTCTTTATAGTATTCATGTTTATGGTAAGTCTTGTCGGCATGGCCATAGCGTCTCCAGAATGGATGATAATAATTTCCGTTATGGTTTTGGTAATATCTGGTACATTGCTTCTAATAAGGGGTATGAATCTAGTCATGGGATTAGGTGCCATCGCGTGGGTTATCATAGCCGCTGGAATAATTATATTAAAAATGTCGAAACAGGAGGACAGATAAAATGTCTAGAAGTTCAAAAGAATATCGTGAAAAATATCCTGAAAAAATAATAGCACAGAGAAGGGCAAGTAGGCTAAAGATAGGAAAGAAGTGTCAAATCTGTGGAGATAAGAAACAGTTAGAAAGACATCATTGGAGATATGATAAGCCACTTCTTATATCAACATTATGTCATAGTTGTCACACAGTTCAACATCGTAAACACAGGAGGAATATCTCATAGCAGACGAAAATCTGAAAGACTTTGGAGTGAGTTGGATTCAATATGGAGTGGTGTTGTTTTGTCTAATAACATTTACTACATTATTTATGGCTAGCAATAACCCAATAGGGCTTGGCGATGATACGGCCGTACAACTTGGGGTTACTGGAGATAACCTTAGCTCGGCGATATTTCTTCTTCCAGAAAATTCAGACGCTCTATTGAACATATCAGCGGACACAGATCCTACCGAAGGTTTTTTGGGTAGTAGAGACAGCGTAGCAACTACATACGGAATAATGGATATGGGGCGAGCTTTTTTCACATCATCGAAGACGTTGATATCCTGGATATTTGGTGGAATTGTAGGACAGATGCTCTTAGCGATATTCGGCGGATTGTTTGGACTTGTATCTTTATATTGGATAACTAAATGGATTAGGAATGGACTATAAGATGGTTCAATTATATAAAACAATGGAGGATTTTGGAAGTATAACTTTGCTTAATTTGTTCAAATCTATTGTTACTGCGGTCCCGGAGTTCTTTCCAATAATGTTATTTTTTATCTGGATATTTTTTACGGGGGCGTCATATTTTTTGATGCTAAAGACAACCGGGAAGAAAAGATTTTGGCATTCATTAACGGCAATGAGCTTTGTTTGTTTTTTCTTGTCATTATTTATTGCATCAATGAATGAGGTTGCTTTTGTTTTCATAAACGGATACTGGGTTGGATTTTATATATTAATGACGGTGATGAGCCTCTTCTTGTTAGATAAATATAAATAAGTTAGTTTTTTCTTTATAGTGTAATATATCTACCTAGTGTTAGCATTCCACCATTATTTATAAACTAATTTATACTAACTTTTTTGCTATGGTTATACTATATTTGTTACAAGGGGGTTTTTTGAAGTAAATGAAAGGCGATGATTTGATGAAGGCTGTGGGTACTGCTGTAGCGGTAGTTATTCTTGCAGTCATTGCGGCTCTTATTATAGGAGCTATTCTTGCATCTGACGTTTTCACATCCTTAACAATAATCAATACCACTGCGGTAGCTGATTTGTTCGGGGAGTTTATTGACGGACTACTAGGATTCTTAGGAATCATAGGTATTGTGCTTGGTGTGATATGGCTGATTATGTATGTCGCTAAGTTGTTCTCCAAGGGTGGATTGAACGATTTAGGACAGACGGCTTAAATGTAAGCACTGCAATGAAGAACAGGAACTCTTTGTGACTCAACCTGTACGACTAAGGCACACGTCTTAGGGAGGGTGGAAATCCCTTAAATCCAACTCATAATAAAATGGCAGAAAAAAACGAAAAAGAAATGTTGAAAGCGGTTGGGTTAGCTGTTGTCGTAATTATTCTTGCTGTTATTTCTGCATTAGTTATAGGTGCTGTTCTAGATAGTTCTGTTTTTGATGGTACGACAGTATCTGGAACCAATACTAACGAAAGCCTAGGGGTAGTAGATAACGTAACAAATGTAACTTTCGCTATTATATCTACACAGCCGACTGCTGTCTGTAACTTAGGTGGACTTTTTAATGCAACTGGTGGAGAACTCATAATAGGAGCTGGTAATTATACATTTTATACGGATTGTAAAATTATTATGCAAAGTGGTTCTCCTTATAATAATGTAACATTATTGAATGTAACTTACGAATTTGTTTATACGGATGAGTCCGGGTTGATTGTTGATGTGGACGATGTAAGCGATAAATTCGGTGAGTTTATTGACGGACTACTAGGATTCTTAGGAATCATAGGTATTGTGCTTGGTGTGATGTGGCTGATTATGTATGTCGCTAAGTTGTTCTCCAAGGGTGGATTGAACGATTTAGGATCTACTGCTTAAAGTCTACCGAGTAGAACAATTCTACCAAATGGGAAGTTATTTAAACGTGATAATGTAATAACTTGCATGGAGGCTAATAATTAATGGCAAAAATCATCGATTCAGCAACAGGCATTTTATCTGGCGGACTTGCGGGGGTACTAAAGTACTGGTGGGTAATGGCAATTGTCGCGGGTCTTGGAATCGTCGGGACAGTATTATGGTGGCTTACCAAACTTAAAAAGAAAAACACCCAATGGACACATAAGCTTAATGTAAAAATAGAATTAGCTAATGGAGAGATAGATCCAAAAGAAAAGGTGTTTAAAATGAGAAGATGGAAGCATAAGGATGAAAACACCCCCCCATTATTCGAGTTGGACAAGCCATTAATTGGTAGTCGTATTTTTGTAGAATTAGAAGAATATTCTGGGCCAACAACATATACTGTAGTTCTTGGAAGAGATGGACGTCTCTATATCCCGACAAAAATTGTAATGAGTAAAGACAAAAACGCATTAGAGGTTTCTGTAAAACACGCCGGAATTGATAGGGCTAGACAGCAATATAACACTAGGTTTGAGCAGATGAATGCAACACCAAGTAAAATAGATGCATTAACTCTTATGAAATATGGTCTATATGCGACGGCAATCATCGTGATATTAGTACTTGGGATTACTGGGATTAAAGCTTGGGGGGAGAGGGCTTCATACGATGCTAGTGCTGCACAAGCAGAGGTTAGATCGTGGGAAATGATGGAGGAGGTCATGCAATCTATTCAATCTGTATTAAATACTCAGGCATTAATGATACCAGACTTAAAAGAGATGTATGGATATAATCTTCAGAGTGCAATAAGAAGTGAAAAGGAAAGACTCAATCAATCATAATGGGAAAACAATTTCATATTAACAAAACGGTAACTAGAAACTTTATACTAGACGTGGTAGCTAATATGCAGAACTTCTTTGGAATGAATTTGACAAGTTATGAAAAAATGGTCGATAAGGCGATGAGTCAGATCAAAGAACAAACAAAAAATCTCAATTTAAAATGGTTTAGGTACGAAATAACCCAACTAGGCAATGGGGCATTGTCAATTACGATGTATGGAGAGAGGGAGGACGGACATGAGGATAACTAATTTATTAATTTTAGTATTTCTAATGTCGGCTTTTGCAATTGGGGTTGCTATGCAAGATGTGGATAGATCTATAATTAAAAGAAAAAAAGGTTTAGCAAATGGAAAAAACGAAGAATAAATTCAAGAACTGGTTCTTTAAGGGAAGGATAGACAAGACAATAGTAAGAGATGAAAGAATTGAAAAATTAAGCAAAGAATATGATGAAGGCAAAGTGTTGAGAGTTGGAGGATAAAATGGCCGAAATACTAGACATTAAAGATGATATAATAAAAGTTTTATTTTATATGAATATAATTTTGTTGTTAGTAAGTATTTTTGTAGATTCAAAAACTTATTTTATTATAGTCATAGTAATTAATGTTATCTTTAATGGAACTTTCATGATAATATGTAAGTGGAGTGATATTTTTCAAGTAGGTAATGGAATTTTTACTAAATCATTTGGTAAGCTTGGTGGCGTATTAGATAGTCTAAGCAACATGGGGAGGAAAAATGAGGACGTTTCAAGACAAGTTTAAGTCGGCTCTTGGAAAAGTTGGAGATAAGGTCAACGAACTCTCTGTGATAGATGAGGGACCCATAGACGATAAAGATTTTGATGATATTAAAGATGACTTTATGGACGATAAAAGTTTTAAAGATAATTTTGCAGTAGACGTTCAACCCGCTCAAAAACCCGAGAGTTTTCACCATTTTCTGTTGGAGAATCAATATAAGGATCTAGAACTTTTAATAAGGGGATATAAGAAAGTATTCAATAAAACAACCAACAAGTGGGAGACTAAAAGAAAAGAAAAGCATTGCTTTACAGACGAAGAGGCTGAACACATTTTAAGGCTTGCTGAGACTCATTTATCTCCGGATATCAAACTTAGTTACATTAGCATTACATCATATCCAATAAAGATGTTGATGATAAAGTCGCAATTAGACGAATGTTTTTATAATATCGCAGATTATAAATACGGTAGATATGGTGGTTCTACAGAACAATTCTTTATGAAACAAGATAATTTGAATATCAATATGGCACTAATGACTAGAATAGAGGCGAATTATTCTAGGGCTATTCAAGGTGCTGAAAATAAACACACTCACAACACCGTAAAGGGACAAGAGAGCCTTAATAATTCGGACAGGGATGTTAGTGGTTATAGTAGTGATTATTGATGGCAGAAAATAGTGGAGAACTGCCAGTTTACAATCCGGACAAGCAATTATCCGAGCAAGTGACGCTAAAAAATATGGTTATCCATGATGATGCTATGAGGTTGGCACTCACTGGAAATCCAAAGCTACCCTCCGAAAAACCATTATCGCCAAATCAAATTCTGGTTTTAAGGCATAAAGGACTTAAAGACATTATATCCTCACAGCAGATTATTGTAATGAATATCACCGCGAAGGTTGAAATTGATAATGAAGATCAATGGACGAGGAAAAACAAGTCTGATAAGGATAAGATAAAAAATAAGTTTGAAGATGAGTATAATGATTATCATGAATTGGAATGTATATCGAAGTTCTTACGCCTTTGTGAACAAAAAATAATTAAGGCCAAGAAGACTAAAATGCCTGAAGATGATTTTATTATAAAAAGACAAAATTATAATGGTGAACAGGTCTTAGAACTTACAGAGAATTTTTTTGGAATGGTGGAAGATTTAAAAGAATCTTGGAAGGTAATTATGCAGATTATGTATATATATAAAATAATATCTAGCGGACGTACTATAGATGAAGAATTAGAAGATAAGCAAAAAGAAGAGGAAGTTATGCGACGGATTGTGGAGTCATAAAGGGGTACGCTAGATCATATATGAGAAGCAATTAATCATAACTTTTCGTTAAACTCATTCTCTTCATCAATATTTTCCAAATTAAGATAGATTTCTGTAGTAGCAATTGAGTTGTGCATTAATTGATCCTTTATTGTTATCAGTTTAATACCCCTCTTCAGTAAATTTGTGGCCCGGCTATGCCTGATTGAATGAAACTTGGGCTTTCTGCCATTGAATAACTGGGATAGTTTCTTCAGTCTGTAATCGACTAAGTAATGCATTGTTCTAATAACCTCAACCCTTGCCCTAGCTTTTACATTTATTTGTTCATTATTTTGGTCCAATATATTCTCAAAGTTCTGCTTCTTATATTTTGTCTCTAATTCCTCTATATCTGCCCTCCTAACAAATAAATATAAATCTTCTGAGGAGTTCTTATATGGTATCTCCTGGAACAGTTTACCCTTATCTCTAGCCATATTATACAATTTATTCATTAAGATTGGATCAACGAATAGAACATCTTCCTTTTCGCCCTTTGCAAAAATATCACACTTCCCAACTTTTGATTTATCTAGAATCCAATCCTTCCAAATGAAATCGTCCCATTGTAACATTAAAGCTGAAGAAAATCTTAATCCAGAACCTATGTAGTACGCACATGAAATCAATAGCCCATAATCATCAACATTATTTGTAATTTTAATAATATCATCTTCGTCCCAAACTTGCGGTCTTTTCTTAGGCTTTTTGATAGGCTTAATAATCTTATATTTGTAATTTGGTATGTCAAAGTGTTCGCAGGTGTTTGTTATTAATTTTAGAATTGAGGGGTAGTAACTTGCCCTGGCATATATTCGATTGTATATCGTTTGGGTAAGCACTGGGTTCTTGAATATATTGTCTAGTTCTTTTGTGTAATAAAGCTTGGTTTTCTCACCAAGACCTCTTCGCCTAATGTACTCTAAGCAACGATCATGCAGCTCTTGAGATAATACTACGAACTTTTCGGGGTTGTTTTCCATTACTTTTGTAGCGCCTCGCCACTATTTAAATGTTTCCAACAAACTATTATTTGTCAGAATTATAACCTTATACTAAAAAAGTTACTACTAACTAGTGCCTACAATATATAATTTAAAGACGGGTGGGGACTTTTGTGCACTAAGGTACCTTAGTGCACATTAACCTATATCTCGAATGAGTTGAAGTTCTTGAAACCCCGTATCTTTAGGTGCCTATTGATATGTCTAATTAGCACCGCGTCCTCAAAGTTGGTTAGTCCTTTTAGCTTATCCCACATCTCCCTCTTGCTCTTGATAGTGCCTGCCTCCACCTCGTCTAGAGTTAGTGGTATTTGTTTTTCCATTTCTTTCTTGTCTAGTGTTGGGTTCATTCTCTCTTCTTCTTCATCTGATAGCTTTCCGGTTGCATGATGCTTTTCCACAAGGGCATCATATCTTTTTTCTTCTGCTTTAGTGAAAGCCCCGAAAGCCACGGACCCGATGTATTCGGGATGGATTGTAGGATCTACTGCCCTTCTCTTTGGGTTTTCTTTAAACCATTTTTCCTCTCTGTTAATTATCCTCTGTATGCTCAACCCTTGTCCGCCTTTCCTGGAGTTACTGGCTACATATATCTCTGCAATTCCCCTTTTTTTAACAAATATCCACATAGTTATATGATTCAAAAAAGACTTATCTGTCTCCTTCTCGTAAGGCAAAAGGATAAACGAGACTATTCCCCTTTTCCTATTTTTATTTTTTCTTGAAACTATTGTTTTATTTATTTGGCTATTCCAGGCTTTTGAGGATATTCCATCTCTAGCCTCATCGACAAATAACACGTTCCCTTTATCTGAAATCATTTTTGATGCCCAAATATCCGGATCAACAATAAAGCCATTATCATCATACATCTTTTCTCCTTCAACTTTTACGTTATCCATTTTCTCGAAAAAATTAAAACAGAACTTTCCGATTAGTGTGGACTTCCCAACGCCCGTAGATCCCGTAACTAAGACTGTCGAATCTTTGTTGATTTTTATCCTATCTTTTAATCCTGTGCATAACTTATTTTGTGGAATATAGTAGTGCCAAAACTTACTTGCATCTCTATCTCTGAAAATTGTTTTTTTATTAAAATTCTTATACATCTTATTCTGTATTCAACAATTCTAATTTAACCAAATCACCTTCTTCCCAATCTTCCGTTTCTTTCTGCTTTGGAATGGTCAATCTCTTTTGTCTTCCGTCGGCACGAATCTTAGCTACTATAACCTTTTCACTCATAGGCTATATAGGATATTTCTATACTTAAATCCTCCTATTAGCAAAGCTTATATAGTTGAAATTCTTATATTTCGTATGCCAAAAAAGAAACCCAGAAAAAAATCTAACGCACAATTACAAAAAGAAATAGTCAGACTTAAAAAACTTAATAAAGAGGCTGCTGAAAGAAAGGCATTATTTTCAGCTAGGGCAAAAGAAGTAGAGGAGATAAGAGAACTCAGAAGAGAGGCTAGGGAATTAAGTGGTGTCGGAAGTAAAAGAAGAGTCGCCGGACAAGTTGGTAAAAAGATTGGTAGAGACGTTGGCAAAGTCGGGTGGAAAGGATTAAAAATGGTTGGTAAATTTACTAAGAATGTTGTCGAGGCTCAAGCTAGAGAGCAGGCTAGAGAACGTGATAGGGCCAGACCCAAAAGTAAACCGAAGAAGAAAAAATGAAAACATTAGACTTTTATGATGTGGTTGGAAAGGTAAAATTTGATTCTAATAAGTATACAAAGCATTCTAAAAAAGTAGGCAAGAAAGGAAGGACAATGTACTATGCAATTGCTGTTTCGCCATCTGGAACAAAGAGTTCTAGAATACTAAGTAAATCGGATTTTAATAGTAGATAAAATGGATAAAAAAGAAACCCCGAAAGCAAAAGAAGAAGAGCCTAAAGTAGAACCAACTGAGACCAAAGAAGAGCCAGAAAGGATAGGAGGTTTTAATCCTATGGAGATGTTAAATGACCCCGTAGTAAAATCATTGCTCGGTGGATGTAAGGACATGTTTAAGAAAGAAAAACCAGATCCAAATATTTGTGAAATAATTATTAAGGCCCCCTCAGAGGTAGTTTTGAAATTATTTAAAATTTCGGATCAATAACTAATGAGACTTAGAAAAACACTATCTGAAAGCATGATAGCTTTCAGAAAAATAGATAAAATTGTTTCTAAAGCTTTCTTATATTACTCTTCAACTTGTGGTTTTATATTTGGTTGGATTGTCATGGGGATATTGTTCCTTTCCATCGGTGACGCGATACCGAGTCTTTTTGTGGTCCTATTGAGAATATTTTATTTTTTAATTTCATTCTTGTTGGGATTGAAATTGATGATTTTTATTATAAATCTTTTTCAAAAAAAGAACTTCTTAACAAAAAAGTAAACAACACCAAGAACAACTCCTATTGTTATCAGATTAATTACTACCTTCTTAAGCACTTCACCTATCCATTTGAACATATTTTATCTCCTTGCCGAGGCTGAAAGTAACATCATTATCTATTAAATTTTTTATTGCTATAGCTTCTGACTTTTCGCAAAAGCATCTATAGTCTTCATCTTCCCAGCCACAATTTTGTGAAATTTCAGTCCTTAATTTGTTTCCTTCTATAAGCTGAAAACATAAAATTATTAATAATATTAAAACCCCGAGGGCGATAAATGGTTCAATTCTTCTTTTAAAGAAAATTAGGATCTTATCTTTGTCCATGAAAGGATTACAATGAAAGGATTTATATATATTGTTATTATTGTATTTTCGTTATGGTAAATGTCGCATATTACCTAATGGGTTTTAAGTAAAAAAGGCCTAATAAATTGCAATTTGTTAGATCATATATCCCCTGTAGTTCCAACGGAACATATTTGCTACACAAAAAACTTTTACTGGTGGGGACCTAGTCCCCACCCCCTTATATTTAGTTAACTATTTAAAGTTGGAATTATTATATTTCGTATGCTCAAACTATACTTAGTAGTTGGAATCGTCGGGGTGTTATTGCTGGTTGGGCTATTTTACAATACCTATAAAATACCTACGTTAATAGAAGATGACTACGATTGTAAAAATCATCCTGGTTTTATTTCTGACAGCAATCCGGCCCCTTTTGAATCCCCACAACATTATGTAAACAGAAAAGGCAAAGCCATTCAAAAACAAATAGAGGAGGTCTGTGATTAATCACACCTGAAGAATGGTAACAAGAAAAGAGGCGATATATATTCCAATAGAGGATGTTACATCCACAAAGGAAGACGGCATTCAGAAAGTTACAATAAGTCCAGGGGCTAGAACTTACAGAAGGGGATCTAGAGATTCATTCGTAAGAACTGGCGGCGGGAGAAGCCGAACTCCAATTAAATCTACATCGGGAGGAGTAACTGAAGTCTCTCCAGGTCTTTATAGATATAGAGACCCAATTACCGGGGTGCTTTTTTTTACTTCATCAGAAGAATTTGCTAACACTTCCTCGATAAGCGGTACTCCTGAACTTACTCAAGAATTTCAAAAAAGATTTCAAGACCCAAGTTCTCCTGCGTCGGGAAGCGGCACTCCAATTGCTTTTGATACAGAAAAAGCGGCGAGACAGGAGATACAAGCTAAAGAACTCTCAAGATTGATTGCTAAAGCTACAACAGAACAATCACGACGACAACTAGAAGCAAGGAGGAATCAGCTATTGTTCGATCTCGCCAAGAGAGAACAATCACGAATTATTCAAGAAAGATCTAGACTTATAAAGCTAGGTGCGAAGGAACGTAAAATCATTTCTACAGACGTAAAAACTGGGAATAAACTACAAGTTACAAACTGGAGATTAAAAGATGGAACTAGGGTCCAAAGGATTAAAAATCTAACAACCGGAGATATCTCCTATAAGTCTTTTGCGCCATCGAGGGTAGGCGGCAAAGTCTATTTGACTAGGGGCGTTACTTTCCAGCAAACAAGAAATACTTTAGAAGATATTCAGAAGTTACAGAGACAATTATTACCTGGAGAAAAACTAATTTATAATATTAAAACTATGGTGATTGTTGGAATTGAAAGTTCTAAACTGGGACAGTTAATACCTTATACAGAAAGGGGGATTAAATTTTATAATAAACGGATGTTCGAAATATCAAAGAAATTTGATTTTAAAAGATTTTTAGAAGAGTCTGCGGCCATGGCTGCGGCGGGCAAACAAAGTATAATGGGGGAAGAGAAAGGAAAATTTGGTAAGGGATTTGAAAAGGTTGCAATTTCGAGAAGGTTTCAATCTAAAGAGGTAAGAGCCGAACAAGAAAGGAAGGAAAAGAAGTGGAACGATATTATGGATAAGATGAAGAAAGGAGAAAAACTAACACAAACTGACATATCCAACTTTAGAAAAATTGTAGAATTTACTCCAGAAAAGTTCATAGATAAAGATGTCGCTAAGTTTGCACAAATTTCTGGAGCAGTTATTGGAACTTTCGTAGCACCAATTCCAGGTGCAATAATATGGGCTATGGGAGATACCATGGAAAGCGTCCGTAAATCCGTTGGTGATGGCAAAAAAGTATCTAAGCAAGAGTTTGGTAAAATCATCTTAGATTCAGCGACGAAAGGAGCTATCATGGGGTTCAGCATGAAGTTACTCGGAGGAGTTACTAGCATCGCCGGTAAAAGAATTTTATTAACAGGCGCAATGAGAAGTGCTGAGAATGCCGCAGTTAGGGCCGCTGTAAATCATGGTGGAGTTATAATAAAACTTATTGGTCGTTCTGGTAAAAACTTTATATCCACATACTTTATGAAAGATATGTTAGGCAACGTGTTTGAAATCACGAAAGAATTAAAATCCGGGAACTTTAATAATGTTCTGAGAAAGGCGATAGAAACTGGTGCGGCTATTGGCGGATATATCGGAGGAAGTAAAATCGGTAAAGCTACAACAAAGGGAGCCTTATTTGTTTCTGGGAGATTAAAACCAACAGTACCAGAACTTGTAACAAAGAGAACACCTGCCGATGTTATGTCTAAGCAATTACTAAGTGAAGGGAAAATTGTTTTAACTAGAAGGGGGGTTTATGAAACTGGGAAGGGAATGTCTCCAAGAAAAGATGCTTGGCTAGATAGTAAGATTAAGAATCCAACTAAGAGTATATTTTGGCGTTTCGATAAAACCTTGAGTAAAAAAGACCAAGCCATAAGTCCATTGCCGTTATTTACAAAATCTAAAGCCGGATACCTAAAAATGTTTAGATCGAATTGGAATAAGAACAAAGGAATGAATTTAGTTAAGAGGTATATTAAAACAACAGCAGAAACCCCATTAGTAGAAGATGTTTTAATCAGAAGGATTGTGCGTTTAAAAGATATTAAAGATCTAAAATTAAGAAGACAAGTTATTAAAGAATACGCAACTAAAGGAAAATTAAGCAAAATCACACAAGATAAAGTTCTAAGAAATCCTAAGTTTGGGATATCTGATAAAAATAGAGAGTTTGGTTTCCACGATGAAAATGAATTTGTAACTAGAACTAGATTTAAAGTTAAAGGAAGACAAGATATATCTTGGACTTACGACCCAAGTTTGCGTGAATATGTTCCAGTAGTTGAAAGCCTAAAAACTACAAACAGAATAAAAAACTTCCTATCAGTATTAAATAGGAGGAAAATAATTACTAGAACCGATGCGAAGTTTATCTTAGACAATTATGCCATCAAAAAGAAATTCGGAGCGGCCTCTGTTTTACCACAAGAGCATAGTTGGCAGCACATGAAAAATGTTGAAATTAATATTGTCAAACTTATGAATAAATATCCAGAGTTCAATCCTTATTGGAGAAGAACATACGGCTCCGTTGCTAAGGCTAGAGATGCGTTAAAACAAGCCATGTGGCATGATATCGGTAAAGGCGAAAGTGCGTCTATGGCTTTTGGAACTCCTCATGGTGAGAAAGTCTGGAGGGTCTGGAAAGCGGGATTATTGCCTAAAGATATAAAACTTGCTAAGAGAGTCGCAAAGGCGATAAAAAAACATGAGACACTAGATCCTAGAAAGCTGTGGTATAAAGTACAGAACAAGGTTAAATTGATTACGCCCGAAGAGAAAATAGTTGCAACTGCTGATAGATTAGATCTAGTAAGATTGGGCATAAAAGTTGATCCGACAAGATTACCTCTAAAAGGTGTTCTAGTTAAGTTAAATATTAAACAAAAAGACATCAAGTTTCCAGAAAGTTTTAAGTCTATTATAAATAGAATAAAAATAGACAAGGGCGTAACGAGATCAGATCTGAAAAAGTTGAGTGATTTTTTGAAATTCAAAGTGTCCGCAGCGATAAAAGCTATTGGGTATAAAACAAAAAGATATAATTCGTACTCATCCTTAAAGTCTAAAAATGCTTATAGAGCTGGGTGGTCTGCCGCTGATAGGGCCGGACTAAAACCTCCTAGTAATTATAACGCAAAATATAAGGGAAATAGAAAGGCATATATCGAGGGATACAAAGAACGTTACGATGGAAAATATCTTATAAACTATAATACTGGAGCTTATAAAATAAAATTAACTAGAAGGCCACAAAAGAGATTGACTAAAAGGGCAACGGGACGCCTAGTAAAAAGAGCATCGAGGAGACCAGCTAAGATATCTCCTAGAAGACCTCCAAAAAGGCCGACAAGAAGCCCACCAACTAGACCTCCTAGAAGACCTCCTAGAAGAAGACCTCCAACAATCCCCGGGGTATTGCCTGAAGGATTTAAAAGAAAAACAATATCAAAACCACAGCCTGTATTCTACATAAAGGTAAAAAGAAAAGGGAGAATAGTAAATCTTCTTCCTAGGCCTTTGATTCTGAGAGATGCTAAAGACTATCTAGCATATAAGTTAGATAAAAATCTAATAAGAACTGCATACTTTGAACCTATAGGTAGAGCAAAAAATGTAGTTAGGATTCCACCACGAATGAGGGGATATTTCACAAAGGTTAGACATAAACTTAGACCGTATAAAATTAGAGTTGGCAGAAGGAGGATGTTGCGTAATGGGTTTATAGAACGTAAAAAATTTGTTGGTGATACAAAATCTGAATTAAAAGAATTACAGGAAGCGAGAAAATCTGCTAGAAGAAATCCTGTCCGTAGAAAAAGAAAATTAACGCCATCCCAACGAAAAGTTATGTTAAAGAATCTGAAAAAAGCTCGGAGAGCCAAAAAGAAAAGATGAAAAAGATAACCATAGTTTTGCTTTTATTTATATTCGTAGCTTTGCCTATCACTTATGCGACTGGAGAGTTTGCATATAATAGGCTGGATAGTACTCCACGACAAGTCTACGGAGAAATGTGGGGGATGGATATTGGGGATGTAGATATTCTTTCATCCGACGTTTATTTTAACGTAACAAATCTAACAGAAGGATTAAATAAAAACGTAATCTTTTTCAACGATAGCCTGATAATACAGATCCCGGGAGTTTACAAAGTATCTTCTCAGTGGTCCTTTAGAGATGGGGCGAATACTGAATTTCATTTATCACTTGCAATTGATGATGTACAAAACGATAAGTGTCATGCGGAAAGAAAAATTGGGACAGGTGGAGATGTCGGGAGTGCCAGTTATACTTGTCTCCTTAATTTGAGCAAGACCAATGTTATTACAGTCGTAATCGAAAACGTAGGTAATACTAACAATCCAGCAATTGATAACATTCAGTTTAATATAATCAGAATAGACTAATAATAATTAAAGAAGTTAATCTTTAAATAACTATCTATTTTTTGATGTTTTGTTACTCTAAAGTTTTTTTCGTAATGTTTAAATATGAAATCCCATTAAGGTATCTACTTAACTTCGGTTGATGTTATAAAAATGAGTGAGATAATTAAAAAGAGAGTTAAAGAGAATCTAGGAAAGGAAGCAAAGATATTCTTACATAATGGTTTTAGATTCGCCGGTGAATTAACAGATATCGACGACGTTTTTATAGAATTAAACGATAAAAAATCCGGTGCCATAAAGATTATTCAAATTATTGATATTAAAGATATGGAGATTCAATGGTAGATCTTTTACCATATAAGTTCCAGTGGAAATCAAGGGGTGAGTATAAATGAATCCAGAAAGAAAAGTAGAAATACAATTATGGGATTGGTTGAAAACTTCATACAATTCTAAAATTCAAGAAGTTTATTTTAATTCAAAAAATGAATTAAACGCCCCAATATTTAAAGTAAAGGGATCTTTGAAGAAACCTGATTTAATAATAAAACATAATAATGAATATACTGCTGTTGAAGTAAAAGATAATTCTTCCTCTTTGAATATATTAAAAGCAGATAAAATTATAGATTTTTATTATAAAGAATACACAGAAAACAAAAGCAGATATTTTATAGAAGACAAAGAAATTTTCATAAATAATTTTGTTATAGCAACCCAAAGTTCAAAGAACGGGGTCTTATTTAAAAATGAAATTTTAATTGATAACTGGGACTCTGATCCAAGTAGCTCTAAATATAAAGTTAGTAAAGAATATAAAATTATACCTAGAATGGAAGGGAACAGAACCTTTGAATTTATAAGACAGCTGTGGAATAATTTTTCTAAAATAAGAAATGATTATGAAACAAAAGCAGCAATTGGAATTTTAATAGCCAATACTGAAAACGAACTTAATCCCTATTTGATGGTTAGTAAATTTAATTATAAAATTAAAAGATGGTCTCAAAAATGGATGAAATTGTAAAAACAAAAGAAGAACAAATAAAATTTAAAGTTCAAGAATTTGAAAAGTTCTATAATTGTCTGATGTCTAATGCTCCAGAAGGATATAATCCCTGGTTCTTCCCGTGTGACGTGAATGGGAAAAACCCATCCGTAAAGGCGATACTAAGAATAAACGGAGACAGTAAAGGCTCCTGGCACCATGATGCCGCGCGGCTCTCAAAAGAACAATGTATTGAACATATTAAGTGGGGATATAATCTTGGCATTAGTGCAAGAGGAAATGATCCTCTTGTCATTATTGATATAGATGAAGAAAAATATTTAGATCAAATTCCCAAAAACACTTTAATAAATGTTAGTAGAAAGAGAGCCGGGCTTCATGCTTTCTGTTGGAATAAAGATGGCAGTGCTAAAATAAACTTACCCACAAACTACGGAGAGATTAGAAGTGATAATCAATATGTGTTAGCTCCAGGCAGTTATACTCCCTTTCTTATGAGCGACAAAAAAGAAGAAGAAAAATATAATAATCTGCCGGAGTGGGCGAAAGAAGATCCACACCTTGGTTATTATACAGTCAAAGAAGAAGTGGGGCCGAGGGAAATTTCCTTTGAAGAACTCCCAGATTTTTTTAAAGATGTCAAGAAATCAAATGTTGAAAAAGAAACTAACATTCTACAAAGAGAAGAGAAGAACACCTACTCTAAAGAAGGAAAGTATACTGAACTTTTCAAATTAAAGGTATCTGATATTGTTGGCCTTGCTCCTTCGAATAAGAGGGTTGGTCATCCTTTGCACGAAAGCGACACCGACGCTAACTGGAGTTTAAGTGAAGATGGAAGTATAGGACATTGTTGGAGGCATCTAGTTAGTCTCAATGCTGTTCAATATCTTTGTGTTAAAAATGGTTACATAGATTGCCAAGATGCCGGGGTTCCGCACAAGGGCAGAGGGATAAGTAAACTTAGAGGTGATAAGAAGTCCTGGCAAGTTGCATACAACGAAGCTATAAAATTGGGGTTGATAAAAGCAAAACCCTTTAAAATATTTACGGATAAAAAAACACAACAAGAAGTTTTTGCAGAATCACAACCTTATTTTTATGATAGGGCCGGTATATTTTGGCTGTGGGATGGAAGGGAATTTAGATGGGATATGGTAGACGATGTTGATCTATTAAACATGATCGCTGGAGAAACAAATGCTGATATTATAAAGCCGAGCGAAAGAAGTATTATAATCAATATTTTAAAACAACAGGGGCGGAAAAATATCCCAGAAAAAGCTGAAAAACATTGGGTACAATTTAAGAATTTAATTTATGATTTCAAAAAAGATATAACTTTTGATGCTAGTCCAAAATATTTTATAACAAATCCAATACCCTGGGACATGGCGGATAGCGATGACACACCAACAATGGATAAAATATTTACTGAATGGGTTGGAGAAGAAAATGTTAAGCTACTTCATGAAATAATTGCATATTCCCTTTTAACTGATTATCCAATTCACAGAATCTTTTGTTTCATTGGAGATGGGATGAATGGAAAATCAAAATATCTAGACTTGCTAAGAAAATTTGTTGGAACAAAAAACTGCTGCTCAACAGAATTAGATACTTTACTAGCTAGTAGATTTGAAATTACTAGATTGCATAAAAAATTAGTTTGTTTAATGGGGGAAACTAATTTTAATGAAATGAGCAAAACCTCGACATTGAAAAAATTATCTGGAGGGGATTTAATTGGATATGAGTATAAAAATAAAGATTTATTCGAAGAAATAAATTATGCTAAGATTTTGATAGCCACAAATAACCTTCCAGCAACTACTGACAAAACCATAGGATTCTATAGAAGATGGTGTATCATAGACTTTCCTAACCGATTTTCAGAGAAGAAAAACATTTTAGAAGATATCCCAGAGATAGAATATAATGCTTTAGCAAAAAAGTCAATAAATATCTTAAAAGAGATATTATTAAAAAGAGAATTTACCAACGAAGGAACATTAGAAGAAAGAATGGATAAATATGAATCTAAGAGCAATTTCCTAGAAAAATTCATAAAAACGTTTACAAAACAAGAATTAAACTCTTGGATTACAAAAGCGGATTTTGTTAAGAAATTTGGGGAATGGTGCAAAGAAAATAGACATAGAGAAATGTCGGAAAATACATTAGGAATGGCTTTGAAAAAAATTGGAATTGAGACAAGAAGAAAATACTTTGAATGGTTATTTGATGGAAAAGGAGGTCAATTAAGGGTGCTATCCGACATTTCATGGCAAAATTGAGAAGTTACCTGACTAAGAGTTATTCGGTTTGCCGTGTAATTAGTAGGGTTAGTCAAGTTAGTCGGGCAGTTCCATTTAGTCCGTGTGGGGGGGGGGGTAGTTGAGGTTACTTGACTAACCTTACTAACCTTACTAATGGCTTTTTAACAAACAAAAAATGAAGAATAAATGCCCCTTTTTATCTGCACAAAACATGTGTACCCATAAATCTCATGGCCTCAGATTAAGAATGAAAAAACTCAACTCCTGTCCGTATTCCAACGAAAAAAAGTGTCAAATGTATAATGAGTGGATAAAAGAGTTTGAGGCTAACATAAGTATTAAATCTTTGGAGGATCTACCTGAGTCGTGGTTCTAACGCCAATACAGCGATTCTTAGAAGACTTTTTCTAAAAAATGAGTAATGAGACAAGAAAATGTAAAGTGTGCGAAAAAGACATTAGCGATAGAGTAAAGAATGCTAAATACTGTGGGACCATTTGTAGTAGTAGAAACAAAGATATTCCCAAAGATTTAGTTTATGATATTAAGATTAGGAGAAAAGATATTCTAAAAATAAAAGAAAATATGTGTTATTTCTGTGAAAGAAAGAATTCAGTTGGTTCTGGAATTAAATTTCATTTACATCATATAGATTATAAGTCCAATGATTTAGATAATCTCTTACTATTGTGTTCTAGGTGTCATATGAGATTACATTCAATTATAAATAAAACGAACGAGCGTGATAAAACTAGGGGTGAGTTATGATATTCTGTTCTATCTGTGGATCGGAATGCAAAGGCAAAGAGATGATAATTGAAGCCCGGAAGGGAGTTTATTATCGGGTTTGCAGTCATTGCTTTTACAAATATGAATTCACTACTATGAAGTTAATACGAAAAAAGATAGCAAAGCGAAGCATTTAAATACTATTAAATATTATTAAATACATGGAAAAAGATAAAAAGATAGCCACAAAGAAGAAACAGGAGATAGTAAAGGTTGATGGCAAAATATAAAAAAGAACAATTCATGATTGAAGAATATCATCCAGCAATTGGGAGAATTCTAATCATTGAAGATTTGAAATTTAAGGTCATGGGTGAGAAGGCGGTTGGGTCCGAGAGGAACGGAACATTTATTACAAAACTTACGGAAAGGGACGAGGAGAGAATGCGAGAACATGATGAGGCATTAGAAGAGTTAAGCTCTAAGTTAGTTGAAAAAATCGATATTAAGAGATTGATAAAGGAAAGGATTAAAGAGAGAGGTACGGAAGAAATTAAGACAGGATTATTTATTCTAAAGGCACAAGAAGATGGGGAGGATATTGAAGAAGAACATCTCAAGGGATGTTATAATTATAGAATCCATTATAAGAATCAAACGTTTGATTTTACTGATGGAATCGCCCTCGGGACGTTTCAGATGGGGGAATTAGGATGAAACTACAAGTAAAAAAATGGGGAGATTCTTTGGTTCTTGTTTTACCGACACAGTTCATACAGTATCACAATTTACATGTCGATGATTGGCTAGACTTATCAGATGCAGTCAAGGATCCAAAGGGCATATTTATGGGAGACGAAGAATGAACGAATTTACCCTTTCAATCGAAACCATGCAGGACATGACAATCGGAGAAATTAATCGAAGAGAGGAAGAGGTTAGAAAACTAAATTCTGGGGCTGGGGAATAATGATAGTAATTAAACCAGACAATAGAATAGTGGACGTGAAGATGACTGCTGATGAAGCGGGATTGATAATAGAGGAATTAGAAAGGCAACCTCATAATGTTTATGAGTTTTTCAATTATAAAACAATAATACAAAAGTTCAAGGACGCCTTAGTATTGGAAGGTAAAGACGATGAATGAATCAAACTCCCTCAACGGCGACCTCTACAAAGACCAGGCCGATCATTACAAAATGGCGAACAAGCAGATGATCAGGGCTTTCGTGAAGAGTTGCCCAAGAGAATTACTAATTGAAGTTTTAAAAGATTTGAAGTTCATTCAGCGAGACTGGATGAGAAAAGGAACTAAATTTATGGAGGTTAAGAAATAATGGTATTCGAAGAAATTGAACATGATCCATGGAGTCCACAAGAAGAAGGCGACTCAATAACTGGAGTCTTACTTAATGTTAAAAAAGATGTCGGCCCAAATAACGCTATGCTCTACACACTTTCAGTTGATGAAAAATCGAAAGTAGTCTGGGGAAGCACGATATTGGATGATAGAATGATGTCATGTAATATTGGAGATATTGTAAGAATTACATACAAAGGTTTAGGAGAGAAGAAGCCGGGACAAAATGCAGTTAAGATTTTCAAAGTAGAAAGAGATAAAGTTGAAGATTAATTTGATATTCACTCTGGAGGTTTAAAAGACGAAGGTTGGGTCCTCTTTCTCTCGTCTCCTCCAGGGTTCATACTCCCCTTCGAAAGAAGTAGGGTTTGGTCGCCCGCTTTAGAAATAAAGTTTAAAAATACCCAAGTTTTGCTGGGAGACAACGCTTGATGAGAAAGTCTGACCAACTTTCGCCCCAAGAGAGTAAAATCTCTTGGGTTCATACTCATCTCTTTTCCTCGAAGAAAATGAGCGACACCAGACGTAAACTGGATGTGGGTTAGTAAGCCCGAAAGGGAGAGTGTGGAACGCCCACATTTTATTATAATATGAAAACAGAAAAACAAAAGAAGCAGAATAGAAAATATATGAAAGAATATCGTAAAAGACCAGAAGTAAAAGAAAGATTTAATAAATATATGAAAAAGTATTCAAAAAAACCAAGCGAAAGAGCAAAGAAATTAATAAGAATGCAATCACAAAGGATTTATGGAAAAATACCGATAGGTTACGAGAGACATCATATAGATTACGATTCTCCGCATAATTTTATATTAATTCCAATGAAATATCATAAAAAGATTCACGAGAAATTAAGAAGATAACAATGGAAAATAAAACACTAAGCGAGAAAGAAACAGACAGTTATGAACAGGAAGATGAATGCGATAACAACATCGTTTACTTCGACGAAAAAATGTATTCAAATTCAGACGACAAAAAAGCAATTAATGAATGTTTGAAAGAGCTTGATGATAATTATTTTGATATGATTTATACATCAAATAGATATTGGGTAATGAATAATAGAAAGATGACAGATAAAAAGTTTCAAGATATACTAACATTAATTTGTAAAGATTTTTTCAAAAAACACTTCGGGGAGTTGGTTGAATGATATACACATTATTGATACTTATAACAATTCTTTTGAGCTTATTTGTTGTAAAAGATTATCTAGTATTATCTATATCTATATTACCATTAGGAATATTAGTTGATGCGTGTGAAATTCAAAATAAACTTAGTAAGCGGAGAAACAAAAAATGAATGAATGCATCTGGCATCCAACCATTAGACTAGAAGAACTTGATGACAATTCAAACGAATGTCTTGAATGTGAAGAACAAAACCGTCAATGCCCACGGTTCTCTAATGTTAAGAATTATTACAAAGCTAAATTAGCTGAAAGTATACAGCGACGACGATTACAGATATAATTTTTTAATGCAATGGGGATTGAACATAATCGATGAAATGAAAGGGAGGAATAAAGATGAATGGAAAATAAAACACTAAATAAAAATAAAAAGAAAAATTTTATTGAACGAGTTAAATTGGCAAGAACATTAACTTCATTTGGAGAATTTCCAATTTTTACAACAGTTAGAGTTGATTTTGAAGACAGGCTATTTCTTTTAAATCCATATTATATAAATTTAAAAGAAATGATTTACAAAGGAACAAATGGGAACATACCAAATTTACAACTTTGGAGGATGTTTTAGAAATAACATGGAAAATAAAACACCAACAAGGATATGTAAATTTCCTATGGATTTCCTATGGAGTAAGTGGAAAGGTTCGTTTAATACCTATTATGTTCAATTTGAGAGGTCGGCTCCAAAGCTGTGAGAAACTATGAAAGACGGAATAAATGTGCTAAGTTTGTTTGATGGAATAAGTTGTGGACAAGTTGCCTTAGAGAGAGCTGGAATAAAAGTAAATAAATATTTTGCAAGTGAGATAGATGAAAAAGCAATAAAAATAACTATGAAAAATTATCCAAAAACAATTCAGATGGGAGATGTTAAAAAACTTAATAATCATAATTTTCCACATACGGAAAGAATGGATTTATTGATTGGTGGAAGCCCATGTCAATCTTTTTCTAATGCTGGAAAAAGGACAGGATTTAAAGGAAGTGGAGAATTGTTTTATGAGTTTGTTGAATTATTGCATGAAATCCAACCAAAATACTTCTTATTAGAAAATGTAAAAATGAAAAAAGAATGGAGAGATATAATCACAAGAGAGTTAGGAGTTGAGCCAATAGAAATAGATTCGGCTTTAGTTTCTGCTCAACAAAGAAAAAGATTATATTGGACTAATATTCCAAACATTTCACAACCAA
>VAPC010470231.1_pt1 | contig 29029 bp, 18 predicted proteins | sample 3395121 | NCBI WGS metagenome assembly VAPC01 (sample SAMN08290434, study PRJNA428436) | hydrothermal vent metagenome | isolation source: Deep-sea hydrothermal vent chimney | place: Indian Ocean: Southwest Indian Ridge | depth 1711 m m
AGGTTCTGCCACTGGAATTCTCATCTCGGCTGTGGCGGGTACACGACTTCAAGCAAATCAGATGTTCTTGTTCGTTCTATTTGGGACCCTGATTCTGTCTGGATTCTTCATCGACGTGGGAGTACTTGACAACTATCTTCCACTGAATCAAGGAATGGGGTTGCTGATAGATACAGCATTCAAGGGACTTTCATTACTAGATGTGTTTGATAGAATCGCGACGTTGCTCGGATTCTCAGTGATTTCTATGCTTGCGGCGTCCTACATCTTCTCAAAGAAACCAACTCTGGGTTAGGAGCGTGAAAAAATGATTCAAGATACTAAAGATCGCACACCGATTGATGATGAGAAGCCATCTTTTATCGAAGAGGCATACTTCTCAGGGGCACGTATTAGCAAAGCGATTGACTGGTGTATCACAAGACAAGACCGTGAGCTTCATTGTGAGGTAGAAGGCAAGCTGAACTCGACAGGAAAAATAGTGAAATTCCGAGGGCGAGTGTTGAAAGTCAAGAAAGGAGTATTAACACGACACATTGCAGTCTTTGTTGAGGAAGACCTCCGTAGAAGAAAAGCGGGAGAGTTGGATAAGGTTTTGACTGTTGGTGGTGACACTTCCAGTCAGGACGACGTGGCTGCAACTATGATCACTGTTCAGAATTATTTGAAGAGAAACATGGCTGATGACCTGTATTATGATGGACGCGATCTTCAGCAGGCTGTCAAAGACCTAGAGAAAATGAAGAGCCAAGAGGTCGCATGCACTGTGTGGGGTAAAAGAAGTTCTGACAAGCTGCCCATAATGATCAAAGGAGTAATTGTGAGTGCAACAACCGCTCCCTCTCCAATACTCCCAGAAGGAACTCTCGAGGTGAGAGTTGCTCCGGAAGGTGACGTTGTGGACCCAAGAATCTATCACATTGCTCAACCTCAGCTCCTCATGGGACCAAGATATAATCCAAATCTAACAATTCTTGCAGACAAAGTCTACATCATGCCTTTTGCTTGGAAAATGGCTCCTGAGTATAGGGATGTACTCGCAGCTCGAAATCTGACTGTTACGATCAAGAGTGGTCAGAATCTCATTGAGAATGTGTCATTCTCTATGCGAGAAGGAGAGATGCTCGCGATCATTGGGGAATCTGGTGCAGGAAAATCCACGACTGTGAAAGCACTGATTGGCGATATTCCAAGTACGGGCGTTGCCAGAATAGCAGGTATCGACTCTAAACAAACACAGAAGGTGCGTCACTTCTTCGGTTACTGCCCACAAGACCTGTCCTACATGTACGAGACTTTCACTCCCATGGAGAATATCATTGCTTTTGGGAAACAATATGATATTCCAGAGTGGCAGCTCATTCAGAGAGGAAAGACATTCCTCAGGGACTTTGGTATTCTGGATAAAGGCAACAATCCTACAAAGAAACTAAGCGGAGGGGAACAGAGGAGGGTTTCCATTGGAATCGCTCTGGCTCATAAACCCAAAGTTCTGTTTATGGATGAGCCAACCAGTGGACTTGACCCTGACAACAGACGTGAGCTCTGGAGATACCTCACATACATCAACCACGAATATGGCACCTCTATAATCGTCATCACACATTATCCCGTGGAAGCAGAGTTTTGTGACAAGGTGGCAGTGTTCATGCGAGGAAAAAGCTTGGTTGCATTTGGCAAGCCAATAACCCTTAAGGAATCAATGCCCTCCAGAGGATTCTCTGTGGGAATTGTGCTCGAAGAAGTTGACCCAAGAGCTCGTAAGACGCTTGAAGATGTAAAGGGTGTGCGATTCGTGCTTCAGAGGGGAGAGCTCATGAAGATCTTCACGGATGAACCCCTAGAAATCATTGCAGAGAGATGTGTTATCGCTCTGAAAGAACAAAAGATTGGAGTGAAGATTGTCAAGACTAAATCGGTGGCAGATATGGTTGATTATTACGTGGCCATAACAAGGGGCCTCATTCAGGGCATGATTGAGAAGTGATATGATGGCAGGTCTGAGACTATCAATGGTTCATCTGACCCAGAAGTTGATAGCATTCATGTTTGTATGCATCATTGTAGTCAGTGGACTATCTGTTGTCCCACCTGTTACTGGAATCAGTCAGTATTCGAATTATGATGACCCTATAGCCAAGATTGATGACTCACTTCTCAATCAGACCTATCTGAATCAGCGTCTTGATATTCTGGTTGGATATAATCAAGAAGTTGGTAAGCTCAAGGCTAGGAACGCTATTCTATATGCGGACAAAACAGCAGAATTACTCGACACCTTTGAGTCAATTGGCATGCTTCATGTGAAAATGCTCGGCGAAGCAATATTGGAATTGGTAAAAGAGGAATTCATTACGAAAATCTGGTCTAATGATATTACTCCAATAGCGCAGATACAGTCAACAGCAACAATTGCTTCAGAGATTGAGGACTATATACCCCTCATTGATCGAATTGGTGCCAGAAACCTCTGGGATGCAGGTTATAATGGTACAGGAACTGTGATTGCAGTTCTTGATACTGGAGTCGACCCTCTTCATTCGGATTTCAACGTATCCGCGTTCGCATCTTTTGTTGAAGCTGACACCCTACCTCTCGACCTCGTCGGACATGGCACCTATGCAGCCTCAGTGGCTGTTGGTTCTGGAAACATGTCAGGGGGTATCTATGGGGGTATTGCTCCTGGAGCAACTTTGCTATCGGCAAAAGTGACTCTTGGAGGTCTTTTTGCAGCTCCCAGCTGGATTGTGTCGGGCATTGAATGGGCAAGCAGTAGAGGAGCAGACATCATACTTCTACCATTCAATACCCTTGGAGCTCCAGGGGATGCTGTATCAGCGGCTATCGAAATAGCTGTCCAAAAAGGAATCTTTGTTGTTGCAGCTTCAGGAGATGATGGACCGGATTACATGACCGTAATGTCTCCTGGTGGAAGTGCATCCTCATTTTGTGTGGGTGCATATGATACGGATTTGAAAGTGATTCCTGATTTCTCAGGGAGAGGTCCATCGCTCTCATTATTGACCAAACCAGATCTTGTCGCTCCCGGTGTCGGTGTCGTTGGTGCAAAAGCTGGTGTGGGTCTCGGAAGTCTTGGTTTTGGGGAACTATCCTTAGGAGATCTTGGAGACCTGGGAGGACTAGGCGGACTTCTAGGGGGCTCGTTAGGTGAAACTGTGGACGAAAACTATACTATCGCTGATACCACATCGGCCTCTGCAGCTATCACAGCAGGTGCTGTAGCTATTTTGCTACAGGCATTCGATAGGGCAACTCCGATAACTCTGGCCAATGTTCTCCGTGACACTGCAACACCTATCGGTTATGGGGCAAATGATGGCGGAGCAGGTCTTCTCAATCTGCGAGCAGCCTTCGACTTTCTCAGCACTCAACAGCTGCCTGGTGTTCCACATGCACGAACTACAGGACTACCTCTCCTAGCATTAGGCATTATATCAGCAAGTGGCACAAATGCATCAACAATGATGTTGATGAGCAGTTTTGGAACCACACTCGTCGCACTGGATTCACGCAATCCCCAAGACTCTGGTACTCACTTAATGATGGGAACGTTCTCACTCAAATGGAACAACGAAGACCCAACAAATCTAATGATGTTTGATGTCAAGAGCGAGTTACACCAGGTATATAGTGCATCGGAAACTGTCCCGTATAACCGCTATGTTGGAGTACTGTCCTTCAACGACTCCATTTATGTCACATTATTAGTTGAGTCGTATAATCTCACATCTTACTCTCCACTACCTTTGACCGCATTTCGAATCACACCGTTCATTCTCAACATGGGAAGCGAACCCATAGAAAACGTGAGTCTTTACGTGTCATATTCACTTGATCTCTATCTTGATGATGAAGTTGATCATGGAAAGTATGACCTGGATCATCAACAACTCTTTGCCTACGGGCTCTCAGAAGACTTTGGAAACTTCTACGTGGGCATGAATTCAAGCATCCCACTCTCTGCATTCGAAGTAGGCAACTCGTCTAGTATATCGGATCACGTTTCAGAAAACAACCTGACTGGCACAACTGTCTTTGATGGCGAAGTCGGTCTTGCTATGCAATGGGACTTTGGGACTTTAGATGTTGACGAGCTTGCCAATGTTACTATTGCAATGGGTTTTGGTGAGAACCATACAATCCTTGACGCCTCAATTGATGCGATGTGGCAAAATGATGTACCAGCTGAGGTAATTGAGCAAGGGGATCTGATCTTAGTCGAAGCAGATGTTCCGAGGATAGCAGAAGCAGGTCATACCTATCAGTCAACAGCTGTCATTATGAACATTGGAGAAGAGAATTCAACTGCTATTGGAGCTATGTTGGTGATCGAGAGTGGTACCGGTAATGGAACAATGTTTGCCAGATATTTCAACTATGATGAAATAGAGCCATTCAAAGCTAAGAGAATGGTGGTGGATTGGCGCCCTGAGACTGAAGGTGTACGAACAGCTGCCTGGGCAGCCTCAACCGGTTTGGACCAAATTGTCAATCTTGTATCTAATCCAACCGATCTATTGTCAAGCGGAATCATTGGAATCTTGGATGATTTCCTGATGCGAGATGTATTCATCATTACTCCAATTTCATCTACGTCAGTGTTTCCAAAACAACTTCCGTTTGCACCCTTTGACATCAGATTCCCAGCTGACTTTGGAATGTATAGTTTCGTATTGTCCACAACTGAATCTCTTGGAAATATGACATTCACAAATCACGGAAATGCTTCAGACTGGGGTAACATGTCCCTTCCTAGTGCAGATACAATTGAGGGCGTCTATGATTTCTCGTTGTTTGTCATGGCTCCACCAATAGGCATGAATGGATACCATCGATGTGATTATGTTCTTGAAACCGAGCTTGGTTGGACAACCAACATTACTCTAGAGAGTGTCATCGAGTACCCAAGAGCTATGATGCTTCTGGATACATCACATGGAGGCGGATTCGGGAGCCTTCTTGGTGATGCAGGAGATTTTGGTGACACCAGTGATTTGGCTACTGGAGATGATACTGGATTGAGTTTCCCACTGGCTCAGGAAGAAGACCCACCAGAAGACGATACTCCGTCATTAGATTTCAGTCTGAATGACCTTGGGAGCTTAGACTCGCTCACTGGCCTATTTGATGTATTCAGAATGACAACTTTCTCTGGCCTCTCAAACATGAGGAAAAGCATGGCAGAGGTTGGCTTGGATCTAATAGAGACCCCGGGCATGGATTTGGATGCCGATCTATTATCACAGTTCTCCACCGTCTTCATCATTGCACCAACTGAAGATTTCAACTCAACAGAAATCGAGATTCTGAGGGACTTCACTGCAAATGGTGGAACCTTAGTTGTACTCGGAGACAATGACGATAACGCGAATACAACGATATTGAATCCCTTACTCATGGAATTTGGTTACTACCTTGAAGGGACCCACACAGAGGAGAACACAACAGAGATTGTAACTACCTCTTTACTTGGAGCTGGTCTTGAAACTATGTGGCTGGGTGGCGGCACATACATAATGAATAATCAGTCCAATGCACAAGTGCGATTAAATGGAAATAGCGTGATAATGCTTGATGATACAGCTCCAGATATTGTAGTTTTCGGGTCTTCTAAGATATTCATGAACAAGAATCTCGTGAAATGTAACAACAGCCTTTTGCTTGATAATTTGAACCAATACTTACTTCGCAACACCCTGACTACTGAAACAAGTTTGTCGGAGAACACAACTCTCTACGAGGCTGGAAGGAGTGTTTATGTCAACCTCAAATTGACAGATTATTACGGAAATCCAGCAGATGATCTATTTGTAGTAATAGCATACGAGCTTCCAAATGGGAACCTCACATTCTTTATTGCTGGATTTGTTGAAGACGGTCTCTACTCATCGCAATTTACACCGAGCTATTGGAGTTCGGAGGGAAGAATCAATGGCATCTTCATCATTCTTGGTGATGAGAACTACGCAATGACCTATGCAAGTGTCAGCTTCGACCTGTATGTGAATCTGATTCCAACAACACCCGTTATCCCGCAAATAGGTTTGACATTAGCTCAGATGGCGTTCATCACTTCTTTTGGAATTTTTGGTGGGCTTTTCGGATTTCTAATTTTTAATCGGAGGAGAATGAAACGACGACTCAGAATACCTGAGATTCGACCAGAACTCGTACGTGAAATTGATAACACACTGAACAATCTATTGGCCGCCTTCATGCAACTAGAGCAGCTCATTCAAAGAGAAGATCTTGATAGAATACAAAAAGTCGAGGCGTTAAGAGTCCTCATGTCGAATATCGAAGAAGGTCGCAAGATGTTCGATAAAGTGAGTGACAAAATAGGAGGTGTGTGATGTGGAGAAAGCTAACACTAAAGAAACCCACCGAGAAATCGACATCATAAACCTCAAAGTGGCCTTTGGCGATTTCTACGCATTGAAGGGAGCTTCCTTCTTTGCAAACAAGAGAGAATTCCTTGGAATCATTGGAGCCAGTGGTGCTGGGAAGACCACAGTGCTTCGAGTTCTCACAGGACAGATAAAACCTACTGCTGGTCAGGCCTTCGTAGGAGGCTATGATGTCACAAAGAAGTCTAAGCTGATCAGTTTCCTCGTTGGATATGTCCCTCAGCTAGAACACTTGAGCCTATATTATGACTTCAACCCACTTCAGAATGCACAGTTCTTCGGAAGACTCTTCGGTATGAGACCCAAGGAGATTGAAAAACGTGCGAGGGATGTACTCACAATCCTTGGATTTGACGAGGATCTCATCACAAAAAGAGTAGATAGACTCTCTGGAGGAGAACGTAAGAGAGTGTCGATCTGTCTCGGTATGATTCATAATCCCCCGGTTTTGTTGCTCGATGAACCGACAACTGGACTGGATGCACACTTACGTCATGAAACCCTGAATTACCTTAAAGAACTCAACTACGAGCTAGGCACCACAATGGTCATCATCAGTCATGACTTGGAGATAGTAGACTACTGCACTCGTGTCTGTCTCCTTGAGGAAGGTAATGTCAGTCAGTTCGGAACACCTGAAGAGCTGATTTCATCACTTCCTGGAAAAGGAGAGAGTATCAGAGTAGTACTACCGACCACGTCACTTGAGATCATTAAACGAATTGAATCTCTTCCGGGAGTGCAGTATTCTGCTCCAGCAGGCAGGAATGCCATAAAATTGTTCATTGACAATCCGACTGAACAGATCTTGCCAATCATCTCTAAACTCAATGAGATGAAATTACCTTTTGAAGAGGTCAGTCTTGTTGAGGCAGATTTCTTTGACTATTTTGCAGTTAAACCGTGGAAGAGTGAAAACGGAGGAACCGCACAATGAACATGAAACCATATCATGCAATCATAGCCCTATTGGTCGTCTGCGCTTTAGCAGGCGTAAGTATACAGGGAACAGGACCAGGTATGCTACCTGTAACTGTACTAAGCCTTGAATCACAACACACTGTAGCAGAGATTGCGCCGTTTGATACAGCTCTGGTCTGGTCCACCACTGTCGTGTCGCAAGTGAACGACATTGTAGTCGACAACTTCGATTCTGATGCATATGATGAGGTGGCGGTCATTACTCAAAACGGTACGCTATTTCTGTTCGATGAGGACAGTACTCTACTCTGGCAGTTGAAGCTTGGCTCAACACCTCATGCAATGGCAGCAATCGATGGTACTGCTAGCGATGGAAAAGAGATTCTTATCGGTACAGATACTGGAATAATTGTTGTTGGTGCTGACAAATTCGTACAGATGAATATGTCCCTCCCAGAACCTGTTTATGCGGTTACAGGTGCACATCTGGACGGGGATGGTCTCGAAGAAGTTGTTGTGGGTTGCGATGACTTCTACGTATACGCTTTCGAGATCGATACTACTCCACTATGGAGCTATCTTAGCAATGGAATGGTCCGATTACTCGATGCAGCAGATATTGACTCAGACTCTCGTACCGAGATAGTTGCAGCCTCAGAGGGTAGACGCTTTACTCTTCTGCAGGACACAGGCGCAATGGTCTTTGAAAATACTAGTGACACATCTATCACAGTTGTAGGAATCGGAGACCTCACTATAGCCGCTAATCTTGAGGTGCTCTATGGAAATTCAAACGGTACCTTAGAAGTCTATGACTCAGGCGGAACTCCAGTCTATACAATTCAAGCAGTTGATAGCATCACTGCTCTTACTGTGGGTGAACTAGCGACAACAATCAGAAATGAAATCGCTCTGGGAACCTCAGCAGGTATTGTGCACGTCTACCAGTCATCAAGTGCGGAACTATGGTCAAAGAACCACACAGCACAGGTAGAGAGCATTCTCTTCACAAGCGTTGGAGCAACCACTGATTCACAAGTACTTGTCGGTACGAATCAGATCAACCTCTATAATGCAACTGGTTGGCCCACTGCAGAAACCACTCTGTTCCAGTTCACAGGTATCATGGCCTATGGAGACCTCGATAATTTCGGTGGCGAGGAATATGTGGTAGGTACCAACACCGGCGTTCTCGATGCCTACGGTCGCGACTTTGATTCTGATAGGCTTGCAGATGCTCGTGAGATACTCATTGAAGGCACGCTCTACAATAACCCTGACACAGATGGTGAAAATCTGGATGATGGAGAAGAAGTTCTCGACTATGGTACAGATCCCTTGCTTCCTGATTCGGATTTCGATAAATTATCAGATTTCGCAGAGGTCATCACTTACGGTACGAATCCCAATGAGGCAGATTCAGACTCGGATCTGTTAACAGACTGGCAGGAAATCTACCTCGGAACTGATCCCAATAACGCGTACACCGACGCAGACCTGCTTGATGATTACGAAGAAAACAACATCACCCTCACAAGTCCCCTCATGGCGGACTCTAATGATAACGGCATCAACGATGACCAGGACGATAACGATGGTGATGGATTGACAAATCTACAAGAAGTGCGAATCACCCTTACGGATCCAAACGACGTTGATAGCGATAATGATGGCACCTCAGATTACTATGATGACGAGGATGGCGATAACCTCGCAAACTGGAAGGAGATAGAGGTTGGCTCAGACGTCCATGACCCTGACTCAGACGACGACTTGCTCACAGATGGGGACGAAGTGAAAATCTACAAGACTTCGCCCACCTCAGCGGACACAGATCAAGATCAACTCACAGATTTCGAAGAGGTCATGATCGTGGGCTCGGACCCACTCTCGGCTGATGGAGACGAGGATGGAGTTTCTGATTATGATGAATATGTCACCCATGGAACTGACCCCAATAATCCGGATTCGGATTTCGACCTCGTAGATGATTACGACGAATTGTTCGTCTACAATACCAATCCCCTGAATAATGATTCAGACTCAGATCTCATCGATGACTACACCGAGATATTTGTCCTCGAAACAGATCCAAACAGCGCAGACAGCGATCTAGACTCACTTTCCGATTATGATGAAGTGTATGTCTGGTTTACAGATCCAACCAAAACGGATACGGATCGAGATACAATTGATGATGGTTTAGAAGTTCTTACTTACTTCACAAATCCAACTCTTCAAGACTCTGATGGTGACAACATCCTAGACCCTGAGGAAATCAAGTATATCGGAGCTCCCTGGTTCTGGGACCCAAATAATCCCAACACCTTCCATGCGACCATCAATGACGGAGACTGGGATTTTGACGGAGACCTCCTTACTAATTTCCAAGAAATCAATATGACTCGTACAAGTCCGGTTCTTGCAGATACAGATGGAGACCTGACAAACGACAATCTTGAAGATTCAGACCTCGACGGATTGACAAATTACGACGAGCTCTATATCACCTTCAGCAACCCGCGAAATCCAGACACGGATGGAGATAACATCAAAGATGGGGACGAATGGTTCTGGCTGCATACAGATTTGAACGACGAGGACTCAGATGATGACTCCATTTCTGATGCTGATGAAGATTTTGACGGGGATGGACTTTCAAATTATATCGAGCTCTACGTCACCTTAACCAAGCCCAATGTAACTGATTCTGATGGGGATTTCATTTCTGACTACGATGATGACGAGGACGGAGACACGCTCCCGAACTGGTTCGAAGTGGAGATGACCGGAACAGATCCCCTCTACAATGATACAAATGATAATGGGATTTTTGACTGGGAGGAAGACCCTGACAATGATAATCTCACAAACTACCAAGAGTGGTGGTACGAGTGTGATCCATTAGCTGCGGATTCAGATCAAGACCAATTAACAGACTGGGAAGAAATCTTCGCGACCTTCACAGATCCAAACGACGATGATGATGATGATGATGGTATTTTGGATGGACAAGACGACCAAGACAATGACGGACTCACAAACCTTGAGGAGCTCCACACCTATAATACCAATTGTACAAATTGGGACACAGACTCAGATATGATACGAGATGGACTTGAAATAGAACTCGGTCTAAACGCCACAAACGCGGATTCTGATGGGGATTTGCTTTTTGATGGTTGGAACGACACAAACGGAAACGGGATCTATGAACCACACCTCGGAGAGATTGGTGAAGATGTCAACCGGAACGGTATCGTCGACCCAGGTGAAACTGATCCACTACTGAAAGACATGGATTCAGATGGCCTCACCGACAAAGAAGAGCGGGATGCAGGAACCCTACCCTGGGATGAAGACTCAGATTCGGACGGTATCTTAGACGGTGCAGAAGTCAACGATTATGGCACTAACCCACTTTTGGCAGATAGCGATTTTGATGGTTTGGACGATTACACTGAGATAGAGATAACCTTTACGGACCCCACCAACATGTGGTTCAACGGTACCCACACTGACTATCAGATTGACAGTGACGGAGATGGACTCTCAAATGGTGACGAAATAGACATCTATGATACTTCACCGGGAGACATGGATAGCGATGACGACGGTGTTTTTGACAATCTGGAAGTTCTTGTCTACTTCTCAGACCCTAACTCACGAGATAGTGATGGGGATGGTCTCGAAGATTTCGACGAGGTCCTATGGGGCACAAATCTAACCCTGCAAGACAGTGATGGCGATCAGCTGGATGATTACATGGAAGTTGAGATACTCGGTACGAACCCACTTGCAGATTCAACCTATGCTAACGGAACACTTGACGGAGACCTTGACCATGATGGAGATGGTTTGAGTAATGTTGTAGAAATCTATGGATACCATACAGACCCAACAGTCAAAGACACTGACGGAGATGGTCTAGATGATGGTTTCGAGGTGTTTACGTCGGGTTCTAGTCCGACTGATATTGACAGTGACGACGATGGTCTCAGCGACTATGAAGAGTACATGATTTACCACACGGATTGCACGGGAACGGATTCTGATTCTGATGGTCTTGACGACTATTACGAAGTTTATGTTTCACTGACATCACCCACGAACTGGGATCATGACGGAGATTTATTGAGCGACGGGGACGAAATCAATGAGCATGGTACAGATCCCCTTTTGGCAGATTCTGACGCGGATGGGATTGATGACAGACAGGAGCTTGATCTAGGAACGGATCCTCGTTCAAATGACACAGATCAAGATGGACTTTCAGATTGGGACGAATGGAAGGTCTATGGAACCAACCCAACAAACGCAGATGAAGATGAGGACGGCCTTAATGATAAAGAGGAGCTGGAGAACGGAACTGACCCTGAAAATTGGGATACAGATTTCGACACAATTTCTGACTCAGATGAGGTTAACGTCTATGGAACTGATCCTCTAAACGACGATTCTGACGGAGATAATATTGCGGACGCTGACGAGTTGTTCAACAGTCATACTGATCCAAACTCGGCAGATAGCGATGGGGATGGGATTCCAGATGACTTAGACGACGAAGATGCAGATGGCTTGACTAACGCTGATGAGATATACCTCTACGAAACCAACTGTACCCTAATTGACAGTGACTTTGACCTCCTTAGTGACTGGGACGAAATTTTCATCTACGACACTTCCCCGATTTTGTGGGACAGTGACGGAGATCAATTATCTGACTGGGACGAACTCTTCTTCTACTCTTCAAATCCAAATCTTCGAGACACAGATGGAGATGGTCTAGAAGATGCGGAAGAGGCTTTAACATGGCATACGTTGCTCAACAGCACGGACACAGATTCTGATGGATTAAGTGACTATGATGAGATTAAGGTCTTCGAAACAAATCCGTTACACTGGGACAGTGATGGAGACTCTGTAAGTGACGGTGACGAGTTGAACATATACAACACGTCTCCCTTGCGGGAAGATACAGATGCAGATGGACTTTTGGATAATCAGGAAATCTTCGGTATCAACATGACTGTGTACGTCAATGGTACACCGGAGATTCGATGGGTATTCCCGAATCCGCGAGAAAGTGACAGCGATTTTGATGATTTAACAGATTTTGAAGAAGTCAACATGACCCATTCAGACCCAACCATGTACAGCACCCAGATGGATGGAGTTTCTGACGCGGACCAGGATCTTGACGGAGACTTGCTAACTAACTTACAGGAGATTAGATTGACTGAGACCAATCCCGATATGTGGGACTCGGATTTGGACGGCACAAATGACGGTCTCGACGATGAGGATAGAGATCTTTTGACCAACTGGGAAGAGTGTGTGCTTACAGAAACGGACCCCAGAAATCCCGATAGTAATGGCAACGGTATTTCGGATTACAATGATGATGAAGATGGGGACGGTTTATCAAACGGTGAAGAGATTAACGACTACTTTACGGATCCATTGATGCAAGATACAGATCAGGATAGGCTTACTGATTTCGAAGAAGTAGATGAATATGGAACCTCTCCAATTTTGAAAGATTCAGACTTTGACTTACTAGAAGACGGTGAAGAAATTCTGGATTACAAGACAAATCCATTGCTGAACGATACTGATTTTGATCTGCTTTCAGATTACGAAGAAGTTGTCCTAACGGGCACAGACCCCAACGACCCGACAACCAATGGTGACACACCAGATGGAGACTGGGATTCAGATGAGGACGGACTTTCAAATCTGGAGGAGTTGAGGATTTACTTCACACTGCCGTTAGATCCTGATTTTGATAATGACGATCTTATTGATGGTTTAGAAATCACGCTAGGCACGGGAATAAACAACCCGGATAGTGACTCAGACTTATTGCTTGACGGTGAAGAATACTGGCTCTACGGAACCAATCCATTGTCAAATGATACCGATTCAGATCTCATCTCAGATTATGACGAATTGATGGTTTACGGTACTGATCCCACGACGGAAGATTCGGACTCAGATCTATTAAGTGACTATGATGAAATCTTTGACCACGGAACAGACCCGAACAATTCAGATAGTGATTTCGATCTTCTTAGCGACTACGAAGAGGTTGAAACCTACCATTCAGACCCGAACGAGATGGATGGAGACTTTGACGGGCTTAGTGACTATTTCGAAGTGATGACCAGTTTTACGCAACCAATGAATAATGATACGGACGCGGATGGTCTCTCAGACGGAGATGAATGGAACACTTACGGAACCGATCCTCTTCTGGCAGATTCTGACGCAGATGGGATTGACGACTACCAGGAGATTATGGTCTATGGGTCCAATCCCTTAATGGCAGATTCTGACCAAGATGGCATGCTCGATGGCGCGGACTTTATGCCGACTGTACACTGGATTTGGCCCTTGGCGATAGCGCTAGTGGGAATCTTTGTTGTTGCAGTGAGTGTGAAACGTATCAGAGAGGAGTACTTTGTTGATGAATTCATCACGAGTGCAGAACCAGCTAGTCTGGGCTTGGAACCGGGCATGGATATTGCCGTGGAGTACAAGATACGCGCTGGACTGGTGGTCTTCGGAGTTGTTGTGCGAAATGGTTCGAAGGTACCAATGCACAATGTACAGGTGGTGCTTGGAGTGCCAGACCTCACGGATACTATCAAGACTGAGATGATTGGTGCAGTCGAACCAGACACGGTTTCTGTTGTGGAGATCGAGTTCGAACTTCAGCCAGGTGCTGAAGGTGAGCTAGTTGGCATGGTTGAGTACGACAGTGTTGAAGGCGAGCACAGGATTGTGAACCTGAAGCCAGTGAGGATTGTTGCGTAAGCCACAATGTTCTGTGATTAGGATGGAGGAAATTCTTCATCCTTTGAAAGGTCTAGTGCAGTTTCTGCTAATATCTTGAACATCAAAACACCATGATTTCCGAAATCATCGTAGCCGTCCATAGACTCCCATTCATTGGATTCTCGAATGAAATCAAGTATATTGTCATACTCCAGAATTGTGAGTACTAGACTTTGTTTTTCCTTGTCATCCCACAATTCACTCTCATAGTTTCTAATGTAATCAAGGACATCTTCACACTTTGGTCCATCAAGTAGACTTGACGCTATGACTTGGAATCTTTCTTCGGTCATTAGTTTTCGAGCTGTCTTCAACACAAATAGAAGCCCCAATAGGAGAATCGATGATGCTTTGGAAATAATATCCTGTTCGGTTAATTTCCTCTCAAGAAAAGGAATAGCTTCGTCAGGAATGGAGTTGAAGAAATCCACAACTCTTGACAGACCAACATATGGAAAGATTGGATAATAGATGATAGGTGAGTCGTATTCATAACGAAACCCATCTCGATTTGTCACCATTGATTATATGAGATCAAAATCATACAAGTCCTTGCCAAAAGAATTATTCTTCATTTGAAAATAGACCCATTCAAATACTGCATTCATAGAATCTCTGTCTGATACTTTGAGCAAGGCCACAAGAGGAGGATAGTACTGGGGGATAGTCTGTAACACTTGTTCTAGTTGAGATTTTAGCTTCACATCAGGATATTTACTAAGAATAGAACATGTTGTAATAACACTGACCAAGTCGTCTTCTATCTGAGAGAGGCCAAATGGTAAAATTGTACTAAAGTCGAATAGGTTTTTCAGCCACTTGATGGATCCCGTTTCATGAACATATGACAAGGCAACCCTCATTGCATGTTCTGAATCTTTTGCTTTCATCTCCCTCATTTTCTGAAGGATTTTATCCTCAGAATCATCCATGTAAACCTCCAATGGAACCTCAATTCCTAGATCTTTCATAACCTGTTCGTAATGTTCATCGATAATCTCTCTTTTCTTATAGAGTCGGGTTAGACTGTCTATTAACTTCATTCTATCAAGGGTTTTGAGTACATCAAAAACACGGTCATCGAAATGGTATCTATCATGACGATCAATATATTCCAATCCATTGACCAACGTTTCGATAGCATCATCGGAGTACATGATTGCCAGAGCTTTTGCGACATTTCCCATTAACCCGTAGCGAAAGTAGGGTTTTACGAGCTCGTCCAATCCAGAAACTCCAAGTTCTGCTGCAGCATTAAATCCCTTTTGTAGTGCGCCCCAAGTTGTAAAGCCCAAACCCTGTCTATCTAAGGAATGAAACACCTCGTGGTTACACTGTTCTAAATATCTCTTCAAGACACTCTTAGCATTCTCCGACCCAATTTGTTTCAATAGGTCTATACAAGTTTCATGCAGATAACATCCAGTTATCCAGTCTTGCATCCAAGAAACGTTTCCACTAAGTATCGTTTCAATTATGTGTAATGCATCGGACTCTTTGCATTTACAAATTTCAGGCAGAATCTCATGTATAAATTGGGGATCGCTCCATTTCAAAAATTCAGGAGCTGGTTCTGGAATGTGAATAGATTCATCTAGCGCGATCTTAAGAAGAAAACAAAGATCAATTTCACCTTGGGAATATGCTGCGTCTAGCTTGCCCAAATCAAAATAACCCTTAGACATGAATTTTTCCATAACATCTCCCTCGTATTAATCAGAGATTTATACATGTTAAATGTTTACTACATAGTGAACCTGAAGCCGGTCAGGATTGTTGCATAGGTACATACTGAGGAACTGATGTACAGCTTTATATCAATCAGATTCAATGTTATCTTGAGGTCCAATATAGTGACCAGAAGAACAATCAAAGTTCGAAGTAAAGACTTTGATAAGACCTTCAAAAAAGCCCTCGATGATGTTGTCAAGGAAGATGCAGAACTCCTTGAGAAACTAGCACAGTAGATGGACCACCAGTAATTAGTCAAGTAATTTCAGGAATGAAAGAGTTTAATTCAAGAACCTCGGATGGTAGTATGCAATGACGAAAGTAAGAATCACCGCTACAATATGGGAAGAGGATGGAGTATTTGTTTCCAAATGCCCTGAGATTGATGTTGCTTCCGCAGGTGATACTATTGAAGAAGCACTCTCTAACCTCACTGAGGCTATTGAACTTTGGCTTGTCAATGCGCGTGAACTTGGGATTATCGATGACTATCTACCTATGATGACAACATCTGAGAAATCCACACGAATTATTGAGATTGATGTTTAGAGTTCTCTGATTTCAAGTTGTGAGATACATTGAGTCGTCTACCGCTAATTAGCAGTAAGAAACTCATTCGAAGATTACTCAAGGCTGGTTTTCAATATGCTCCAGTCAAAGGAAAAGGAAGCCATACAGCGCTTGTCTTGTACGATGAGTCTGGTCAACCACACCTGGTAATCATCCCGCACAGAAATCCGATTCCAAAAGGCACACTCCTTTCCATCATCAAACAGAGTGGCTTATCCAGAGAGAAGTTTTTGGATTTATTGTGAAGTTCTATTTACTAGAATCATCCGTGGTTGGGGGATTAAAGAAAGTACAGGATTGTGAACTTGAAGCCTGTCAGGATTGTAGCATAAAACGCAAGATTAGAAAACAATGGCAAGGAACAGGTCACTCAAGGTGGCAGTCACCCATGGTTGGCATTCTTTTCGCTCAATCAATTGATTCCCCTAGAATTTACCTTTTACTCACTTTTTACACCATCCTATTCTGATTTTTGTACTTTAGTTAACAATTGTCGATTTCGATATATCTGTGGCGATATTTTTATAATGTGGACTGTTGTTCAAGCATTCGATGTGTTCCAGATGGTGAACGTAGCGCTACGAAACTTAACTCACGCGAAATCAAAAGTAATAGTGAGTGTCGGAGGCATTGTCCTTAGTGTTTTTCTCATTCTAACCATGGTTGGGTTAAACCAAGCTTTCTCAACCATGATGGATGACATGATAGATGGTGCTGGTGCTGATCTCTGGATCACAACCGAGGGCTCCAGTGGTTCGTTTCACAGTCCTTCACTACTTCCAATGTCAATACAGGACAATCTAACAAGAATTGATGGCGTTGAGGAGGTAGTACCACTAATTCGAACCCCAATTTCTGTTGAGATAGGTGGAGAGAAGGTACTGCTATACATTAATGGCTATGACATAGTCACTGGTATTGGGGGACCGTGGAGCGTTGTAGAAGGGGCGTGGGAAGTTGCGGACGGAGAAATAATCATTGACAGGGCCCTAGCTCAAAAGCAAAACTTGAAAATTGATGGGAACCTGACTTTTTCTGGAACTGACTTTCATATCGTTGGGATATCGGACAGGACAAACTTGATGATAGCGTATATGGTCTTCATATCATATGATGATGCCAAATCACTATTGCTGGACGGAGTTACAAACTACTTCTTGGCAACCATTGAGCCGGGCTACGGACTTCAGGAAGCGATTAACAACATTGAGGCGGCGCTTCCAGATGTTTCAGCAAGTTCATCATATGCAACTGCAGAGGCCTACAAAGATGAGATACTAGGAGGGTTCATTCCCATTTTTGTCCTATTGAGCGCTATAGGCCTGCTTGTGGGGATTCAGGTAATTGGGGTGCTTCTATCCAGTCTTACAATGGATAAGGCCAAAGAGTACGGAATCTTGAAAGCTGTTGGAGCAACAAATCTCCAGGTATATAGAGTTGTATTGGAGCAGGCTATCATCGTTTCATTTCTTGGTTTTACAGCAGGTGCTGTAGTAGTACCCCCATTAATCTCTATTATGCAAGCGTTTGTTCCAGAGTTCATTGTGACAATAACATTTGAGATGGTGCTTTGGGTATCAGTATTAGGTATCCTAACCGGTATCGTCGCGTCTATCCTTCCTGTTAGGAAGATAGCAGGAATCGATCCGGCTTTAGTCTTCAAGGAGGTATAGAGATGGTAGTTACCGATCCACCGTCAGTCATACAATCTAGCGAGTGGGCGGTCGAACTGTACAATGTGACCAAAACATACGGGACCAAGTATACGTCCGTGACTGCTGTTGATGATACATCGCTCCATGTCGAGAAGGGCGAGATCGTTGTCATCATGGGCCCTTCAGGCTCGGGGAAGACTACGTTGATACAGCTCATCGGAGCGTTGTTAACTCCCACAATGGGAGAGATAGTAATCAATGGGAAACGGCTTGCAGGTCTATCCAAAGGAGAACTTTCTAAGATACGCCGGAAAGAGATTGGTTTCATCTTTCAAACCCCGAACCTGCTCTCGGGGCTCACAGCTTCTCAGAACGTGGAGCTTGTGCTAAATCTGGCAGGCCTCAAGGGGCGAACACCAAAGAGGAGAGCCAATCTACTCCTGAGGCAGCTGGGACTGGATGAACGCGCAAGCCACCTACCGAGCCAGATGAGTGGAGGAGAACAACAGCGTGTAGCCATAGCAAGAGCTATCGCGAACGACCCTCAGATAATTCTCGCTGACGAGCCAACAGCAAACCTCGACTCGAAAACTGGACATAAAATCATGGAACTGTTAAGGAGAACAGCCAAGGAGCAAGGGAAAACAGTAATCATTGCAACTCATGATTTGAGGATACGAGACTTAGCTGATAGAGTGCTATGGATGGAAGATGGAAGAATTAGTGTGAGATGGTCGGATTGGCATCTTATTGATCCAGTATGTCTGATGCTTGTGAACAAGTCAACGACTTTGAGCGCAGAATACAAAGGAAAGAACTACTACTTCTGTACAAGGACTTGCCTGGAGCGATTCAAAGAGGATCCTGAATCATATGGTGGCAGAACGGGACTTGACAATCATAGTGGCTCTAAATATGGGAAGTGAAGCTGTGAAGCGGACAAACAATGATAATGGGAAGGATATTGAAATTCAAGCATTTCGATGTCCTAATTGTGGTGCGCCTTTGAAAAGCAGATACCTAACGAACTGTCCAAACTGCGGAGTAGAGATAATCGTTAGGGGAGGCCAGAGCTTCATCATAGAACAGGATGTGCTTGATAGTGGTCTTTTTGACCCGGAATATGTGTGGCTTATGACAGACCCTGTTGCTAAGGCCAACTTTCGTTTCGAGGGGAGGCTTGCGGCGCTTGAACAGGACATAAGGTTCAACGTAATGAGAGGGAGGCCTTGGAGAGATGAAGATGTCGAGTACATGAGAGAGATCAAACGACTTCTCGGTGCCAGAGTCATAAGAAGAACTACTAGCTACTGGTATATCAGCCCGTTTCAAACAATTTTCAGGGCAATGAAGAATGGTTCAATATCAGTTGCAGGGAGAAACTACTCCTTCAAGGTTAGAGATGAGATTGTCTGGCTATGTCGAATGAGCAGAGAAAGCCTTGGAGTAGATGGGTCCGTTTTCGTTGGCAAGCTAACTCCCAAAACGATTGGCAAGTTCTGCAAGGAAATGGAAACTGCAATGAAGTCTGCTGGACGAACTACAGGAATGGGAATGTGAAACTAATGATAAGAAGATTGAGAGAGATTTTTGGTGATGATGAGTTGGTAGACGAGTCAGTGTCCATTTCAGGCATCGACCCAAATGATGTATTCTTGATGACTGATCCGAATGCTATTGAGAAGTATAGAAACGAAGAAAGATTAGATGAACTGGAGCATGATCTTAGATTCGATGTTATGAGAGGCAGACCATGGCAGCATGAGGATCTTGAGTATGTAGCGGAAATACGCCGACTACTAGTAAATAGGACAATTGAACCAAAGGGAAGTTGGTGGTGGACTTCACCGCATCCGACAGTGTATCGAGCTAGAAAGAGTGGAATTTTACGCATTGGAGAAAAGGTCTACAAGTTCAAGAAAGGCAAAGAGATAACTTTCCAATGCCAAATGGAAAGGGAGAAGAAAGACCTTGATGGACCACTCTTGCTAGGGAATTTCACTCCCACCGATAGAAGCTCATTATGTGGAGGAATGGACACAGCGATGAAAGGGATGTGAGGAGTCGGATAGGAGCGTATCTTTTTTATACATTACAGACTGATAGTGATTCGAAGCATGACCCACTAATTGTACCACAACGCTGATATGTTAGGGAGACCGTTACACAAAACCTAGACACACTTGGACATTGCATCCTGGTCCGTTGTTTGGTTCCTGATTCATCTCATTTTCATAGTCTTAGATTCACTGACTGGAATCAAGGAGTTTCATCATAAAATCTCGCGTCATGAACTCTACATCATGCCTACATACTATCTAGCAATCTTCCTACTGTCGCTCAGTGTGTTTGTGTATGCCTTTTAGTATGAAACAGGCTGAAGCCAGCAAACTATAGAGTAGCAAAGTTTGATAAGAAAAGGCGCTAAACGTGCCGCAGGGAATGCGCGTGAACACTGAGGAGCTACTGGAATCAATAGATACAAAGCTTACAAAGCTAAATCCTCCAGAAGAGATTCAACCAGAGCGCATCCGTCCAGTAGCAATTATGACCAGAGAGAGGAGACAACTGGGGGATCTAGAGAAAGAGTTCCAGCAGGTTCTTGACTCGATAAAATATGACGAGCGAGTTCCTGGACTTATTACTCGACTAGCAGACATGCACCTACGAGAGGCTGCCTTTGGTCGCGCAATAATTCTCTATGAGATATCACTCGGACTCGCTAGCGAGCAGGTCGGGGCTTGGACTCACATGGGCCTTGCATATTCAATGGTTGGAGATCCAATAGATGCTATCAGTTGCCTGGGTAGTGCTCTTGCTATAGAACCCGATAACACACTTGCCTTGGTATATCTTGCTACTGCTCAATTGCGGCAAGGAGAACTTGAGAAGTGCAATGAGAACCTTGACAGAGTGCTACATCTCGATGCAAGTATGTCCCGAGCCATGTTAGTTAAAGGAAAATATTTCCGTAAGAATGGAGAACCAGACGTGGCTGTGACCTGGTTAAGGCGTGCAATTGCAATGGACCCTCAATTCCTTCCTGCGCTCATGGAACTGGGAAGTGTATACTTGTCGCTCAAAAAATACCCATTAGCCATGGAAACTCTTGACAAGGCTGTGGTTCTTAATCCTGAACAAGCATATGCTCTGGCAACTATGGGCGATGTCCATTCGGAGCAACATAATCTTGAAACCGCACTCTATTATTATGATAAAGCAGTCAGCATCAAATTCGACGATCCTGAACTCTGGATTAAGAAAGGGGATATTCACAAGTCTCTCAAATCATATCAGCAGGCATCAAGTGCGTATCAAAAGGCAATCAATGCAAACCCAGAATTTGTCGATGCATGGGTGAAGAACGGAGCAATCATGCTCCTTTTGAACGAGGAAGGTACAGCTCTCGAATACCTCAACACTGCACTTGCCCTTGAGCCGAACAATGCGGAAGTTTCACATCAACGCGGCTTGATTTATTATTCCCTAGAGAAATACGAAGAGGCCCTGGCTGATTTTGATTCAGCTTTTTCTGTGGATCCTTCAAATCCTACGTATCTATACTACCGAGCACTGATGCTTGAGATCCTGAAGAGGAATAAAGCTGCGAAACGAACCTGGCATGTGGCAATAAAACTCTATGAAGAGATGGGAGATGAAACAAAGGTCGCTGAGTGCTCAGCCAGGATGAAGCGCTTATAGTGATCATTAACCTACTCAATTACTTCAGGTAAGTCACTGAGTAACTCCACTGTTTCAACTTTGTCTGATATTACCAAGTAACCTGTCAGACTGGTACTCTCTCCAGACTTCAGTGCACGCCTCTCGCGAACTCCAAAAATCTGTGCGTTTTCCGATAGCGTGTCAAGAGAGACCATTTCATCCCACTTGTAAGCAGAGATTATCCCCAAAACAGTTCCGTCACTAGGGCTCTCAAATGCACCCCAACTAGAACGACCAGCAACTATTGTAGCGTCACTAGTGTGTGGTTCATAGACAACCCTCTGTCGTTCTTTCACAGTGTGCACCCTGCTGCATGCATCACCACCCGGCATTGGAATTCCTCGAAATCCTAAGAGCGGTCGTTTCCAATGCTTACTAGTATTTGTAAGTGACACCTTCACACTTACCAACGGAGTTCCAGGAAGTATGAAGTAGTTCATCGAAACTTCCACACCTTTTAGACCGGGACTGTATTGGAGGATCGACGTCGTCTTGTAGCCAACCCATGGACCAATCTGTGCGTCTGATATGGTCCAACTTTCCTTCTGTAAACCGGTTTCCCAGTCCCAGACATTCCAACCTATAAACATTGGATGCAATCCACTGTAGACGCGATCCCACCATACGAACGGACCCACCTTTGGGAAACTATCGTAAAGGATGCTCTTGGTCCCTTCCTCTCCGTATTTGACCAAGCTGCCGCCGTGTTCAGGGCAAGCTGCAATGGAATAGCCACCTGTGTTCAGAGAATGTAGATGTACATCATCGACTTCAGTAACGGCCCTATCAACATTCAGAGTTGAATCAAAGACCACAGCAGTCAAAGGCATTCTAAATATTCGAGACTTGAAGCGTATCTCAATCTCACCATTCCTCCGGAACCAGGGACCGTCGCTTGATGCAGTGATTTTCAATGGATAAGAGAATGGTTTATCCAAACCAACCTCTTCAACCTTGATTTGAATCTCATTCTCGTCATCAACCGATAGACCATCAGGGAGTTTCAAACGGATCTCGGTTTCAATTGGAGTTTCGTGGATCAGTCTCAGACGAATTTCGTGTTCATTTGTTTTCGACTTGTCCACAAGAATAGGGCTAGGTAATTTTCGCAGTTGTTCACTTTTCTTAGGTATGATCTCAACCTCTAGATCTGAGCGAAGGTCAACAATCTCAGTAACAGGCTCTACGATTCCATTCAGCTTTCTATAGAGTGTGCGAACTTTTCGCCAATCACCATCACCAATATACAACCTCAAAGGAATCTTCGTTATCTTATCACCTGGATTCAAATCAGGCAAACGATATTCAACTCGTGAAACATCCCAACCCCGCATCATCCTAGTATCCTGAGCGTGCTCAGGGTCCCAAATGTATCCAAGTAGGAACTTCTCTTGATGACGGGCCATTGCAATCCAAGACTCGTGATATTCCTTTGCTGACTTTGGAAGCTGCCTCCAGCCACTCCAGTCAATTGAGTCTAGATTGTAGATCTCTCCTCGCAGGGGAACATACCCGTGGTCAAATACACCACCAAACCATCCAATGCTACGCAGACCGAGATTATCGATTTTGGAGTCACCTGTATTCTCAAGCTCAGATATTGTTTCAATAAGATTTGAGCCAGAGTGTATTCGATAGGTAAGGGTTTGACGTAAACCTGTCCGCTCCTGAAAATCACCCCTGAGCCGAACATCGGCATAATCACTAAAACTCTCTAACTCGATTTCAGGGGTCATTTGGCTCCACTCATCCCCACCTGATGGGAATGGATATCCAGTTTCAAGACCTAGCACTTGCCAACCCCCAACTGTTCGGTTCAACGGTTTGTATTCAAAGGTTGAAAAGCCAAGAGTAGGCCTCGGGTTCAGGATTGCCCGAATGCTCTCGGTCTCTAGGATTATTCGGTCATCCAAGCTCTTGTAAGCCACTGCACCTTTCGTTCCTATTACAGGGATATTGAACTTCTTTGTACTGACTCGAACAGGGGACCCTTTGTAATCTAAGTCGAGTGTGAAATCAATAGATAGGAGATTTCCTATATCGCCTTCAATGGAGATTGATACTGGTTCTTCAATGGTCTCTCCTGCTTTCAGTTCGAACTGAAATCTCTGAGGTGTAATTGTGACATTCTCAGGAGGTGTGAGTGTGATCTCACCTTTGATATCGCTAGTCGTGTTGTTCCGAGCTCCAAGTCCAATCTGCTGCTTCCCTCTTTGTGACATATAGGGATACAATGGCCCGGGGGTGACAGTTACAGCCTCAACTGGAATAAAACCACTATAGAGCGATATTGATTGTTCACCAAGCTTTAGACTCCATTCTGAATAAGTTGGAACCTTTTCATCAGCGTTGGTTTCACGATCAATCGGGCGAGTTGTTGAAGATATTGAGTATAACCCAATTACTCTGACAGATTCACCAGAGGCTACTGTTCCAGAGGTCGTTCCTTCTTTCTTAATATCAAGATCCTTCTCTGGGGTGATAGTAATGGAATACGACAGTTCAGTTTCTTGACCATTCTGTATAGTGAGCTCAACGGGGTATTCACCATAACCGATGTATGCAGTATGCGCATGTGGGCGACAATTTGCTGAGAGTGTCTTATTATCGAGTGTTAACTGAAATCCACAGATCCCTTTCGCTTCTCGATCAATAGTGACATCGAGTAGGTCTCCGTTCTCACCTTCAAACCGATACTTGTAGATTCCAATGCCATCCTCAACCACATCATCGATTTCTTGTTTGATCTCTCGAGTATAGGAATCGTACCAGTTATATCTGTCAAAGAATTCCTTGAACAGAGCATTACTAATGATACCTGGGATATGAGATTCCATGAGAACTCTTGTTCCAGGAACCCAGTTGTATCCAGTACGTTTGTAGAGTGGTACTGCCTTCAAATTTCCACCCCAAGTGTGAAGGTCGATCCTACGTTTCCCTGCTTCAGCGGCAGTCTTTGCAGCTTCAATCAGTAGTGCTTTCCCAAAGCCTTTTCCTTGATATAGAGGATTCACGCCTAGAAGACCTACATACGCCGCTTCCTTGTCAAGACTGGCTTCACAGACGTTACATTCTCCTACAATCTTGTCATCACTATGAGCGACAATATCACGAATGTCCTTTCTCTTTTTCTTATCTTCGAAGACTCGCTGCGCTGTGAATGGATTTCCACCAGTGAAACCACCAGGCCAGCTGTCCGAATCGTCGAACGAGTTTAGGCACTCAGCTAGACGACCAGAATCTTCAATTGTCAACTGGAAGTCGCGAACCTTACCTCGTGTATACTTGTCACTCAATCCGTTTGTCTCCTCAAAAAGGGTAAACCATCCGCCCAGACATTTGCTAATAAGGTATGCGTAAAAAGTGTCTAAGATCGGATAGGTGTGTTTAACAAACAATAAAATAGAAAGAAGAGGGGAACTCCCCTCTAAGTAATACTATGTTACTATGGCGTCAATGCCACCAGTAGTGGTCTGAGCCAATATGGTCAATGATTGTGAGGTAGTTCCATAATCAGCTGTTTCATAGTGGGAGGCGGTAATCTCAACCCATCCAACTGCTGTGATATCGACACCACCAAGACCTGTGGAACATTCTATACTACCACCAAGACCTGTTGGAAGATCAGCTACAATAGTAATACCACCAACAGTAGATTCCAAATCGAATGTTGAATTACCAAGCAGAACTACGTCATCGGTCATTACAAAGGTAATGCCACCTGCAGTCACAAGAACGGTCACATCTCCAACATGTGCACCATCAACCAGCGCGATACTAACACCACCAGCAGCGGCAACGATATCAATGGTATAGTTCACACCACTTCCAAGTGTTATGTTCACACCCGCAGCAGTATAATCCAGTCCAATCGTGTTAGCAGTAAAAGTGACCGTGGGTTCACCATCCGTCGTAAGCGTGTTGTTGTTAACCTCGACGTTAATATCATACAACAGTGTTGCATTATCAACGAAGGTAATTGATACTCCTCCGGCAGCCAAATCGATATCTAGTATCACTGTTCCAGTGGTGGCACCGACCTCTGCCTCAAAAGCAAAGTCAGTAGTATCAAGATTCCAGTTCGTTGTACCATAATAGGATAAGGCTCCTACAGCAATGGCTCCAACAAGTAGAACACCAATTATACACACAACCATTCTTGTGTTTCTTTGATAGTTACTCATTTGTTACACCTTTTCTATAATGAGAGCGTGCAAGAGAGAGAAAAGCGTGCCAATTCTCTCTCAGCTCTTTATATTGCGAATCTTCTTCCAGAGCAAAGCGACGCATGATTCGCGATGCATCACCTCGCACAGAGGACGAAAGCTTATCATACTCCTCCTCGTTCACAATCAGATTACTAGAACTGATTTCGTTCTCTCTTCCAATCATGGCAGTTAATAATCCAACAGCCTTGCTAATCTGATCCTGAGGAATATCTATACCATAGACTGAGAGGCTCTTGATTATTGACTTCAGACGTTTTGTAGCATCGTCACCCGTGGCTTGCACCATTTCACTGATGCCCATCCTGTACTCCCGTGCGGATGCACGATAGTATCTCTGGACTATGCCTGTCTGGGTCGCTTCTGTTCTTTCTTCGAAGACAACTCCGACTTCTTTCAGTTTCTGAATGTGATGTAGGATAGTACCGGGGTTCTTTCCTGTCACCACAGAGAGTTGTTTTACTGTCATTGCATCTCTGACTAAATAGTCAAAGACTATTTTTGATCTAGTTGGCTCCATGAGTAGTTTGATCGTCTTCTTGTCTTCGATGACTTCCATATCCTTGACTCGTGGTTTTCGTTTCTTGGAGCCACTCATTTCTAAAGACCTCCTACAAAACCAGGACCTGATTCAGACTCCTCTATTTGAGGAGTGAGGTCCTCATTATCAGCAGTGAGTATCATGTACACTCGTGTGAGACCAATGGAGAGTGCAGGCAAAGCCACAAAGGCAAAGAAAATCCCCATTGGGACTGCATATATTGTCACAGCAGCAATCCCTACTCCAAAACTGAGAGGAAATGCGAATACAGCGAGTAGTATCGGCGCGATTAAAGCGACCAGAATTAGGATGAAAGCAATCCAAAATCCAAAAACGCGATCGAAGTAATCTATGCTCATCCTGAATGATTTCTTTGTGGCCTCAACTACGGAATACCCGTCAATAATGGCTGGAAACAACATTGTCAAAAACCCAGTACTTAGAACGAACCAAATCACTCCAAGTCCTGACAATATCGGGCTGAGTGTGGTTGCAGTTCCAGAGCTTATGAAAGCAATACTGAGTACTTGATCCCCAAAAAGGGCTACTGCTCCAAATGAAACTAGAAAGACTGGTCCAGCAATAATCACGAACATCACAAGTCCTCCGCCTGCCAAAGGAAAGAACTTCCTCTTGAACCATTGAAAAACTCCTTCTGCAGTCGTACCCTCGCTCTCCACAATCTCACGACTCATTCCAAAGAGAGCACCTACGGCCACAAAGAATGGGGTAATGAATGGAAGGGCAACAAGGAAGATTCCTAAAGCTAGGGTCGCTACCTCAGCGGTTCCCAATAGATTGAAAGTTCCAAACCAGACGACCATGTTTTCAAATCCCATCGCGAATAGTAGTGGGACAAAAACAATCGCTGCAACAATGATCAATAATAGACCTGCAACTATGAAGACTCCAATTATCGCAAGCACGTATGAGATGACGTTCTTTAATGCAAATCTGAAACTGATCTTGAGATCCTCAACAAGTGTTTGAAAGCTCGCGTTTTTCACATTTTTTCACTCCAATAAAGTTGAGTGGAGAGTGACTTCAAAGTTTCCATTCAAAGACACTCTCCGGTTCATCAGACCTATACGATAGGTACTTGGTCAACAACACGCTGTGTTGCGACCTGGCCTCCAGTGAGATCCTGGTATACCTTGACCCAGGTAATCCTGACCATGGGGAGGAATAGAAGGACCCAGAGGAAAGCAAAGACGACGGTCCAAATCATGAGCGCGGCAAGTACAGGACCGAAGGCTAGTACAGGTACAGTTCCGATACCGACTAGGGAGATACCCCAGACGACGATGGGACCGAAGGTTATTACCAACAGTAGCACTATAGCAACCAGGACACCAAAGACGCGATCGAAATAGCGGGTGGCCAAAGAATAGGATTCCTTGAAGGCTTCCTGGACGCCTTTACCACTGGACACAGCTGGAAATACCATTGAGGTCAAACCAGCAGTGATGAAGACCCACACGAATGTAAAGATGGTGAGAAGTTGGGAGGCTAGACCTGCAACAGTCATTCCCATGGCGTACGCTGTGAGTCCCCACGCAATAACAGGCGGGACTATGACTACGATAGTGAGTATAGCTCCAGTACCAGCATAGGTGAGAAACTTGTGACGAAGATAGGAGAAAGCGGCCTCCGCCTTGGTCTCACCAGTGGTAACGAGATCATAGCTCATTCCGTAGATTGATCCACTCACAACCATGAACAATGAAACAACCAAGACTAACGCTAAGATACCGAGCGATCCAACCACGAGAGGGTTAGCGACTGCCCAGTCTGCTAGAGCTGTCAGTGATGCTGCATTCAGTGGCGCGAGGGCTACAAACGCAACTCCAAGAATTGGAATTGCTATCAATCCGGCAAGGATTGAAACGACAATGATCATGCCCAAGTTCGCAAGAAAGTAACTTAGCATGCTCTTCCAAGCGAGCTTCAGGCTCGTCTTCATGTCGTCATAAACTGTGTTGAAACTTGTAGACATTATTGACACCTTATGTTTCTATCAAACGTTTAAGGTGTGCTTGAACGTTTGACTTATATCAAACTTAGCGTTAAACACTTATAAATCATTTGATATACGTCAAACATCAAACGTTTCAATGCTTATCAAACATTGAAGAGAAATAACCAGATCTCAATCTCGTTTTCATAGCTATAGGAGTTTCTTGAACTCTTCAAGTAGCCTGTCTGCTTGTTTTGCTCCAAGTTCCCAGAAGAAGGGATCTGTGATATCAAAACCAAAGTCCATTAGATGTTCTCGAACGCTCTTTGTATTTCCAGCTGCTAGCAAATCCTTGAACCGTTCAACGAATTTATCACCCTCTTCCTGGTAGACTTCGTAAAGCGCAAATACTAACATCTGGGCAAAAGAATACGAAT
>VAPC010266109.1_pt1 | contig 28859 bp, 30 predicted proteins | sample 3395121 | NCBI WGS metagenome assembly VAPC01 (sample SAMN08290434, study PRJNA428436) | hydrothermal vent metagenome | isolation source: Deep-sea hydrothermal vent chimney | place: Indian Ocean: Southwest Indian Ridge | depth 1711 m m
AAGCGTGTTCATAGCTTTATTTCTATATATGCTTCTTCTCTTAATTTCTTTACCCACTCTTCAAGTTTTAATTTAAACGCCTCCTCAAAAAGAATACCTTTTATTTCATTGCGGATTTCTTTAACTTCACTGCCTTCTATTCTGTCTTCAAGCTTCACTATATGAAGGCCAACAGAACTCCAGAAAGGTTTGCTAACTTCCCCGTTTTTCATGTCAAAAACCACATCTTCAATCTCTTTAAGCACACTGCTGCGACTTACATATCCCAGGTCTCCCCCAACCTCTTTACTTGCATCTTCGGAAAACTCACTGGCAATTTTTGCAAAATCCTCTCCTGCCTCTATCATCTGCATTACTTCCTCAGCCTTGGCCTCAATGTCAGTCTTTTGTGAATTATCCTTTGCGTCTCCTGCAAAGAATATCAACCTTATCCTGACCTTTTCTCCTTTGCGATATTTCTCTTTATTAACTTCATAATATTCTCTGATTTGTTTATCTCCGATAACTATACTTGTCTTAACTTCGTATCTCACTACCTTGGTAAGAAGAATCTGTTCAGCAAGCTGTTTTTTGTACTCTTCCAAGTCAAATCCCTCTGCTTTCAGCGATTCGATTAAACTCTCATCCGTTAAATTATACTTCCTCATGATTTCAGCAACAGCTGCATCAGTCTCTGCAAGCCCCACACCAAACCCAAGCCGACGAGCTGCCTGAAGCTGCAGTTTCAAATCAATTATGTTATTAAGAAAGGGGGCTTGTATTTCATTTATTTTTTTCTCGCGGGCCTCACCTGTAAGGTCTTTCAGGAGATTTTTATTTTCAAGTTCAATTTTCTTTCTGAGTTCGCTCCAGGTTATAACCTCGCCATTTATTGTGGCAACAACCCTGTCAAGCAACATGGCACTGAAAGACAGCGGACAGAGAACTGTGAACAGAAAACAATAAATAATGGCTAAAAATATAAGTTTCTTCATCAGTATTTCTCCGGATTATTAAAGGATACATTTCCTCGAATAAAGGGAATTATGCCATTGTTTAAAATTTTAATCAAGCAGAGATATTAAAGACAGCATTTGCAATAATTCCGTGATGGCAGGATATAGTATCTAAGCGGTTTGTCGATTCGACCCTCGGAGGTCGATTCGACCGAGAATGAGCGAAGATACTATATCCTGTCTTTATAATTCACATCTTATGATTACTCTTAAAATTCATCACGAAAAAAGATAGACTTCTTCCATTATGTAAAATGGGGCATAAAACCGTACTGTCTGTAAATCTCCTGTGCGTGGGCTGATTTTATGAAGTGCAGGAAATTATCTGCATTCTCAGGGTTCGGGGCTTTACTGAACCTGGCAATAAAATAATTTACTTTTTCTCTCTGGTCAAGCCTCCTGCCCGGGTCAACAGCTTCTACCTTAAGTTTGTCCTTCAACGCATTGACAACTTCTGTTGCCCAGACAGGACCAACATCAACTGTGGCTTTTATTATCCTTAAAGGAGTTTCCCTATGGTGAACAACTGTAAAAATGGTTGTGCCTTCTGCTCTTTTTTCTTCCATGATTCTTTTGACAAGCTTATCCCCGCCAGCCTTATCATACATGTCAACTATGTAATAGGAAATATCCTCCATGGCACCTGGCTGGGAAATCCTTATGTCATCACGTCCAATGTCACTGACTGTTTTAATGCATTTGGGATTTCCTTCTGGCACCATCAGGACTATCCTGTTATGCAGATAAATAAAGTGGTCGGTAATATAGCCCTTACTGGAAAGCTCTTTCATTGCATCTTCAGTAACAGAGGTGTAAATGTCAGGCATTACATTAATCACCGTATCCCTGAAACGTGCACCTCCTGCAAGTATTTGTTTTAATTCAAGGCCTGGTGGAAGGGTCTCATAAAAAATTTTTTTAACCTCTGGGTATATCTTTTGAAATTCATTAAGGAGGTCATCCATTACCATAAACTGATTGCCTGCCATGAAGAGAACAAGGTCGGCATTATCTATAAAGTCGATGTTGTGAAGGTCGTCACCACGTGTTGAAGGTATCTCAGGTAATTTGAGGTTTTTATTTCCCATGGCAGGACTCAATCATTTCGAAGCCGTACTTCAATATATATGACCCCTGTTTTCTACTCATATTTTAAAATGTTGTAATACATATCTCTCTGGGCAGGCTTAAAACCGGCGTCTTTTATAGCATCTAAAATACCTTTAATTGAAACCATGTATTTTACGCCCGTAGAAGCAACAACATTTTCCTCAATCATTGTCGAACCAAAGTCATTTGCACCAAATCTCAGGGCCATCTGGGCAAGTTTAAGTCCCTGAGTTACCCAGGACGCCTGAATATTGGGGACATTATCAAGATAAATTCTTGACAGTGCAAGCACCCTTAAATACTCAACAGCAGTGGCGGGATGGAATGAAGATGAGAAATTGAGAGGTTGAGAAGTTGAGAGCTTCTTATCTTCTAAACTTCTTATCTTCTTATTTTCTGCGCTTTTTCTTAGCTCTGTATTGCCAGGCTGAAAACTCCACGGTATAAAGGCCGTAAAACCATGAGTTTTATTCTGTAAAGTGCGGATGGCGTCAAGATGTTCTATAATATCCTCCGGCTTTTCTATGCTTCCAAACATCATTGTTGCAGTCGTCTTCATGCCAAGGTTATGTGCCTCTTCCATTACCTTCAGCCATCTCTGTTTGCCTATTTTTTTTGGGCTTATCTTTTTCCTCACCCTGTCCGAGAGTATCTCGGCTCCGCCTCCGGGAACCGAGTCAAGACCAGCCTCCTTCAAAGTTTTTATTGTCTTTCTTAGAGTAATATCTGCCTTATCCGTTATGTAGCAAATTTCAGGCGGAGAAAAGCCGTGAACATGGATATCGAATTTTTTCTTAATTGATTTCAAGAGCTCAACATAATAATCAATGTCAAGCTTTGGATGAAGACCGCCCTGTATAAGTATCTGGGTGCCGCCAAGATCAAGGGTCTCTTTGATTTTTTTAAACAACTTTTTTTTATCTAAAACATATGCTTCCGGATCTTTTTTGTCCCGCCAGAACGCACAGAATGTACAGCGATTTATACAGATGTTGGTGTAATTGATATTGCGGTCAACAATAAAAGTGACAGTGCCTCCAGGATGCAGCCGCCGCCTGATTTTATCTGCCATCATACCAAGACCAAGAAGGTCTGCATTTTTAAAAAGATCCAGTCCTTCTTTTTTTGTAATGCGCTTTATGCCCCTTTTGGGCTGTTTTTTCCTGCTTTTCACTTTCCACCCGTAACAGGTTGGTAGAACGAATCTCTTTCCACAGGAACTTTACCTGCTGCTTTAATTAAATTCACCAGCTCAGCTTTTGACATTGCACTCCTGGAAAGCGCACCTGCTGAGCGGGTAATCTTTTCTTCAATAATTGTGCCGTCTAAATCATCAGCTCCAAACATAAGGGCAAGCTGGGCAATCTTCTCGCCTAACATCACCCAGTAGGCTTTTATATGAGAAAAGTTATCCAGGAAAAGTCTTGAAACAGCTATTGTCTTAATATCATCTATCCCTGAGGTATAACCCCAGCCTCGCTCTGCGAAGCGGGGCGAGCTGCTTCTGTTTATCCTTGTATTTTTTGGATGAAAGGCTAATGGAATAAAAGCCTGGAATCCTCCTGTCCTGTCCTGAAGATTTCTGAGCTTCAACATATGATCCACCCTGTTTTTATGTGTTTCAATGTGTCCATAAAGCATTGTTGCATTTGATTTAATGCCAAGTTTATGTGCCTCCTCCATAATTTTAAGCCATCTTTTACCGTCTATTTTTTCAGCGCAGATTTTACCTCTGACACGTTTATCAAATATTTCAGCGCCTCCTCCGGGGATGGAGTCAAGCCCTGCATTTTTTAAAGCCTTAAGAGTATCAGTAAGACTCCAGCCGCTTATTTTTGCAAAGTAATCTATTTCAACTACGGTAAATGCCTTTATATGTATATGAGGAAAAGACTTTTTAATTTCTTTTAATATCTCGAGATAAAAATCAATGGGCCAGTCAGGATGAAGGCCGCCGACAATATGAACCTCGGTAAAAGGATTTCGGATTTTCCGCCTCGGCGGACCCGCTGTGGCGGGCGGACTGGAATTTCGGATTTTACCAATAATCTCTTTTATGCTTAATTCATATGCCCCTTTTTCACCCTTTGAACGGCTAAAGGCACAAAACCTGCAGCGATTAACGCAGATATTGGTCGGGTTTATATGATGGTTCTGGACAAAATATACATTATTCCTGTTCTTCCTGTGAGCAACAAGTGAAGCAAGCCTGCCTATAGTAAAGATATCATCACTCTTAAAAAGCTCAAGGGCAGCTTCAGGAGAAAGGCGTTCTTCAGAATAAATTTTTTTTTCGATTTTTTTAAGGGACATAGCTCAATATATAAAAAAACAAATTACAAATGTCAAATAGATAAATTAGTGTCACACAGGATCTGAGATATAGTAACGGTTCAAACTGTTTAAACCGTTCAATATGTTTATGTCAATTTAGTATTTTAACACTTTCAAGTAAGATTTTGAAGCCGTCACAATATGCAGAAACCGGTTATCGCCGATCGTTTTAGAAGTGCAAAACAAAACCAGGGATTTTAATATTTCAGGTGTCAATAATAATTATCAATAGAGACATAAATCCACTTGACATTGAAATTAAATAAAGGTTAACTATAAACGTTTTATTTAATTATTAAATTAAAAAAATGTCTTATAATAGTTATAATTAAATTTTAAGTCTCTGTTTTTTTTAATTCTGTTTCAGACCGCATTATATTCAAGGAAGTCGGAAAACATATGGCTAAGGCCGCTACTTTTGAAAGGGGAATACACCCGGAAGATGCAAAGGGGCTAACTAAGGATAGCCCTGTTGTAAACGCGGATCTTCCCAGGAGAGTTATCATTCCCTTAAGCCAGCATATAGGAGCTCCTGCAAAGCCTGAAGTAAACATAGGCGATGAAGTTAAAAGAGGACAGACTATAGGTTCTCCGGCTGGCTTTGTCTCTGCACCTGTTCACGCCTCTGTGTCCGGGAAAGTGATTGCTATAGCTAATTTTCTTCACCCGTCCGGCAGGATGATATCGTCAGTAGTCATTGAAAGTGATGAAAAAGACGAGAGTGTACCATTTAAAGACAATTCTGATTATCTGAATTTAAGCGCAGATGAGATTAAAACTCTTATAAAAGATGCTGGTATAGTTGGTCTTGGAGGAGCTGCCTTCCCTACCAATGTAAAGCTTTCGCCTCCGAAAGAAAAACCTATAGACACTGTAATAATTAACGGCGCTGAATGTGAGCCTTACCTGACCGCAGACCACAGACTGATGTTGGAGCGTCCTCAAGAAATTGTCAACGGCTTGAAAATAATTATGAAGGCCCTTGGTGTAACAGATGGATATATCGGGATAGAAAGCAACAAACCAGATTCAATTAAAATTATGGAAGAAGCTGTGTCAGGAGAATCAAATATTAAGGTATGGCCTTTGAAGGTAAAGTATCCGCAGGGCGCAGAAAAGATGCTGATAAAAGCTATAAAAAACAGAGAAGTACCGTGCGGGGGACTTCCCATGGACATTAAGGTTGTTGTGCATAATGTAGGAACAGCACTTGCTATATACGAAGCTGTACGGTATAGCAAACCATTGATAGAAAGGGTCTTAACTGTTACAGGTGGAGGAATAACAAAACCCAAAAATATGATGGTGCGAATCGGAACCCTTATATCAGAACTTATTGAGCAATGTGGCGGACTTACTAATAATGTCATTAAGGTAATAGTCGGCGGTCCAATGATGGGTTTTGCCCAGTGGAGTCTTGATGTCCCTGTTGTAAAAGGCACATCAGGAATCCTGGTTTTTACTGAAGATGAATATGTTCCTTCTGAAGAATATTATCCATGCATAAGATGCGGCAGCTGCATTGATGTATGCCCCATGGGACTTAATCCTTCAATGCTGAGCATACTGTCTGAAAAAGGACACTATGAAGAAACAAAAGAATACAATCTGTTTGATTGCTTTGAATGCGGCTCATGTGCCTTTGTCTGTCCTTCTAACAGACCAATGGTGCAATTTATAAGACTTGCTAAATCGCAGGTAAAACCATGATAAAAATAAAATCCGAAATACGAAGCACGAAATACGAAACAAATATTAATAACCTAAATTATAAACTTTAAACTGTTTGGAACATTAAAAAATTAGTATTTAGATATTGTTTAAGATTTCGATATTAGAATTTAGGATTTTTAGGGGTTAAATAGTTGACTGAAAAGATAGAACATCCGTTGATAGTATCAGTCAGTCCGCATGTTAAGGGCGAAGAGACAATCAGCCGTATCATGTGGACAGTTAATCTTGCCCTTTTGCCTGCCTTTCTTATGTCAGTATATTATTTTGGTCCAAGGGCGTTATATGTTACAGGACTCTGCATTATAACAGCTGTTCTTTCAGAATATATTTATCAAAAAGCGCTTAAAAAGAAAATTGTTATAAATGATGGCAGTGCATTTTTAACAGGGCTTCTCCTCGGCATGAATCTGCCGCCGAGTCTGCCGTTTTATATTCCAATAGTAGGTACCTTTGTAGCGGTTATCATTACAAAACAGCTCTTTGGCGGTCTTGGCTACACCATCTTTAATCCCGCTCTCATAGGCAGGGCTTTTGTGCTTATATCATGGCCAAAGGCAATGACCATATGGACAGAAGCCACACCGATTTTTGCAGGCATAGATGCAAAGACCACTGCAACGCCTTTAGGTATTTTAAAGGAAGAAGGACTGACAAAACTTATTGAATATTTTGGTGACAAGACTGACCTCTATATGAATCTGTTTATCGGCAGCAGGGCAGGTTCGCTCGGCGAAACCTCTGTAATAGCCCTGCTTCTCGGTGCTGCCTTTCTCCTTTATAAGAGATATATAACATGGCACACCCCTGTTTCATTCCTGGCAACAGTTGCAGTACTTGCATGGATATTCGGCGGAAAGACACCTGACGGAGAGTTCATCTTTTTTGCCGGAGACCCGATTATTCATCTTCTGAGCGGCGGCCTTATGCTCGGCGCATTCTTTATGGCAACTGACTATGTTACATGTCCTACCCTTAGAAAGGGGCAGATAATCTTCGGAATCGGATGCGGTGCTATTACCATGCTTATCAGATTAAAAGGCGGTTTCCCCGAAGGAGTTATGTTTGCAATACTGCTTATGAACTGTTTTGCGCCGATTATTGACAAAAGCATAAAGGCAAAACGGTTCGGAGAAATTAAAAAAGTCAAGGAGCAGAAGAAATGACTGCAAAAGACATGGTAAAGATAACCATTAACCTTATTGTTATATATGTTATCGGCGGAATCATAATGGCATTTGTATATGCCAAGACATCTCCTATTATGTTTATTAAGGCAAAAGAGGAAAAAGAAGCAGCGCTTAAACTAATGGTGCCGGAGGCGGACAGGATAGAAAAACTGGGTGACTGGGAAATTCATGAGAAGCATGCGGAATATTATGCTGCCCGTAAATGCGAAGAATTAAAAATAATAAGTATAAAAGATGAGAAGACCGGCGAAATGAAAGAGGAAGAGGAATGCGTAAACCCTGAGGATATAGGCTATATTGTCGAAGGATTTGGAAAAGGCTATTCAAGTTATATACATATTCTTGCTTCAGTGGATAAAAGTTTTACTGTAAAAAAAGTCAGCATTTTAGGTCACGGGGAGACTCCCGGGCTTGGAGATGAGATAGAAAAAGACTATTTTCTTAACCAGTTTGAAGGCAAGACCTCTGACAATCTTGTCGTTATAAAAGCAGAAACAGCAGATAAGATAGAGGCAATTACAGGGGCTACTATTTCCAGCCGTGCTGTTACAGAAGACGGGGTAAAGAAAGGGATAGAGATGCTGGAAAAGCTCCTATCCGGAGAGGTGCAGGGATGAGCCATAAACCAAAAGGCAACTGGGAATTAATAAAGAACGGGATGTTCGGGGAAAATACGATATTTCGTATGGCAATCAGTTTATGCCCTTCGATTGCTGTTACAAACGGTTTAAAGAACGGCGTGGCCCTGGGAATAGCGGTCATATTTGTTCAGACAATGGTTAATTTTACTGTCTCTTTAATGAGAAATTTTATTCACCCCAAAATTCGTATACCTATATTCATGCTTATAATTGCAGGATATGTCACCATCATAGACCTGTTAATGGCAACTTATGCGAGGGCCGTATATAAAGAGATAGGTCTGTACATTCAGATAATAGTTGCGTTTGCATCGATATTTGCGAGGGCAGAGGTCTTTGCAAACAAAAACAAGGTTTTCGCTTCAGTATGTGATGGTTTTGGTATGGGGCTTGGCTTTTTACTGGCCATGATAGTCATCAGCTTTTTCAGGGAACTTTTAGGCAAGGGAGAGTTGTGGGAGGTATCTTTAGTGTCAGGGAATCCTTTACTTATTATGATTCTGCCTGCAGGAGGCTTTCTGGCTGTGGGTTTGCTTATGGGATTTTTCAACTGGATTGACATGAGATTTTTCGGAGGTAAAGGGGCGTCAGGAATATAGAACATATAAAATGAGGTGTTAAAATGGAAATTGATTTTGTCAAACTTTTTGAATTAGTTGTAGCGTCATCATTAATCAATAATTTTGTTTTTACCATGTTTCTGGGCCTCTGCATTTTCTTCGGGGTCTCAAAGAAGATGGAAACAGCGGTTGGCATGAGCATTACTTTTATGATGGTTATGGTGATAAGCGCTGCAATAAGCTGGGTTGTCTATCAGTTCATAATGGTGCCTTTTGATTTGACATTCCTTAAGATTATTATCTTTATCGGCATTGTTGCGGCATTTGTGCAGTCTGCCGATATTATCATGAAAAAAGTCAGTCCTGTAATGTATTACAAACTTGGTGTGTACCTTGCGCTGATTACAACAAATTGTATTATAATTGCCGTTCCCCTGAAAAATGCCGGTGAGCAGTATAATTTTCTTGAAAGCATTGCCTTTGCCCTCGGTTCTGGACTTGGCTTTGGGCTTGCCCTTATTATTATGGCAAGCATCCGTGAGAAACTGGAACTGGCTGATGTGCCGGCTCCATTCAAAGGGTTACCGATATCATTTATCATAGCAGGGCTTATATCGCTTGCATTTACAGGTTTTTCAGGACTGATAACACTTTAATAAGGCAGAAATTGGGAAGTTAAGAAGCTGAGTAATCAAGATGAATAATAAAAGTTTTAAAATGCTTGGAAATTTAACATCAATAAAAGATAATTCTTTTGTTGCGGCTATCTTTTTCACCATCTTATCCTCTTATCTTCTTATCTTCTTATCTTCTCCTGTCTACGCGGGTGTCGGCGGAGGCGTTGAGGTCCGGGAATCAGTTGACCTTGTGGAACTGGTAACGTTTACAGCGATATTTTTACTGGGAATCGGCGCTGTTTTTGGCATAGGCCTTGCATTTGCTGCAAAGAAATATGCTATTCAGGAAGACCCGAGGGTTGACCATGTATCAGATTTTCTTGCCCACGCACACTGCGGCGCATGCGGTTTTCCCGGCTGCCGTCAGTATGCAGAAGCAGTTGTTATGAAACCTGAAGTTGCTGCAAACCTGTGCACGCCCGGAGGAAAGGCTACCGCAGAGGCAGTTGCAAAAATTACCGGTAAGGAAATGAAAATCACAGAACCAAAAATTTCACGCGTGTTCTGTCAGGGCAGTCTGTCAAAATCTGCAAGAAAGTTCAAATATGAGGGCATAGCAGACTGCCGGGCTGCAATACTCGCAAGCGGCGGAGACAAATCATGCGTTTACGGCTGTCTTGGCTATGGAACATGTGCAACAGTCTGTCCATTTGACGCCATAACAATGAGCGATGATTTTCTGCCGATAATAGACCCTGTAAAATGCACTGCCTGCGGAAAGTGTGTTGAGGCATGTCCGAAAAAAGTCATGGAGATTTTACCTTTAGCAAAAGAAGTCATTGTAAGGTGTTACTCAAGAGACAAGGGAGCAACTACAAAAAAGAACTGTCAGGTAGGGTGTACCGGCTGCGGTATTTGTGTTAAGGTTTGTCCTTATAATGCGCCCGTGGTTGAGAATTACTTCTCAAGCATTAATCTTGATAAATGCAAGGTATGCGGTCTCTGTGTAGCAAAATGCCCCACAAAAGCAATTATGGATTACATACCGCACAGGCCAAAGGCATTTGTAACTGATAAATGTATTGGCTGTGCCATATGCACTAAAGTTTGTCCTGTGAATGCAGCATCTGGTGAGCCTAAGAAGCTTCACGTCATAGACCAGAATAAATGCATTGGCTGCGGTATCTGCACTTCAAAATGCCCTGTGGTTTGTATTACCGGCACATTCAATTATCCTGAAGTTGCACAGGCTGCTGCTGCCAAAAAGGCAGCCAGAGAAAAGGCAGCTAAGGAAAAAGCGGCCCAGGAAAAAGAAACCTCTGCCAGCGCCTGATAACTTCCGTTGTTTCGTTATTCACTGACTTGTTATCCGTTGTTCCAATAACAAATAACGGTTTTATAATTTGTCACAATTTATGTATAGTATTACAAAAGGTCCTAAAACCCGCTGAAAGGATAGGAATGGTTCTATGATAAACCCCGCTATTTTCAGGCAATACGACATCAGGGGCGTATGGGAAAAAGATTTAACAGAAGAGGTTGCCGAAGTTATTGGAAAGGCATTTGCCTCTTATCTGCTTAAATCCATCAATAAAGACCGCGCAAAGGTAAGCATTGGAAGAGATGCAAGGCTGCATTCTCCTGCAATCAGGGATAACTTAATAAAGGGACTGAATAATTCGGGCATTGATGTTGTAGATCTTGGTGTGTGTCCTACCCCGCTCCAGTATTATTCTCTTTTTAAACTCCCTGTTGACGGTGGTGTTATGATTACCGGAAGTCACAATCCTCCTGAATTTAACGGATTTAAACTGAGTGTGGGCAGGGAAACGCTCTTTGGCGAGACTATCCAGGCTATTAAAAAAATTATAGATGCAGAGGATTTTAAAAACGGGAGCAGCACTGTTGAGAATTACCCGATAATCGATGACTATGTCAATTTTTTAACAAGTAAATTTCAGAGCCTTTCAGGGCTTAAAGTTGTTATTGACGCGGGCAACGGCACCGGAGGTCTTGTTGCACCAAGGATTCTGAATGCTCTTGATGCAGAGGTTGTTGAACTGTACTGCGAGCCTGACGGAAGGTTTCCAAATCATCACCCGGACCCGACAGTAGAAAAAAATGTTGCTGATTTGATAGCAAAGGTAAAAGAAACAAAATCACATGTCGGCATAGGCTATGACGGTGATGCAGACAGAATCGGCGTTGTTGATGAAACAGGCGATATAATCTGGGGCGACAAATTGATGATAATCTTTTCAAGGGACATACTTAAAGATACGCCCGGAGCAAAAATAATCGGCGAGGTTAAATGTTCTCAGACCCTTTATGACGACATTGCATCAAACGGCGGAACCCCCATTATGTGGAAAACAGGTCATTCACTTATAAAGGAAAAACTCAAAAAAGAACACGCCCTGCTTGCCGGAGAGATGAGCGGACATATATTCTTTGCTGATAAATATTTTGGATATGATGACGCGATTTACGCAGGTCTCAGGCTTTTGGAAATAATGAAAAAAGCCGGAGAGCCATACAGCACAAAAGCACTTCTGAAGGGTGCGCCTGATATGACCGCAACACCTGAAATAAGATTTGACTGCCCGGATGAAGTTAAATTTAAAATCGTTGAAAAGGCCAAGGATGTTTTCAAGAAATATCCTTCTGTTACTATTGACGGGATAAGAATAAAATTTGATGACGGATGGGCGTTAATAAGGGCGTCCAATACTCAGCCTGCGCTGGTCTTAAGATTTGAGGCAAAAGACGGAAAAAAACTGGCGGAAATAAAGGATTTTGTTGAGGCAAAGCTCAAAAAAATTATAGGGGATACAGAAGATGCCGCAAAATAAAATTCTTGTTGTAGATGATGAAAAAATGTTTCAGGACATTTACAGAAGCAAACTTACGTCTGAAGGTTTTCTGGTAAAAACCGCTGGCAACGGCACTGAAGCAATAAGGATTTTGTCAGAGGAAACATTAGACCTTGTACTCCTGGACCTGAACATGCCTGTTATGGACGGTTTCAAGGTGCTGGCGGCTATAAAGTCAAACCCTAAACTTTCTTCAATTTGCGTTATAGTTTTTTCTTCCAGGGGGCAGCCCGAAGAAATAGAAAAGGCTGTTAGTCTTGGTGCTAATGGCTTTTTAATAAAGGCAACAACACCACCTAATGAAGTTGTTAAAAAAGTGAAAGAAATTCTGGAGGCCTGAAATGTTCCCAAAAAAAATAAAAGCATTATTTATTGTACTTTCAGTTTTACTGTTTCTTGCAACCGCCGGCTGTAACAGCGAGGTAAATCCCGTCAAGGAAATGGGTGACAGCATGGTAGAGTCTGTGGAAACAAGTAAAGAATTTGCAGACGAAATGACCTTTTTAAATATTAAAAAAGCTCTCCAGATGTATTACGCGGAAAACGGTAAATACCCTGAAAGCCTTAAAGACATTGAAGCTTTCATGGACCCTCCGATTGACATTGAGCTGTATGAATACAATCCGGAAACCGGCGAGCTCAGCAAAAAAAGCGAGTAAATCCCTTCACCGCCTTTTTCCTCCAATTCCCGGCAGAAACATCGGAAAAACTGCAACTACCCCAAAATTATTAATTTTTTAAATCAATCCTATAAGAATTCTGGTAGTGGGTCAGTTTGATTTTTAGTCATTTCCTTGCTTGACAAGCTTTTTGAATATGTTATAATAAAGTATGCATAAGCGTTCAAGCAAGAAAGATACAGATGTAAACGTAACAGCCGCATCAATAGTAGAGAAAACCACGAAACAGCCAGTAAAGAAAAACCCTGCCGCAGTAGCACTTGGAAAGTTAGGGGGCATTAAGGGCGGACCTGCAAGGGCCTTGAAGCTGAGTGCTAAGAAAAGAAAGCAAATTGCTAAAAAGGCGGCTGAAGCAAGGTGGGGTAAGCCCCGCTAACTATTAATAATTTTTATACCTTAATGAATTATCTTGACAGGCCCACCTAAATGGTATAATTATAATATCTTGATGTCTGGTATATGACATGTTAAATCTCTTTACACAAGATATAAGAGCATGTTATAATTAATACACCTCTATATTTGTGGATGGGGATTTATGTCTTTTGAGGAAGACGAAACAGAAGAAACTGTAGATTTTGAAGCTGTAAAAAGAAATATATGGAAAGACCATTTAGATATTACGTTAATTAGGGTAATATATAAAGGATTAACGGCAAAAGAGGTTGGAGAGCTAAAAAAGAAACAATCTGCGGAGGATTTAAAGAATGGTAAGATGCTTGCAACATATCCTTCTGATTTTACCCCCCTATATCAGGATAAAGCCGTGGGTATTTTATATTTGGGTGCATAGGAAATGATAACATTAAGACACATTTTAGAACATAAACGAAAAGAAGTTGAGCAAGAAAAGAAGCAAGAAAGCATAGAACGACTTAAGGAAAAAATAAAAGCATTGCCCCCTACGAGAGATTTCTTATCTTGTATCAGTAAATCTGAAATAAACATTATCGCAGAAACCAAAATAGAGTCACCTTCAGCTTCAGCAAAAAACAGGGAAAACGGTACGGATGGGTCGAATGTTTCGAAAATCCTTAAATTAGCCAGAGAATATGATAGAAATACCGGTGTGTCCGCTATATCTGTGCTTAGCGACAAAAAATATTTTAAGGGGAGTAAAGAGGTAATGCAGGAAGTTAAAAAAATCACAAATAAGCCGATTTTAAGAAAAGATTTCATAATAGATGAATATCAAGTCTATCAGTCAAGGGCTTATGGTGCTGATGCTATACTTCTTATAAGTTCTGCATTAACAACAGATGAAATGAGAAAATTTGTAGAGTTAAGCAGAAGCTTAGGCATGGAAAGTTTAGTCGAGTTTAGCACCGAAAAAGGCAAAAAGAGAATCCCGGATAATGTGAAAATTTACGGTCGAAACTATAGACCACTTGAACTCGATAACGATTTAGAGTGTCCCGACTATGCTAAAATTTCTGACCCAGCCCTAATTGATGATCTCCCCCCAAAAGCAGTTAAGGTCGCTGAAAGTCAAATCAATACAGGTAAAGATATAACTACCCTGAAACAAAAAGGATATAATGCATTTCTTATTGGAACAGCCATTTCTTTTGCAAGTAATACTAAAAGTAAAATAAAAGAACTCGTTTCACAAGGCAGCCTGTAAGGTTTTTCAGCAACCACCAATCTCCCCAAATATCCCAAAGGCGTATTTTTTTCTTGACAATGCTTGAGCGGTCAAGTATAATTAGGGTATGAACAGGCTCAAACCAGAGAAACAGAAGCGGATAATATCCGCCCTTGTAGGGGGCAATTCCATAAGGGCTACTTGCCGCATGACAGACACAGCAAAAGGCACAGTCTTAAAGCTACTGGCTGACGTTGGTAAGGCCTGTTCTGAGTATCAGAATGAGGTTATGAGGGATTTACCCTGCATTAGAATACAATGTGATGAAATCTGGTCTTTCTGTTATGCAAAGGAAAAGAACGTGCCTGACAAGAAAAAGGGCATTTTAGGCTATGGGGATATTTATACGTTTACAGCCTTATGTGCTGATACTAAGATTGTCCCCTCATGGATAATCGGCAAGCGTGATAAACCAACCGCCATAGTATTTATGAAAGATTTAGCAAGCCGCATGAAGTATAGAGTCCAAGTAACCACAGACGGATACAAGCCATATATAGATGCTGTTGAACAGGCGTTTGGAATAGACGTTGATTACAGCCAGTTAATAAAAGTATATGGGAAAGAGCCAGAAAGCAAACAAGTTAGATATAGTCCGCCTCAATGTGTTGGGGCAAAACCTACAAAGATATGTGGTAAGCCTCAGCCTAAGGCGGTATCCACAAGCTATGTAGAGCGACAAAACCTGACAATGCGTATGTCTATGAGGCGGTTTACAAGGCTAACAAACGCTTTTTCTAAGAAAATCGAGAACTTAGAGCATGCCGTTGCACTTCATTTCATGCATTATAACTTCTGCCGTATTCATCAGTCTTTAAGGATAACTCCGGCTATGGCGGCGGGTGTTACTAATCGTCTGTGGGAAATAGAGGATATTGTTAATCTGCTCTAACAATGTTGCTTAGTCAATAGATTGAAATGATAACTTTAAATTTTTAGCGGGTTCATTTATATAACTAATCTTAAATCTTCTCGATTCTACTTTTGCATTCTTACCAGATGCCTTAATTGTTAATATATATTCTTCACCCTCTTTAAATTTAACATCTTTATTTTCAGAATTTAAAATTTCAAAATTATAATCATAAACAGCATATGTTCCCCATTGAATTACATCAACAAATATCTTTTCATTTGGATTTATATTGATAGATGTGTCAAGAAATTCTTTCCTATCACCCATGAAACGGAGCTTTATGGGAATATTGTGACTTATTCTGAAATGAGCAGGTTCTATCTTAGTTATTTCTACCTTTACATCTTCAATGGGTTCTAACTGCGATAAATTTTCAATTGAAATTCGATGCAAATCATGAGCTGATTTATAAAGTTCAGAACTTGACATATCTTTCACTAAATCGGGAGGCCAACTAAATGATTCTTCATAATAATTTGGTTCATTTTCTTTATAATCAATTTTTATTTTATCGGGCGATAACGGTTCTTTTTCTGGCGGTTTTTCTATAATTTTCTCTTTTGGGGATAGGCGTGTTTCACGGTAAATAAGAAAAAGTATTATTAATCCCAATGGGAAAAATATTAAAGGAAGATATGCGATAGAAAATGGTGGCATATTCATCCCCTTGGCCCATACGTAAATTGTAGGGAAAAGGGGTTTTTCATAAAAGAGTGCCCACCACCCCCCAACAATTTCAGGGAAAGACAGAATGAATATCCCAAGAAAACTCCATCTACGGGGATGCTTACGGATATTTTGGATAAACCCCATGACGCAATTATATCATTAGCGGCCCAAATCGGACAATTTCTTATGGATATTGGGTGGGCCATTTCAAACTGACCCACTACCAGAATTCTTTACTGGTTTAAGCAATATTTGGAGTATATAATTTTGAGGATGAAAAAAAGAAAGAGGGTCAAACCTAAACAATACACTTTACTAAGTGGGGAGATAGCCTAACAAGGCAAATGCAGCCCCCACTGCTTCGTTTTGCAAGCAAAAGCGAAGCAAAACGGTGGGGGCTGATTTTTATGTTATGCGTAAAGAAAATTATTAAAATTAAAAAAGACTTGACAATATATTTTGCCTTCTATATATTAGTAATTAAGCAATAACTAATAAGGAAACTTGAATTATGAAGGAAGCGGCAGAACTGTTTAAAATTCTTTCAGTAGATAAAAGAATAGAAATTATTGAACTACTCAAAAAAGAGCCAATGAACGTTAATGCCCTCGCTGATAATCTGGGGGTTACACAATCGGCAGTGTCACAGCACTTGCGAGTGTTAAAGGCTATTGGGCTTGTTAATGATGAAAGGCAAGGATATTGGATATACTACTCTTTAAATCGGGATGTCCTGGAAAAATGCCGGCAACGACTTAATCGTATTTGTACCTGTGGATGTTTAGGCAGACAAGTAAGTACCGGGAAAACATACAAAGTAAGTTCAAAAACAAAATAACAGTGTTTTTTTATCTAATTATATAAATAGCTACGCATTAACTTAAATAGGAGGGGGTGATAACAATGGCAAAAGGCACAAAAGAAACCAAAGAACAGCTTGAAGAAAAGAAGCCTCAAACTAAAAGTGAAACAAAAAACTCGTGTGGCTGTGGTTGCATTCCGCCTATGAAGACAAAATGAGGGATCTGCCGGCTTTCATTTTATGAAATAAAGCAGGTCAATATAATAATGTTGCTTTACCTATCGTTTGAAAAACTCAGAAACTGAGTTTTAAAAATAGGCAAATCTTTGCTCAGGGGAAGCAGGTTGCTAAAAAAACAATCTGCCTCCCCAATCTAAAAATCAGTTTTTTGGGAGGATAATAATGAGAGAGTTAATATTGGCAATATTTTATTGGTTGCATCTCTTAGCGACGGTTATATGGATTGGAGGAATTGCCTTCATACTCCTTGTTGCAGTACCGTCAGCCAAACAGGTTTTAGGAACAGAAGCAGGTAAACTAATGGGAGAAATTTCTAAAAGATTTACCCCTTTGGCAAACTATAGTATAATTTTTTTGATTGTTACAGGGATTGCATTAACAGGGTTTAATAAACAATTTTCAGGGATTGGAATTTTTGAAAATAACTGGACCTCGGTTTTAATCATGAAGCATACTTTGGTTATAGGAATGGTTGTTGTGCATTTTTATAGAGGATTAGTACTAAGTCCTAAAATTGGAAGAACCGAAATACCAACTGAAAAGAAGTCTCTACAGAAAATATCCCTGAATTTAGTGAAAGTAAACTTCTTTTTTGGCATCTTGGTGTTATTGCTGAGTGCAATTTCATCAGTTGTATAATTTACTATACATCCCCCCTGAATATAAACGTATAACAACAGCATGCACCTAATGCAGACCTCAAGTATCGTTTTGATTTCTGATATTTTATTATTTTCAAATTAATTTCAAGCATGTTAATATCCTTTCAGGTCTGCATAGGTGATGCAGGCGTTGGGTGTATAGAACAAGACGATAAAATAGGCAGTTGATAAATTAACCTGGAATACGAAATGGAAATATTATAGAAGGAGACGTTCATTTTGGAAATAATTACATCACCTTACTTTTTAGCTGTTTTATTTTGTCTTGTGGCATTTATTTATTCCTCAGTAGGGCTCGGTGGCGGCTCATCTTATACTGCATTAATGGCTATCTTTGGTGTAAGTACATTCGCAATACCTATGATTTCATTATCACTTAATTTATTTGTCACGTCAGTAGGAAGTTTTAACTTTATTCGGAACAAGCATGCCAAAATAAAGCTTATTTTACCCTTTTTAATATCTTCAATCCCTATGGCTTATTTGGGAGGTTCGCTTAAACTACAAAAAGAAATATTCTATTGGATACTTTTAATATCTTTGGTTTTTGTGGCAGCTCGCATATACATTTGGCAAAACACGTCTATTAAACTGAATATTAATCAAAACGGAAAAATAATTATTTCATTAATCGCCGGTTCAATACTCGGTTTGGTTGCCGGTATTGTTGGTATTGGCGGTGGTATTTACCTTGTCCCTTTAATATTAATTTTAGGGTTAGGTACTGAAAAAGAAGCTGCGGCTTGTGGTGCTATATTTACTTGGCTCAATTCATTTTCTGGGCTGTTATCCCGTTTTCAATACAATTCAATCGATTTAACAAATTATATTCCTCTCATAGTGGCAGTTTTAGCTGGAGGCACATTAGGTTCCTTTATGGGTTCGTTTAAATTTTCCCCCAAGGCTATGGAAAAAATATTAGGGGCGGTAATAATAGTTGCAATTTTATTCTTATCAAGAAAAGTCATAATGCTTTAAAAGATACACTATATTATAGAGACCACTTAACAAGTCAACAGCGGATACTTCGATCCGGCCTTGTCTACTCCGCCGAAGCAGCTACTTCGGCTGCGAAGGCTGGACGCATGAGGCTACGGCGAGACAGGCAAGCTCAGTACTGCTGATTTTAGCGTTACGTATCAATCACAAACAAACATATAACCACAAGACATCATCTCGCATTGCAAAACCTGGATTATATGACAAAGGTAGTATATAATCCAATAATTTATAGTTTCGGGAGTTAAAGTCTAATTGAAACAGTTTAATAGAAAGGCAACAAATAATTGTCGTAAAACCTGTTTAGGCCGAGTGTATTATTTGCTGGCATTTCTTGTGCTTTTTGCTATTGCAGAAACAGCAGTTTCTGACCAGGCAAGAAATATTCGTCCGGACACTCAAAGTATATTTGGCAAGTTTTCAGACTGCGTTGTAAAAATCGAAGTTATTGAAAACGAGTCCGGAGCAAAAGCTGTAGTCGGTTCAGGCTTTTTTGTCAGCGCTGAGGGTCACATAGTCACGAATTATCACGTAATCTCAAAACTCGTGCACCACCCCGAGCGCTATCATGCAGAGTTTGTCAATAGCTCAGAAACTTCAGGTTCACTCAGGATTCTCGGCATTGATGTAATTCACGACCTTGCCATTGTCCAGGCAGAGGAGGGAACTGACCGTTTCCTTAAACTCACTCCAATCCAGCTCGAACAGGGTACCCGCTTGTACTCATTAGGATATCCATACGATATCGGCCTTAGTATTGTTGAAGGCACATACAACGGACTTCTTGAACACACACTCTACAAGAAAATTCATTTTACCGGTTCGATTAATCCGGGAATGAGCGGAGGGCCGACTATCATGGCATCTGGAAAGGTCGTAGGTGTTAATGTCTCAAGCGGAGGCAACCAGGTAAGCTTTTTAGTCCCTATGAAAACAGCGGCTGAGCTTTTAGCTAAAACACTCGATCCCACCAGTAAAACACCTGAGGACTTCCTTGAGATTGTTCGCGCACAGCTCCTCGCTCATCAGGATATTTATCTGTCGGATTCACTGATAAAATCAAACGAAAGCGTGCAGCTCGGCAACTATGAGCTTCCGAGCAAACTTGCTCCGTTCTTTAACTGCTGGGCAGATGCGACCCGCAACAAAATATATCCATACGAGGTTGTAACCCACCAGTGCTCTACAGATGATTACCTGTACATCTCAAGCGACCACTGGTCTGGAATCATCCAATTCCGTCATCGATTGATTACATCCGAAGAGTTGAACCGCTTTCGTTTTTATGAACTTTATTCTAACTATTTTGACGGAGCTTATGGCACGGTTTATAGCAGTGAAGAGGAAGTTACGCGGTATCAATGCAATACAGATATAGTCAAACATAACGGGATTACCTTTAAAACAGTGTTCTGTGTGCGGCGGTACCTGAAACTTGACGGCCTGTATGACGCAGTGTTCAAGGCTGCAACTCTTGGCTCAAATAACAGCGGACTTGAGACAACACTGGTTCTTTCCGGCGTAAGTTTTGAAAAGGCAGAGCGCCTGACAAGAGGATATCTAGAGGCAATATCATGGAAAAAATAATTTTTGTTGAGATTCTTAACCGCCGGAATCGCATAAAGAGCCGCATCCGTCTCAATAATTTTCCCGTGACAATCGGCAGGGCTTATACAAACAACATAATTATTGACGATAGATTTATCGATCCTGAACATGTACGGCTCAGTTTTGACGAGGGCGGTAACCTCGTGGCAGAAGATCTTGGCAGTAAAAATGGTCTCCATCAGCTTAAGCCCCTGAAGCGTGTCAAGAGTGTCATAATTCTTCCGGGAACTCAAATTCGGGTGGGACATACGGTGCTTAGGTTTCGCAGCCCTGATTATAATGTCGGACCCGCTGAGGTCAAATTATACGAGCAAACCGCCTTTCAACGCTTTTTGAAATCAAAGAGTGCAGGACTTGCTGTCTTTCTATTCAGTCTGGTTGTACTCATGGCAAGTGACTTCCTCGGCAGTTACGATCGGTTTACTTTTGCAAAATTCCTGAGCAATTTTCTGCCTGTTTTGCTTATTTTCGCAATGTGGGCTGGCTGTTGGTCGTTTGCAAACCGCGTGGTGTCCCATGAGTTTCACTTCATATCACATCTGGCAGTGCTAAGCACGGCTGTTATTGGATTTTTGTTCTTTATTGAGGCTATAGGGTATTACGCATTCTTATTTTCTCCGGGCGTTTTTCTTGATGTAGTCGAGATTATGGGATTAGCACTGATAAGTACACTTTTTCTTTACGGCCATTTGTCTGTTGCCTCTACTGTATCGCGGGTTTGGCGTTTAATTTCTTCATCTCTGATTGCGTTTGGACTTTTCGGCCTTTTCGGATACATTGACTATGTAGAACGTGCGGAGTTCTCAAACGCAATTGAGTTTTATGCTGACTTAAAGCCTATCAATGTGCACTTGCTCCCGACTGTATCAACAGAAGCGTTCTTTAAAGATTCGCGTGACCTGAAGGAAAAAGTCGACGCCTTTGCCAAAGAAGAATAGTCCCCGTTAGAAATAAGAAATAAATTTCTAACGGGGTAAATAACACTGGAATATCGCGTCTTCAAATAATTATGAAAAAAAAGAAGTCAGGTAATACAAAAGTTAAAAGGCTTTTATTTTCTTCTGATGAAAAAGTCCACCCCTGGCTTTCGATGCTTCTTGACGCCTATTATATAGTGGATAAAGGCGTTTCTAATACTATTGAACATGAACAAAAGCAAGGCAGAAAGTTAGCCTGTAAAGAGGGATGCTCAAACTGCTGCAGGACACACAAGGACATACCTGTCTACCCGCTGGAGTTAGTGGGGATATCGTGGTATGCCGCTGAAAAGATATCAGGTACCGGGCGGGAAGTGCTCAAAAAACAACTCAAAAACCACAAGGGAAATGACCCTTGCCCGTTTATTGTAAAAGGTACATGCATGGTTCACCCCGTGAGACCGATTGCCTGCAGGCAGTTCAATGTTTTCGGCAACCCCTGTAAAGAGGGTGAAGACCCGTATTATACAAGACATGAAGATGTGATGCCGCCGGTAAAGAAGCATGTTGACCGGGCTTTTTTTATTATGCTCCCATTCTATGGAGTAGAAAAGGAATCAGAACAGATTAAGGTTATTGACTCAGGGTCCATGCACAAAATGGCAAGGAAAATGCAGGACTGTAACTGGAAAACTCTGACTGATAAGATACACGATTTTGATAAAAAATCTTAAATTCGAATATCGAAATTCGAAACAAATTCGAATGTTTAAATGACCGAATTTTCAAAAGACAAGATGCTCCTGTTTTGGTCATTTGGATTTTCGTTATTTGTCCCGATTATTCGGGATGTTTAGTACCTGCCTGCCGGCAGGCAGGTTTCGTGCTTCGTATTTCGTGTTTTTTAATATTCTGTTGTTTCCCTGATCGCCTCTGCAGTTATCCGTAAAAGTCTTTTTAATTCCAGCAGGGAAATGTTTAAGGGCGGCATTAAGACGACAATATTTCCGAGCGGCCTTATTATAAGGCCTTTTTCCCTTGCACTGCAGCAGACTTTCCAGCCCATCTTTTTAGCCAGGGGGTAAGGTTTTTTGGTTTTTTTGTTCTCAACAAGTTCTATTCCAACCATAAAACCCATATGCCTTACATCACCGACATTTGGGAAGTCTGCAATCCTTGCTAATTCTTTCTTAAGTAATTCAATCTTTTCCTGCATCTTTTTTACTGTTTTATCTTTTTTAAACACCTCAAGGTTTGCAACAGCAGCAGCACATGCCAGCTGGTTTCCTGTATAAGTATGTCCGTGGAAAAAGGTCTTTAAATCCCGGTACTCCCCAAGAAATACCATATAGATTTTTTCAGTGGCAAGGGTTGCTGCAAGCGGAAGATAGCCGCCTGTAATCCCCTTTGCAAGACAGAGGATATCAGGATTTACCCCTTCATGCTCGCAGGCAAACATTTTACCTGTTCTTCCAAAGCCAGTGGCAACCTCATCTGCAATCAAAAGAATATTGTATTTGCTGCATAGATTTCTTACTCCCCTCAGATATCCTAGCGGAGATACAATCATTCCTCCTGCTCCCTGCATAACCGGCTCAATAATTAACCCGGCTATTTCTTTATGAAGTTTCCGCATTATTTTTTCCATCTCCTTCAGACAAAAAAGCCTGCAGGAAGAATGTTTTTTACCAAGCTCACACCGGTAACAGTATGGTGAAGGCGCTTTGTAAGACTTAAAAAGCAGGGGAGAAAATATCTTATGGAATATATCAATCCCACCGACACTCACTGCTCCAATTGTGTCGCCGTGATATGCATTATTAAGCGACAGGAATCTCATCTTACGCTTAAACCCCATATGCTGCCAGTACTGAAACACCATCTTAAGACCTATTTCCACAGCAGTTGAGCCGTCATCAGAATAGAACACTCTGGAAAGCCCTTTTGGTGCTATTTTTACAAGCCTTTCAGCCAGCATTACGGCAGGCGGATGTGTAAGACCGAGAAGGGTCGAATGACTGATTTTGTCGATCTGCTCCTTTATTGCATTGTCTATCTCTTTTTTTCTGTGCCCATGGACTGTAACCCAGACAGATGACACTCCATCCAGATACCATCTGCCAAAAATATCTTTAATAAAAGAGCCCCGTCCTTCTGTAATTATTACCGGAGTCTCTTCCGCCCATTCTTTCATCTGGGTAAATGGATGCCAGAGGTGTTTTTTATCGAATCTTTCAATTTGTTTTTTAAAAGACTGGATTTTCACAGCAAATACCCTTTCCCCTGCTACCTAACAGTTTATTGTTTAACTGCGACTATATTACCACAATTCTTCGTTGTCAACGAGTGAGTCGATATTTTTGGAGTAGTTGTGTTTGAGTCTGAGCAGACTTCAGGGGTTTACCCCGTTAGAAAAAAAGCTTTGCCCTGTAGGCAGGGTAAGCCTCATTAAAAATATATATATTCTAACGGGGCAAGAAATACACAGCACGACCCCCATGGGAAGAATATTTCTAACGATACCCGTTTTCTAACGGGGTTTACAATACCAAACTCTCGGAGTTATAATGGTTAGATGAAAAAAAGGACAATTGTAATTATCATTATATTCTCTATTCTCCTGGGCTATTTAATCGGAAATAATTTAGGGATTTTTTCACCTGACTCTCGCTCATATCTTCCCACTTATACTCCCCGGGTTCCAAAGGACATTACACAAGACAGCTTGGCTTTTTCAGACATAGTCAAGGCTATAAGTCCGGCAGTCGTAAATATATCTACTACAAAGATAATAAAAAAAGAGCTTCGCCATTTTTCCCCTTTTTTTGATAGTCCATTTGAAGAATTTTTTGAATCTTTTCGTATCCCGAAGAAGTGGAAGGAACAGAATCTCGGTTCAGGAGCAATAGTCTCTTCTGACGGTTATATCATAACAAACTACCATGTGGTGAAAAAAGCCGACGAAATAAAAGTAACCCTTTATGATAAAGAAACTTATAAAGGGAAAATAATCGGTACAGACCCTAAGACAGATATTGCGATTATAAGAATTTCCGCTAAAAACCTGCCCGCTGTAAAATGGGGGGACTCAGATAGCCTTCAGGTCGGCGAGTTTGTTCTTGCATTCGGCAATCCATACGGCTTCAGTCACACAGTTACCATGGGGATAGTGAGTGCAGTCGGAAGGGCAAATGTAGGCATTGCTGATTACGAAGATTTTATTCAGACAGATGCAGCCATAAACCCCGGTAATTCAGGCGGGCCATTGGTCAATATAAAAGGGGAACTCGTGGGCATAAATACAGCGATTTTTTCAAGGACAGGCGGTTATCAGGGTATAGGCTTTGCAGTTCCAAGCAATATGGTTAAATCAGTAATGACACAGCTTATAAAAGAAGGTAAGGTTACAAGAGGATGGCTTGGTGTAACAATCCAGAACATTTCACCCGAGCTCGCCAGAGAGTTTGGTCTTAAGAAACCAAGAGGCGCACTCATCACCGACATCTTTAAAGAAAGTCCTGCTGAAAAGGCGGGTTTACAGAGGGGTGATATAATTCTTGAGGTTAACGGCAAAAAAATTAAGGATGCCGAATCTCTCAGAAACACAGTTGCCCAGACTAAAGTAGGAAGTGCCATAAAATTAAAGGTTATAAGGGACGGTAAACACATTTCCCTTAAAGCGACTGTTACAGAGTTTCCAAAAGACTTAGCTGAAGTGGTGCCGGGAAAACCAAAGGAAGACATGGCGGAAAAAAATGAACTTGCCGGCCTCAGTGTAATAGAGCTCACCACGGAAATAGCCAAACAGCTCGGACTTCCACGGGATGAAAAAGGTGTTGTGATAGTCAAGGTTGAGCCTTACAGTAATGCAGATGAGGCAGGACTTAAAAAAGGCGATGTAATTCAGGAAATGAAAAGAAAGAAAGTGAACAATTTAAGGGATTTTAATAACATAGTCTCCCATTTAAAGGAAGGGGATACTGTTCTTTTATACGTTAACCGGGGAGGGAAAAAGTTTTACAGGACCCTTGAGGTAAATTTTTAAACAAGAACAGATAGGGTGAAATTATGATTTCCAGAATTATATTTTTGTTGGTTTTTACAGCAGGAGGTTATCTGCTGGGAGCAAAACAAGGCTTGAATTATGAAGGCGCTATATGGGGCGCCGGCATCGGGATACTCGGTCTTATTTTAGAGTTTGTGTTCAGCAGGATAGGTACTGGTGCAATGTTTAGCGGGCTAATAGGCATGTCTATAGGGATATTGTTCGCAAAATTAATCTATTACCCGGTAAAAACACTTTTCAGTGACATGGGCGGAATATACGTCACATATATTCCTGTTATACTCACAGCCCTGTTCGGATACAGCGGCTTACTTTTAGGGCTGAGAAAAGGTAAAAGCTTCACGCTATCAGGTATAATTAAAACCTATAAGGGCGGTGGTGAAGAAAACCTCAAGATCATTGATACCAGCGTTATAATAGACGGTAGAATTGCTGATATCTGCGAAGCAGGGTTTGTGGAAGGAAGTTTTATTCTGCCGCAGTTCATCCTGCAGGAACTTCAGCACATAGCGGACTCTTCAGACACGTTGAAAAGGGAAAGGGGCAGAAGAGGTCTGGATGTCCTGCATAAAATCCAGAAGATGTCCAACATCATCGTAAAAATCGTAGATGAAGATTTTCCTAAAATAAAAGAAGTGGATGCCAAACTGGTTGCCCTGGCTAAAATGCTAAGCGCTAAAATAATAACCAATGATTTTAATCTTAACAAAGTGGCCGAGCTTCAAGGTGTATCAGTCCTTAACATTAACGAACTTGCAAATGCCCTCAAACCCGTGGTCCTGCCAGGTGAGATAATGAAAGTCTTTATAATCAAAGAGGGTAAAGAATCCAATCAGGGCGTAGGGTATCTTGAGGACGGCACAATGGTGGTTGTTGATAACGCAAGAAGACTTATAAATAAAAACATCGAGGTAACTGTAACCAGCGTACTTCAGACCACCGCAGGCAGAATGATATTCACAAAGTCCAAGGAAGAAGTGGACAGGGAAGAAGCGAAGATGGCAAGACACTGATGAAGACAAAGGTAATTGCCATAGTTCCGGCAGCTGGTCTTGGTAAAAGATTCAGCACCTCAAAAAGAAAAACATTTGTTACGGTGGCTGGGACACCTCTTTTAATCTGTACCTTAAAAAAACTTCATAAGACAAGCTCTATCACGGAAATTATCCCAGTGCTGAGACAGGAAGACATGGAAAGGGGGTTTGAGCTTATCAAATCCCACAACCTGAACAAGATAAAGCAAATTGCTCCCGGGGGTAAAGAAAGGCAGGACTCGGTTTATAATGCCCTGAATCTTATCAAAAAAGATTGTATAATCCTAATCCACGATGGAGTAAGACCTTTCATCTCCAATCAACTAATTAAAAGTCTCTTGCTGGAGATAAGGGGGTCAGGACTGACTCGTACCAAGATTGACGGTGTTGTTCCCGGCCTTCCGGTGAAGGAGACCTTAAAAAAAGTCGACAAGAAAAAAGGCATTGTCCTGTCTACAATAAAAAGGGGAAAGTTCTGGACAATTCAAACTCCCCAGGTCTTTCCCTTTGAGGTAATTAAAAAGGCTTATGACAAGGCTTGCAAAGACGGTTTCTATGCCACAGATGATGCCGCCCTTGTTGAGAGGATAGGAGGTAAAGTTAAAATTATCACAGGCAGCCCCTTTAACATAAAAATTACAATACCTGAAGACATTGATATAGTAGAATCTTTACTTAAAAAATAGGAAGAAGGTCAGGGTCAGGAGATCAGTTTAGTAGCTGGATGTAGGGTAAAGTCGAAACAAACTACTTGACCTAACAACCAAACTGGCATCCCTGCCTGTCGGTTTACATGCCTCAGACATGCAGGCAGGTTTACCTTAACCTAACAACTTAACCAGGAAAATATGAAGAAAGTCTAATATGAGAATAGGGATTGGCTACGATTCGCACCGACTTACTGAAGACAGAAAGCTTATACTCGGAGGGGTAGAGATTCCATTTAAAAAGGGGCTCATCGGCCATTCTGATGCAGACGTGCTCTGTCATGCAATAATAGACTCGATAATAGGTGCTCTCGGATTGGGAGACATAGGAAAACATTTTCCCGATACAGATAACAGATGGAGAGATGCATCAAGTATTGAACTGCTTTCAAAAACCGTAGAACTAACAAAAAAAAACGGCTTTGAAATTTCATGGATTGACACAATAGTTATAATAGAAAAACCAAAACTTGCGCCGTTTATTGACAGAATGAAGAACAGTATCTCAAAAACCGGTATTTTGTTAAATTCGATTAACATAAAAGCCAAGACCAATGAGGGAATGGGTTTTATCGGAAACGGGGAAGGCATAGCAGCTCAGGCAGTATGTCTGTTAAAACCTGTATAATATAGAGGGATTCGAAAAATCCACGTTTTTGTCACCCTGAGCAAAGCGAAGGGTCTCGTAACTTTTTGATTTTATAAGATTCTTCACGGAGCCTGTCCTGAGCGAGATTCTTCAGTCGCTTCGCTCCTTCAGAATGACAGAAAGCGAGGGGTTCAGAATGACATTTTCTTGCTTTATTGTCATTTCTCGAATGCCTTAATATATATAATTACTTGTTATTCATTATTTGTTATTTTATTATAATTTTTTAGCTAATAACCGACAGCCGACAACTGATAACTGATTTTGGAGGGGTTTAATTGAAATACAAAGGGATTATACTGATTGTGTTAATTGTCACTGCACTTGCAATTGGTGTCTCAACTCTTATTTCCAAAAACATATTTTATAAAAAAATTGCAGCAGTCGGCTCACTTGCCCCTGATTTTGAACTCAAAGATTCAAACGGTAATTTATGGAAACTTTCCGACCTTAAGGGCAAGGTGGTTTTTTTAAATTTCTGGGCGACGTGGTGTTCAGCGTGCAAGAGGGAACAGCCTTATAAAGAAAACCTGTATCAGAAAATGCAGGACAGACCATTTCAGATGTTCGGAATACTCTATAATGACAGTCCCCGCAACCTGCGCCGTTATTTTACAGAATACAACATCAGTGTCCCTACACTTATAAACCGAAATGATAAGGTTGCGAGGTTATACGGTGTAACCGGTGTTCCTGAAACTTTCATCATAGACAAAAATGGCATCATAAGGAAAAAAGTTGTTGGCCCGCGGAAATGGGACAGTCCTGAAGCTATAGCCTTTATTGAAAAATGGATGCAATAGGTCAATGACTCATGGAAAAAAGCAATACACATCACCTGCCTCGCAAGACGTATACAACAAACTCAGAGAAATAGCATTTTCCTCAGGCATATCTGCATTTGGCTCAGGCTATATAGAAGACTTAAGGACTCATTTTGACGCCCTTTCTTCAGAGCAGACAGATAGGCTGTCTCATGGAATTTCTATAGGAGCACGGGTTTCCGACGCTGTGCTTAAAGGTATTACAATAGGGCCCACACGCCACTATCTGCATCACTACAGGATGCTCAATCTTCTCCTTGACCAGACTGCCCTGAAACTCTCTCTTGCCATCCAGGAAACAGGATACAGAGCCCTCCCTGTTCCTGCAAGCCAGATTATTGACTGGGAAAAACAGACTGCTCACCTCTCACATAAAATGATTGCTCTCAG